>Ga0306924_10007544_pt1 | contig 10927 bp, 10 predicted proteins | sample sta12Can44000111_FD_203756 | JGI IMG/M metagenome (GOLD analysis project Ga0306924, IMG submission 203756) | Lab enrichment of tropical soil microbial communities from Luquillo Experimental Forest, Puerto Rico - statanox.12C.anox.44.000.111 (v2)... | ecosystem: Environmental > Terrestrial >...
AAGATAGGTGACGGCCCAAACGCCGCACGACGTCGAGAACACGGGTGTCGTCGCCCCCATGCAGCTGTTTTGCGGGAACACTATGCTGATCGGAAATTCGACGACGATCGCATTGACGTTCTTGCCCTCGAACGCGTCGACCCCGGTAAACAAAACCGCGGTAGGGTTGGAAGCGATCGTACGGTTGAACCCGACCAGATCGAAGAAGAACGGATCTTCACGCGGCCCGGCAAACACCTTGATGCCGCCCTCGGTCTTGACCATCGGAGGATTGTGCGTCGCGCCCGAGGTCCCTTGGGTGGCGAGCCCTTCAATGACAACCTTGTTAGGGAAAACCGCCCTGTAGGTTTGGCAGGCCGGTTGCGGCGCAGGGCAGTCGGGCCCATTGCCGAAGGGGCCGAACACGAAATCGATGTTGGCGGTCGGCCGCGCATTGCTTCTTGTCGTGAAGTTCAGGCGATAAAGCGCATTCTCCTGGAAGTGGTAAGACGACCCGAGCAGCGGGTCTGCAACCGCTTGCGTGCTCAACGCCACGACCAGGTTTTGGCTGGTGCAGGTCGCAGTCGTACACGGTGGGTCGCGGAACATGAACACGTCATTGATGTCGATCGCGCTATAATCGTCGATCGTCGGCGCGTCGCGGTGATCGGCCGCCGTCGCCGGCGAGGCCAATGACAGCGACACGGCGACAGCCGCCCCGAGCAGCGCGCTTTCGAGCTTGGGTTGCATCGAACTCTCCCTGAACCCCCTCTACATATATACACGGTTGCCCGGCCGGCCGGAAGCCGACAAGAAGGTTGCCGGAAATTAAAGTTAATCATAACTCGCATTCAGAATGGCCTAGTTACGGCTTGTAGGTCCGCCGCAAGCGAGCCATCCTAACCAAGATCGACAACCCAGCTGAGTGGCAACAAACCTGTGAAAGTCATCAGAAAGGCGGCGATTCTCGGGCTAGCCGCTCTGGTGCCGGCGACGATGGCTGCGGGACCGGCGCTGGCGCATTCCGTTGGCAACGGCGCCGCCGGGTTCACAGCCGGGTTTCTCCACCCGCTCTCCGGGCTCGACCACTTGCTCGCCATGGTCAGTGTCGGCATCTGGGGAGCCGAGTTGGGCGCACCGGCCATCTGGCTCTTGCCGATCGCCTTTCCGCTGATCATGGCTGTCGGCGGCGCGCTCGGCGTAATCGGAGTACCACTCCCCGCGGGCGAACTGCTGATCGCTCTCTCCGTCGTGGTTCTAGGGACCCTCGTCGCCACGGCGCGCCGGCTGCCGATCACCGCGGCACTCGCTGTCGTGGGCACATTTGCGATTGCCCACGGCCATGCCCATGGCGTCGAGTTACCAATGGCCGCGGATGCCCTCGCCTTCACCGTCGGATTTGTCCTCGCGACTGGGCTGCTTCACGTGGCGGGGATCATCATCGGGGTGCTTGGCCGCTGGCCGAATGGCGTCATCGCCATCCGGGCCTGCGGTGGCGTTGTCGCGCTGGTGGGCTGCTATTTCGTCTATGGATATGCCGGAGCGTAAGGGCGGCGTCTGCGCGATCCCGCTGTTCGTCGGTCTCGCAATTTGGCTGGCCCCCGCAGCGGCCGTGGCGCACACACCCCTGCAAGGCGTGGGTAGCTTCTGGTCGGGGGTCGCCCACCTGCTGACCTCCCTCGATCAGCTCGGGTTTCTGCTGGGTTTGGCGATCTGGACCAGCTTTCAGGAGCGTCGCCTGGACGCGCGTGTGATCGGCACGGCCTTTGTCGCCGCTTTGATAGGTGTATGGCTCGGGGTCAGCTTTGGTGAGGTGACCCTGCTCCACCTTGCTGCGGCGTTTGCGGGGTTGATGATGGCGGTCGGCTTGGCGGGGGCGACGCGGCTGCGGGTCGGCGCGGCACCGCTGCTCGGCCTGGCGCTGGTCGGAGGCGTCGTTGGCGGCGCTGCGAGCGCGGACGCCACGGCGGGGTTGTCGGTCGCATTGTTTGCGCTGGGTGGTTCGATCGCGACCGCTTCGGTACTCAGTTACGGCTTGCTTGCGGCCCGGCGCCTCGACAGCGACTGGGGACGTATAGCGCGACGGGCGGGGGCCAGCTGGATCGCCGCAATCGGCCTGATGGTGCTTGCCTTATCCTTCACCTCCCATCCCGGCCGCGTGTAGTGCTGCGCTGCATCGTCCTGACGGTCGCGTTGATCATGGCGAGCCCAGGGTGGGCTCACCTAGCTTCCGACAGTTACCTACAAATCGAAATCGGTGACGACGGCACTGCTAGAGGGCAATGGGACATCGCGCTGCGCGATCTCGACGTCGCGGTCGGGCTCGACGCCAATGAGGACGGCACGATCACCTGGGGCGAGCTACGCGCTAAGGCGCGGGAGATCGAAGCCTACGCCTTCGGGCGATTGGCCCTCAGCCGGCGCGGTAGCGCGTGTGCGCTTAAAGCGACAAATCTCTTGGTCGATCATCATGCCGGCTACGCTTACGCAGTGCTGCCCTTCACCACCCAGTGCCCGGCGAACGGCCGCCTGACGCTCCGTTATGGGCTTTTGTTCGATCTCGATCCGAGCCACCGCGGTTTACTGACCGTCGTGAACGGGGGACAGTTCAGCACCGGCGTGTTGACGCCGGACCACGCGGAAATGACGCTCGAGCGGAGCCCAGAGCAGCTCGGCGACCAAGTCGCCCGATTTCTCGCCTTCGGTTTCGAACACATCCTGCTCGGTTACGACCATTTGCTGTTCATCGCCGTTCTGCTGGTGACGGCGGCATTGCGCCGTGCTGGCGGCGGCCGGTGGATGGCGATCGACGGCCTCGGCAGGGTGTTGATCGAGACGATCAAAACATTGACTGCTTTCACCTTGGCGCATGCGCTCGTACTGACACCGGCGGTGCTCGGTGTGGTCAACGTGCCGGCGCGGCTGGTCGAGCCGGCGGTCGCGTTGACGATCATGCTGGCCGCCTTTGACAACATTCACCCGATCCTGCCGCGATTGCGATGGCAGGTGGCTTTTCTGTTCGGGCTGATCCACGGGCTCTCCTTCGCCAGCGTGCTCGGTCCAATGCGATTGCCGCCGCTCGGCTTCGCGTTGGCGCTGGGCAGCTTTAATGTCGGTATAGAAGCCGGACAGGTCGCACTTGCCTTGCTCCTAGTACCGATTGCCTTTGCTTTGCGGCAGGAAAGCATCTATCGCCGGCTCGTTGCTCCCGGGCTCTCGATCAGTGCGCTCCTGCTCGCCGGAGTATGGTTCTTGGATCGCGTTTTCGCGCTGAACCTGCTTTCGCTGCAGCCCTTCGCCATGGCGGGCGGTGCACGCTGACCGTCAGAAGTTGATCGGATCGCGCTCGCCATCTGCTACTACACCGACTGCCAGACGATCGCCGGTTCGACCTTTCGCGCGCACATAACCGCGGCGTGCACGGGCTGGGTCAAGACCAGCCATCTCCTGCACCTCGATGGCGTAAACACGTTGTAGTGCTTGGCGCCGTCGGCCGCCGCTAAGGCCGCGTCGGGTGTCACGCGTCCATTAGGATCGGCGCATCGGACGCCTGCGAAGGGAGACGGGTCATGGCTCGCGCCTACAACGCCATCGATGCCGACGGTCACATTCTGGAGCCGCTCGATCTCTGGGACAAATACATCGATCCCGCATTCCGCGAGCGTCGGCCGCGCTTCACGATCGACGAGAACGGCAAGGAGCGCCTCACGGTCGAGGGCAAATTACTTGGTACTCCGCGGGGGATCGTTATCCCCCGACGCGAAGCACCAGGTAATGGCCGGCGGCGCAATGGGGTTCTACGCCTTGCATTAACTAAAGGCGGGGTTCAACCGAGATTCGCCGCCAGCCGTCTCTCAAGCCTCGGGGCGGCAAAAATCGAGGAGCGCGCGTACTTTCAGCGGCAGGAGGCCGCCACCGAGCTTCCCGGTATCAATGGTTATGGAGGCGGATGAACGCGCGGGCGCGGCGCTCGCCCGCCTCGATCAGCGCGAACTGGTAACGATCCCGTCCTTACCCGACGCGAGAGACTGAGAGCATCCACAGCAGCGTCTCGGCAGCTGGAGCTCCATCTATCACGCAATCACGCCGCCGCCCGCTAACAGGAGACATGCAATTCGCCCGTTCTCGCCTAGACTGACAGCAGCGAAAAAGCGGCGTAGCGTTATCCTGATCCTGCGATGAGTTAGCACGAGGTGAACACCCATGTGGCCACGCGCCGACTTCCTCGAATTGTTGGGCATCACTCACCCTATCATTCAGGCGCCGATGGCCGGCTTCGCATCGCCCGCATTGGCGGCGGCGGTGAGCAACGCGGGGGCGTTGGGCTCGATGGGCTGCGGGCCGCTGTCGCCGGCACTGGTCCGAGAGCAAGTCACGACGCTCCGAGCGGCGACCAATCGCCCGTTCAATCTCAACTTCTTTCTCTATGATCGACCGCAGATCGATCCTCAGGAGACGGCACGGGTGCGGGCAAAGCTCGCACCTTATTTCGAAGAGTTTGGCCTGGGAGCCGTGCCTGAGCCGATGGCACCTTTTCCGACGTTCGACGACGAGCAGCTCGACCTCGTCCTCGAATCTCGACCTCGCGTCGTCAGCTTCCATTTTGGTCTGCCGGAGACGTCTGCGATACGGCGGATCAAAGAAGCTGGGTGCATCATTCTCAGCTCGGCGACGACCGTCGCCGAGGCTCGCTGGGTCGAAGCAAACGGAGCCGACGTCATTATTGCGCAGGGATATGAAGCCGGCGGGCATCGCGGCAGTTTCAGCGGCAGTCCAGGGGCCGGCATGGTCGGGACGATGGCGTTGGTGCCGCAAATCGTCGACGTCGTCCGCGTCCCGGTCGTCGCCGCGGGCGGCATCGCCGATGGTCGAGGAATCGCAGCGGCCTTCGCGCTCGGAGCGAGCGGAGTCCAGATGGGTACGGCTTTTTTGGCCTGCCCGGAAGCGACCGTCCCGCCGCTGTACCGCGCTCAATTGCAGGCTGCTACTGACGAGATCACCGAGCTGACACGCGCCTTTACCGGTCGCCCGGCCCGTGCGATGCGCAATCGCTTCGTCACAGAGATGGCCGACACCGCGCCATTGGATTTCCCGCTGCAGGCAAGTCTGACCGCCCCTCTTTCACGATTGCCAGACGACGTGGCGCGAGCCGCCTTTATGCCGTTCTGGGCGGGCCAGGCCGCGCCGCTGCTGCTGAGCTCCTTGCCGGCGCGCCAACTGGTCGAGAAGCTTGCGGCGGAGGCTCAGGCGATAATTGGCAATCGCGTTTAGGCATTATGCTGCGCGTCGCTTTGCAGTGACGGCCGGCGCGTGCCAGACCGGAATCCGTCGCTCGCGCCCGCCTGTCAGCAGCGGATCAAGCCCGATATAACTGCATGATGGCCGCGCGACATCTGACGAAATTTCTGATCGTCGGGGCTGGCGCCGCGGGCCTGATGACGGGGCGTGAGCTCGCGCGGGCGGGCAAGGGTGTGACCGTCGTCGAGGCGCGGGATCGATGCGGCGGACGCATCTACCCGCTGCCCGTTCGCGAATTCGGCTATCCGGCGGAGGGCGGCGCAGAATTTGTCCACGGCGCCGCAACGGTGACGCGGGGGTTGATGCGCGAAGCGCGAGTGTCTTTGCAGCGGCGCGCCGGTACGCGATGGAGTACCCGCACGGGGGCGCTGACGCCCGACGACGCTCCGGTTCCTTATGAGGACCGATTTTACCGAGCCTTGATGGCCGTAAAAAACGATCTGCCGATTGCCGAATTCCTCGAAACGCAATTTGCTGGAACGCAATACGACCGCTTGCGGCGGTCGATCACGCGGACCGTCGAGGGCTATGACGCAGCCGACCCACGCCGTGCCAGCACGCTCGCGCTGCGCGACGAATGGACGGCCCGGGACGACGGTGAGCACGGGCGGATCGCGGGAGGCTATGGCGCGCTCATCGCGTTTCTCGAGGCTGAATGCCGCAGGCACGGCGCCGCGGTGCATCTCGGCGCCGCCGTGAGCGCCATCGACGAGGCGGGCGGAGGGATCGCGGCGCGCTGCCGGGACGGCGCCATATTCGAGGCCGACGCGGGGGTCCTCACCGTGCCACCGCCCCTCCTGTCCGAAATCGCGCTCCCGTCGGTGGCGCGGGAGCGGGCGGCAGCCACCGCCGATATCGGGTTCGGCAATGTCGTCAAGATTTTGCTATGCTTTGGAACGAGATGGTGGGCCGACCATGGCGGACGAGACCTGGCCGACCTGTCGTTCCTCATTTCCGACGCAACAGTTCCGACCTGGTGGACGCAGCATCCGGCGAGCCACCCGGTGATGACGGGCTGGTTCGCGGGACCAAAAGCCGACCGAGTGTCGTCGCTCACCGAAGCGGAGCTCGTCGCAATGGGACTCGCATCGCTCGCCGAGATTTTCGATCTGCCTGTCGACCGCATCAAAAGCGATCTCGTCGCGTCGCGAGCGATCAACTGGGGTAACGACCCGTTTGCGCGCGGCGCCTATTCCTACGCCACGCCCAAGACACGGGCAGCGCAGGCAGCCATGAGAGAACCGGGTGGCGGGGCGATATTTTTTGCCGGCGAGGCGCTTTATACCGGCCCCGATATGGGCACTGTCGAGGCGGCGCTCGTCAGCGGCCTCGAAACAGCACGGGCAATCCTGGCACAAGAAGAATAGCAGCATCTAATGCGATCAGCGTCGAACGGTCCGCTCGATCGCGCGGGTGAGCCTCTGGCGCGAATGCTTCATTGGACAACTGTGGACGCACTTATCCGCGCCGCATCGCATGTATGCCGGAGGTTACCGCTGTGAATGATACGGAAGCAGAGAGAGCTGGGTTTATACGCGAGCGCCGCGCTGGCATGACCGCCATCGCGGCCAGTATGCCGGTCGCGCTTCTGCTTTGGCTGGCAATCGCTTATCTCACGCCGCCTTTGACGGCCATGGACAGTCTCGTCGGCAGGATGCTTTTCGTGCTGAAGTGCTGCTGCCTTGCGGTTCTTTTTTGTCTCGTGACGGGCGTGGAGGCCGTGGCTCACGAGCGCCTATCTTCGCCCGCGTTTGATCCGCTTTCGGGATTTGAAACGCGCAGGCTGCGGGTAAATCACCGCTACCTGCAGAACACTTTGGAGCAAATCATTGTGTTTGCGGTCGGCCTTTTTGGTCTCGCAGCCTATTCCCCGGACGGCTCGGCGATGCGGGCCGTGCTGGCGACCACCGTTGTTTGGATATTGGCGCGCTTCGCTTTTTGGATTGGGTATCATCGCAGTGCCGCGATGCGGGGGCTTGGTGCGCCGGGAATGGCGCTCAGCATGCTGGTGCTGCTCTACGTGGCGTGGCGGATCGGTTATGAACTTGGCGGCTTTGTCGGCGCAGCGGCGCCGCTGGTCGCATTTTTAGCCATTGAGGTTTTTCTGTTCCGAGCGACTCGACCCTCTCGGTCCGCCGCTCATCCTAGCTGAGCACCATGCGTGCTGGCGGATAAGCTGGGCCTCGCCGGCCCCGATTGGATACGGCTGTTCAGCCGTGGTCGGAGCCGTCTTCCTCGTGCTTACCGTCTTGATCGTGGTCGCGTATGCCGCAATCCGCTGGGCGGACGCCGCTGCCGCGGAAATCAAGATTCCCATCCACCTCGTGCTTATATCGAACCAGCACATCCGGGCAGACCGCCTGTGGCGTTTCCAGATTGCCACCGCAGGCCCAATTGGCAGCGCTATGAATGTCGCCGCTGCCGGTGTACCTCGCAGTCTGCGGATAAGGGCATAGCGGGCGCGAGAGGGGGGGCGCAACTCCCACACCTTGTCCGATCACTTGGGTGGGCGCAATGTCCTTCTCGACCCAGTCGACGAGGGCATTGAAGTCAGCGCCATTTCGCGGCCAAGGTACGTTGGGGCCGAGAGCGCCGGAAGGGGCGCCACAATGGCCGACACCGGGCGCATGGAACAGGCGATAGAAGCTCTGCACTCCTTCGAACACGGAATGATCGTGATCCGTTTGGTAGCGTTCGGCCATCTCCCGATAATAATTGATGACGCCACGCGGATAGATGAACTGATCGTTGCCGCCGACAAAGGTGATCATCTTCCCGCCATGCTCTTTGAAGGTATCGAGCGGCCCAAACGTGTCCGTGACGTCGGCGATATTGCGCGAACCGTCTTGCGCGACTTGCGGATAGTCCAAGCCAGACCCGGCGAGCGTGACGGTGTCCCACTTCGACGGCGGCGGCGGGCCGAAAAGTCCCGGTTGGACCCCGGCTACATAGCTGGGATCCTTTTCGTCCCACTCAAACTGGACGACGCCAAGCTGGAACGGCGCGGGTCCGTTAAGGATCGAGAAATCGGTACCGCGATCTAGCGGAAACCAAATCCGGTTGCCCTTTTCGTTGCGCGGGCCATCCCAGATTTTATTAACCGCCGTCGCTTCGGCTGCCGTCAGACAGTTCGGCGAAGCGGGCGCGCCAGCTTTGCCGCAGATATTGGCGCTTGCGTCGAAATGACAGGTTCGCGGATCGTCGATGATGCCGTCCTTGACGCCGTCGTTCATATCGCAAGCAGCGATCGCTGCCTGTTGCACGGCCACGAGCTTGGCCGGCGGAATCGCACCGGGCGGCGTTTCGCCGGCCAGCTCGAACATCGCGATCTCGCCCCACATCTGCGCGGTCTGGAACCGTGTCCAATACATCGCTGGCGCACTCGCGAGAATCCCGTCGAGCTCCTCGCCCAGTTCCTGTGCCAGGAGATATCCCTGGCGGCCACCCGTAGAGCAGCCGTTCCAATAGTTATAGGCAGGGTGCCTGCCGTAATAGGTCGTCGCTATTTGCTTCGACCAGAGAATCTCCTGCTTGATGCCGACGCGAAAGAAGTCCTCAATGAACCCGAAATTGTATGTGTGGTCCGCGTTCACCCCGGGTGTGCAATCACCGCCGCTATGGCCGCCGTCGGTACCCGATCCCACATAGCCGGTGTTCACGGCAGCATCGACGTTGAGATTCCCTGCGCAGCCGCCGCCCCCGAGGCCCTGGGTGCGCCCGTTCCACGCGCCCAGAATTCCGCCCGTTCCGCCATCCCCCAGGCTCAGCGGCAGGCCCACCGCGATCGTGATATTTTGATTCGAGTTAGTGCCGTAGACCAAAGTCACCCGACAGTATCGGACACTTGCGGGAGCAGCCGTCGTCGTGACAGTGCTGGTCACTGACTTGATGACTGGATTGCCTTTCAGCCCATATTGGGAATTGGTTGCCAGGCTTTCGCAATTCGGTCCGGCAACGGCGTCCCTCGGCGCGCATCCGATCCCGAAGGCGCCCAACACGATTGCGCCGAGACAGGTCGCCATTCGACCGAAGCGTACCCGCTCTTTCATGCGCCCTTCCTTCCTGGTGTGCCTTTTGACCCGAAAACTGCGCAGTTTCGGTGCGCGTGTGACCTTCTCACCATGGTGCATCAACTGTATAATGCGCAAGGAAAGGTAGAAGGCGTCGTCGCAAAGAATGGCTATAAATGAAATCTACAGATGTCGATTTCGGTTATGGCCCGCGGCAAAGAGGCAAAGAGGGGTCGCGCATGACGGATCGCCGGCCGGTGCAACCCTCGGCCTTCAGTCACTTTTTGGCGACAAATTCCCAGACAGAGCCCAATTACGTCCTACACGACAAGGGTGGCGAGGTGATCGCTGCCAAGTGGCATCGCCCGGCATCGCGTAGTGCGACGAACGTGGTGTTAGCGCAACACACGTTGATGTATCACGTCGGAGGATCGACCTCTGTCGCAAAATTCGTAGGAGGTCATTGCATCGGCACTGCGGCGCAACACGGCTCGCTGACCTTCAGTCCGCGGGACGAGCCCAGTGAATGGGTCCGGGGCGGTGTCTGCGAGGTAATGCACATATACATCGCGCCGTCCCTTGTCCAACAATACGGTGACGACAATTTGGCCTGGGCGGCCGCGCCCGAAATCGACCCCATATTCGCCGTCCAGGACCCTTGGCTGCAGAGCTATTTCAGGCTGCTGCAAAGCGAAATCGAGATATTCGGAGAAGAGGGGAGGCATCCGGACGCGCTGCTACTGACGCAATCGATGGAGCTGTTGATACGACATCTGGTGTGCTGGCATTCGAACGTGTCGCACAAGAGCCGAAGCCGAGTGACGTCGCCGACTGCACCACATCCCCTGGCGCCGCGACACCTGAGTCGGGTCCTCGACTACATCGACGCCAATATCGGCCGCGATATCGCTCTCGGCGATCTCGCGCAGCTTGTCGGCGTTTCCAAACATCATTTCATTCGCAGCTTTCGCGCGGCCACTCAGCGGACGCCGTATGCGTATTTGGTCGATCGCCGCCTCTCCCGCGCGATCGACGCGCTACGGCATAGCCCGATGTCAATCGAGCGGATCGCGCGCGAAGCCGGTTTCAAGAGCACACCCGGATTTTCCAATGTGTTCAAAAAGCACTACGGAATGTCGCCAAGTAAGTTCAGGGCCCGGTCACGCTGAAGCACTGGCATACCTCTGCCAACTCGCGCTCGCGATCGTCAACGTCCAATACCGATCCCACAACAAGCTCTGAACCCGATAGAGCCCGCGCGACTGCATCGCTCGCAAACTCTGGATCATCGAGGCGGAGCATGACGCCTAACACGCAGACGCAGGTAACAGCGGCAGATCTCTCGCTCGGCCCGGCGATGTCCCGGTCCACCGTTTGAAGGCGTGGTTGAAGGCTCCGATCTCCGAATAACCGAGCAGCCAAGCAATCTGTTGGATGGCGATACGCTGATCTTCGAGATAACGAAGAGCAAGGTGGTGCCGCAGACTGTCGAGGACCTCCCCGAAGCTGGTGCCCTCCTCAGCAAGGTGCCGCGTGAATGACCGCGCGCTCATGCCGAGCTGCTGGGCGATTACTGCTTTTTGTGCCCGTCCACTAGGAAGCATGGTGAGCAGCCGGTTTTCCACCAACCCACGCAGTCC
>Ga0306924_10007545_pt1 | contig 10926 bp, 9 predicted proteins | sample sta12Can44000111_FD_203756 | JGI IMG/M metagenome (GOLD analysis project Ga0306924, IMG submission 203756) | Lab enrichment of tropical soil microbial communities from Luquillo Experimental Forest, Puerto Rico - statanox.12C.anox.44.000.111 (v2)... | ecosystem: Environmental > Terrestrial > Soil...
CAGCCCTGCCTCGCCACCGCGCTAACTCGCAAGCTGGGTCAGTACGTGCCGCTGTCCGCCGACGAAATTGCGATCTTGCGCGATCTCCAATCGGCAACGCGACTTGTCGGCCGCAACCGGGAGATAATTTCCGAAGGACGCAAGTACGAGGCGCTGTTCGTATTGATCGAGGGCATCTCTATTCGCTACCGGGTGCTGCATGACGGGCGTCGTCAAATTCTGAACATCACGCTTCCGGGAGACTTCATCGGCTTTCCCGGTTGCTTCTTCGAAAATGCCCTCTATTCGATCGCTGCGCTGACCGATTGCGTCGTCTCGTCGATCCCGTTTGCGCAACTTCTTGGCTTCTTCGAAACCTACCCGAGGCTCGCGGCAGCAATTTTCTGGTCGTTCTCCTGCGAGGCAGCGATGTATGCCGAACATCTGATCGATGTTGGACGGCGATCAGCGCTCGAGCGGGTCGCACATTTCTTGCTGGAACTGGCGACGCGGCTGCAGGCGATTGGGTTGGCAGATGAATGCTCCTATCAAATGCCGTTGACGCAGGAACTTATCGGCGATGCGCTCGGGTTGAGCGTTCCGCACGTTAACCGCACCCTGAGGCAGCTCCGTGAAGAGAATCTGGTGGCGATCGAAGGACAAAGGGTGGTGATAAAGAACGTTGAGGCTCTCAGCCGATTGGCAGATTTCGAGAGAGCCTACCTCGGCCGGTTTCAGCTGAACGACCTGTTGGCGGGGACTTGACCCGCAGCATCCCGCTCAGGCGGCAACGGCCGTTAGCCGTCGGAGAAAACCGGACAAACCATTTAAGTTCACTAACCAGCCCGCCGCGCATGGCCGATAACCATGGTTGCAGCGACAAACACCGGTTGTAGCGACAATAGACAGCTGCCCAAAACCGGGATAGCGTATCGCCCCAAAGGGTGAGAGGGAGGACGCATGGCCGTCTCGTTTCTAAACCGACAACGCACGATCGCAGCACCGGGCTACAGCCGTTGGCTCATTCCGCCAGCTGCGCTATGCGTGCATCTCTGTATCGGCCAAGCCTATGCCTTCAGCGTTTTCAACCTGCCGATGACCAAGCTTATCGGCATCTCGCAATCGGCGCCCGGGGACTGGAAGCTTACCGAGCTCGGCTGGATCTTCAGCCTGGCAATTTTCTTTCTCGGTGCTTCGGCTGCCGTCTTTGGCCGCTGGGTCGAGGAGGGAGGGCCACGCCGCGCGATGTTTACGGCGGCTCTCTGTTGGGGAGGCGGCTTTCTCGTCTCGGCCGGCGGCGTTTATCTGCACACCCTATGGATCATCTATTTGGGTTACGGCGTGCTCGGCGGCACGGGTCTCGGCATCGGTTATATCTCCCCGGTGTCGACGCTGATTCGCTGGTTCCCCGATCGACCGGGAATGGCGACTGGCATGGCGATCATGGGGTTCGGCGGCGGCGCATTCATCGCCGCGCCGTTTTCGGTGTGGCTGATGGGTCGGTTTGCGACACCGACCCATGTCGGGGTCGCCGAAACCTTTATCGTGATGGGTCTCGTCTATTTCTGCTTCATGATGGTCGGCGCAGCGATCGTGCGGGTGCCGGCGCCTGGCTGGGCACCCGCCGGATATGTCGCTCCGGCGCAGCCCAGACCTCTAGTGACGACGCAGAATGTGTTTGTCTACGACGCGCTAAAGACGCCGCAATTCTGGCTGATCTGGTGGATCCTGTGCCTCAATGTCACGGCCGGGATCGGCGTGTTGGGGCAGGCCTCGGCGATGAGCCAGGAGATGTTCCGCGGGCGGGTCACCGCAGTGGCCGCGTCCGGCTTTGTAGGTCTGTTCAGCCTCTTCAACATGGCGGGGCGCTTCTTCTGGTCGTCGACCTCGGACTACATCGGCCGCAAGAATACCTATTTTGTTTTCTTCGTCCTCGGCACATTGCTCTATGCCCTCGTGCCCTATGCCGGCGCGATTGGCAGTATTGGCCTGTTCGTACTCTGCTATGCCGTGATCTTCAGCATGTATGGCGGTGGTTTCGCTACGGTGCCGGCCTATCTGCGCGACATGTTCGGGACGCGCTATGTCGGGGCGATTCACGGATTGCTGTTAACAGCCTGGTCGATGGCCGGGATCTTTGGCCCCGTGCTGGTCAACTATATTCGCGAATACAACGTGACCCATGGGGTCGCACCGGCCCAGGCCTATAACGTGACGATGTACGTTATGGCGGGCCTGTTGATCGTCGGCTTCTTCTGCAACGTCTTTGTCAAATCCGTCCACGAGCGGTTTCATATGCGAGCCGTAGAGGCGGAGGACGAAGTCGAAGCGGCGCCGGTATTTGGAGGGCGGTAATGGAGAACACTCCTCAGCCGATGGCCACGGGAAATGGCATCAAGCTCGTCCTTGCCTGGGGCTTTGTCGGTATTCCACTTGTCTGGGGCATCGTCCAGACTCTGGTTAATGCCATCAAGGCATTTCAGTAGAAAGGCGCGCCGCACACCTCTAGCGGGCTACGGAAAAAGTCGGTTGATGGTGGCTTGCGCTGCACTTCACTGGATGTGGCATGTCTGTAACCCGTTGATTTAAAGTGATCCGATTTCCAGCATAGAGCCTGTTTCACGTCCGTTTCTGCCAAATCGCAACTTCTTCCCATCCTGCTAGCGACCGTGCCCCGCATTCTCGGCTGGTGCGGCGAGCGAGAGGCGGAGGTCATGGGCCAGGTCGCGCAGCAGTCCGAAGAAGACGACGCACCAGGCCGCGACCGCGATCCACAGGAAGATGCGGGGAACGAAAGACAACGCCGGCATACCAACCTGCTGCGCGAAACCGAAGGTCGCGACCGTATACATGCCGAGTGGGAAGACCATGGACCAGTACTCGTAACGGTAGGTCAAAGCGACGCCGCCGATGAGATGGCGCCAAACCATCACTGCGATAAGCATCGGAAGCCACCAGGTGGCAACCGACCAAAAGAGCACTGCCTGACCAATCACAAAACCGGCGGTATCCGCCAATGCCGGATAGGAGCGGACCGCCGGCACCAGCTGCACTGCCGCAACGGTGGCGATGGCGGCCGCTCCCATATTGATCCAATAACTTGGGGTGAGCTGTTCCGGACGCATTTCCTCGAACAGCCAGCGATACAGGATGAGGGTGATGATGATCAGGTAAAATACCGCACCCACCAGAAACAGGCACAGGCTGATAAATACGAGAATTTCGGGTGCCGAGAAGGCTTCCTCCACTCCGATCCCGAGGATCGCGAGCGACTGCGTCGCTACCACCGCGAGCAGCCAGTTGCCGTCGAAGCTCACGCCAAGTGACAGTTTCGCCGGCCTAAGTGTAGCCGCTGTGAAAACACAGTAAATCAGGCACACCCATATCGCCAAAGCACCAAGCCATAGGCCGGCTGCAACACTCTGATGCGGCGTCAGCAGCCGGATCTGATCGCCAAACACGCTGGTACCGGCAACGATCGTCAGAAGACCCGGTCCGCGCCGGTCATCGCGAAGCTCGGTGAGAAAGGCGGAGGGATAACGCACCAAGCGAAGCAGCAACGCCACTGACAAGACCGGGAACGCGACGAGGTTGATCGCGAACAATATCTCTGCGACGCCACCGCGGCCGACGAGGTCATCGGCGATCGAGACGATGCCGGTCGCCATGACGAAGGCCGGGCTGCCGCCCGGAAGATCGCGAATGAGCCGACCGACCGCGGCTAGACAGGGCTTAGCGACGGCACGGTCGGCCATCGTATGGTGTCACGCCATTTCGCCATCATCCGGCAGGGTCTACCTCACTATGCTGCGTTCCGACAGCCGAATATATTTCTCGGAGTTGTTGTGAGGTTGTTACGCGGGTCAGCTGCTGAACAACTTTCGGTTTCGGACACAGATGGAAATTGCGCGCCATCGTTGCCTCCATTTTTGGTAACCGGTATTATCGACCCGAACGAAATCCCCGATACTGGGGATACGGATTCTTTGGGAGGATCCTGCCATGATGAGTATCGATGTCCCGATCAGTGGGTTGTCGCAGGTGGAGCATCACGCGCATTTGCGCCGTGCCATGATCGCCAGCACCGTCGGCACCACGATCGAATGGTACGATTTCCTGCTCTACGGTCAGGTGACCGCTCTGGTCTTCGGTAAGCTCTTTTTCTCCAAATCGGATCCACTGGTCGGCGTGCTTGAGGCATTCGCCGTATTCTTTATCGGGTTTGTCGGACGCCCGATTGGTGCGGCAATCTTCGGCCATTGGGGTGACCGGATCGGGCGCAAGGCAACCCTGATCGCAACATTGCTGATAACCGGCCTCGCCACCGTCGCGGTGGGTCTGGTCCCGACCTATGCGTCGATCGGCATCTGGGGTGCCATTCTGTTGACAGTGATTCGATTGATCCAAGGCATCGGCGTGGGCGGCAAATGGGGCGGCTCGGTACTGCTGGCGATGGAATGGGCCCAAACCAACAAGAATCGCGGCTTTATTGCTTCCTGGCCGCAGTTCGGGGCGCCCGCCGGCTTCTTCCTGGCCAATCTTGCGGTGCTGATATTCAGCTGGCTCTCCGGTGACCAGTTTCTCGTCTGGGGTTGGCGCATCCCGTTTCTGATCAGCATCGTCATGGTCGCGATCGGGCTGTGGATTCGGCTCGGCATTCTCGAAACGCCGGTCTTCTAACGAGTGATCGATGAAGAGCGAGTCGAGCGCGTGCCGGTGCTGCAAGTGCTCAAGCGCCAGCCCAAAGAGGTCGCGTTGACCGCGCTGTTGCGACTGCCCGAGCAAGCGCCGGGCTATATCTTCGGCGCCTTTGTCTTTACTTACGGCACGACGGTGCTGGGCGCATCGCGCAATTTCTTGTTGATTGCCGTGCTGGTCTCGGCCGTCCTGGGATTTCTCTGGGTTACCGTCGCCGGACATCTGTCCGACCGCATCGGCCGCAAGAAAATGTACATCATCGGCTGCGTCTTCGTCGCCGTATTCGGCTTTGTCTATTTCGCGATGCTGGACACCAAAGTGCCGCCTTTGATGTTTATCGCGGTGGCGGTGTCGGCATTGCCGATCATGACGATGTACGGTCCCGAGGCGGCATTGATCGCTGAAGCCTTCTCACCGCGGCTGCGCTACAGCGGCACGTCGCTCGGCTACCAGCTCGCCTCGATCATCGCCGGCGGCCCTTCCCCGTTCATTGCGACGGCGCTGTTTGCCGCCTTCGCTTCGAGCTTGCCGATCGCGCTCTACATCCTCGCCTGCGCGGTGGTTGGTATCGTTGCCACGTCGCTGCTTACCGACTACACCAACAAAGACATTTCGGAAGAATACGACCAAGTCCAGCCCGTCGGGGCGGTCGCCACTTAGGCGGCACAACAACTATCTGTGAGGCTACCGCCGCACTAGGGTGGTGGCCATCGCGGCAGAGGAGAAGGAATGACCACAACCGATATCACTGTAGGCGCCATTTCCGAATCCGAGCATGCCCGACAGCTGCGGCGCGCCGTGATCGCCAGCACGGTTGGCACGACAATCGAATGGTACGATTTTCTGCTTTACAGCATCGTCACCGGTCTCGTTTTCGGGAAGTTGTTCTTTCCAAAATCCGATCCGTTGGTCGGCGTTCTGGAAGCGTTTGCGGTCTATACTGTCGGCTTTATCGCTCGTCCGATCGGTGCCGCAATCTTCGGCCATTTCGGCGACCGCATCGGCCGCAAGGCGACCTTGATCGCCACACTGCTGATCACCGGCCTGTCGACCTTCGCCGTGGCCTTCGTGCCGGGTTACGCCGTAATCGGCATTTGGGGCGCGGTGATCCTGACGATCATTCGCTTTATCCAGGGCATCGGGGTCGGCGGCGAATGGGGCGGCTCGGTATTGCTGGCGATGGAATGGGCGAGAACCAACGCTCATCGCGGCTTCATCTCCTCCTGGCCGCAATTCGGCGGCCCCGCTGGTTTATTTTTGGCGAACATGGCAGTGCTGGTGTTCAGTGCGATCTCGGGCGATCAGTTTTTGGTCTGGGGCTGGCGCATCCCGTTCCTTCTCAGCATCGTCATGGTTGCCGTCGGCCTCTATATCCGGCTCGGCATCCTCGAGACACCGGTGTTCAGGCGCATCGTTGCCGAGGAGCGGGTCGAGCGGGCGCCGGCGCTCGAAGTGATCAAGCGCCAGCCAAAGCAGGTCATCCTGGCAGCACTCGCCCGCACCGCCGAGCAAGCACCGGCGTACATCTACCTCGCCTTTGTATTTGCCTATGGGACGCAGGTGTTGCACCAGCCGCGCGATTTTCTGTTGACCGCGCTGATCACTGCGGGGCTGTTTTCATTTGTCACGATCCCGTTAGCGGGCCACCTGTCCGACCGGTTCGGCCGCAAGCGCATCTACCTGATCGGCACTGTCGCAACCGGGATCTTCGGGTTCATCTACTTCGCGATGCTGAACACGATGATCCCTGGGTGGATTTTTCTCGGGATAGTGCTGTCCTTTGTCCCGCACGACATCATGTACGGCCCTCAGGGTGCGCTGATCGCGGAATGTTTCACGCCGCGGCTGCGTTACAGCGGCGCCTCGATCGGCTACCAACTCGCTTCGGTCACCGCGGGCGGTCCGGCGCCGCTGATCGCGACGGCGCTCTTGGCGGCGACCGGATCGGGTTACGCGATTGTCGTCTATATCGCGCTTTGCGCTGTCGTCAGCGTCATCGCCACGGTCATGCTGCCGGACCACACCAACCGCGACATCTCGCAGGAGCACGCCTAGCCTGCCCTGCTGCGAGGCAGAAGGCGCCCACGAATTTCGATCGCGGGTACCTCGCCATCGTCCGAAGGAAGCGGCTTTGCGAAGTCCCACATAGCCGCGGCAGCGCACTGCGCAGTCGTCACGGGTCGGGCGGCAGGCGGTCTAGCGTACTCCACGGTTGAGCCTCGCGGCAGTCGCATCCGTCTGCTCCATGCTGTGGGCAATTCGCGCATGCGATGGGCAAGGCGAGCTCCTCTCACCCAACGATCGCACCGGCCGCCAGCCGGCACAACGCGACCTCGTCGCGGGCGGTTGCGGAAAATAGGGTTGAACGACGACAAGAAACTGCGTCACCCTGTGGGCAGGACGCGTGGGTGCCACCGGTTCCGCGCGTCGAAAGATAGAATTGGGGGGAACACCGAGATGACCGCAGTCGAATTCGGCGGTGCGCCGCTGTCCGACACTGTGCACCGCGCGCAATTGCGCCGCGCGCTGATCGCCAGCACCGTCGGCACGACGATTGAATGGTACGATTTCCTGCTGTACGGCCAAGTGACCGGGCTCGTCTTCGGCCCGCTCTTCTTCCCTAAATCGGACCCGATCGTCGGCGTGCTCGAAGCCTTCGCCGTCTTCTTCATCGGCTTTGTCGGCCGGCCGATCGGCGCGGCGATATTCGGCCATTGGGGCGATCGCATCGGCCGCAAGGCGACCCTGATCGCTACACTGCTGGTGACCGGTATCGCGACCTTTGCCGTGGGCCTCGTGCCGACCTATGCGTCGATCGGCATCTGGGGAGCTATCCTCTTGACGATCATCCGCCTGATCCAAGGGATCGGTGTCGGCGGCGAATGGGGCGGCTCGGTATTGCTGGCGATGGAGTGGGCGCGAACCACCAAAAATCGCGGCTTCTTATCTGCCTGGCCGCAATTCGGCGGGCCGGCCGGGCTATTCCTGGCGAACCTCGCGGTGCTGTTTTTCAGCTGGTACTCCGGCGACCAGTTTTTGGTTTGGGGGTGGCGGATTCCGTTCTTCCTCAGCATCGTCATGGTCGGCATCGGATTATGGATCCGGCTCGGCATCTCCGAGACTCCGGTATTTCAGAAGGTCGTCGCCGACGAGCGCGTCGAACGCGTCCCCGTGCTCGAAGTATTGAAGCGCCAGCCCAAGCAGGTGGCGCTGACCGCCCTGTTGCGGATGCCGGAGCAGGCGCCGGGCTACATCGTCGGCACCTTCATCTTTGCCTATGCGACGACGGTGCTCGGGGCCGCGCGCAATTTTGTGCTGATGGCCGTCCTGCTTCAGGCGATTCTAGGCTTTATCTGGGTGGTCGTCGCCGGCCATCTGTCCGATCGCGTCGGCCGCAAGCGCATGTATATGATCGGCTGCGTGTTCGTCGCAGTCTATGGCTTTGTTTATTTTGCGCTGCTCGATACCAAGGTGCCGGCCTTGATCCTTATCGCGATCGCGCTGTCCTTGCTGCCGATAATGACCTGCTACGGGCCCGAAGCGGCGCTGATCGCCGAGAGCTTCACGCCCCGGCTGCGCTACAGCGGCACCTCGCTCGGCTACCAGCTAGCCTCGATTATCGCCGGCGGTCCCTCGCCCTTCATCGCGACCTGGCTGTTTGCGACGCTCCATTCAAGCCGGCCGATTTCCATTTACATTCTCCTGACCGCAGTCATCGGGATCATCGCGACGGCGATGCTGACCGATTACACCAACAAGGACATCTCGCAGGAGTACGAAGGCGTGTAGGCCGGCCGAAGCCGCCGACAACAAAACGAGCACCATCGGGTCCGTGGAGGAAATCGAAATGACCACAACCGGGATCGCCATAGGCCAACTTTCCGAGGCCGAGCACAGCAAGCAACTGCGCCGCGCCGTGGTCGCGAGCACGGTCGGGACAATCATCGAGGCGTATGATTTCCTGCTCTACGTCCTTGTGGCGCCGCTCGTCTTCGCGAAACTGTATTTCCCGGAATCGGATCCGCTGGTTGGGATACTGCAAGCCTTTGGCATCTATGCTGTCGGCTTTATCGCCCGCCCCGTCGGCGCGGCGCTTTTCGGCCATTATGGAGACCGCATCGGGCGCAAGGTGACGTTGATCGCGACCTTGCTGTTGACCGGCCTCTCGACTTTTGCTGTTGGCTTCGTCCCGGGCTACGCCTCGATCGGCATCTGGGGTGCGGTCATCCTGACCATCGTCCGCTTCATCCAGGGTCTCGGTATTGGCGGCGAGTGGGGTGGTGCCACCTTGATGGCGATGGAATGGGCGAAAACCAACGCTCACCGCGGTTTCATCACCTCCTGGCCGCAATGGGGCGGACCGGCCGGTCTGTTCTTCGCCAACGTCGCGGTGCTCTTCTTCAGCGCGATTTCGGGCGATCAGTTTTTGACCTGGGGCTGGCGCGTCCCGTTCTGGCTCTCAATCATCATGGTCGGGATCGGGCTCTACATCCGTCTCGGCATTCTCGAGACGCCGGTGTTCAGACAAATTCTCGAAGAACGCCGAATCGAGCGCACACCGGTGATCGAAGTCATCAAACACCAGCCAAAAGAGATAATCCTGACGGCGTTATGCCGGATGGCGGAGCAAGGCCCGTTTTACGTCTACGCCGCCTTTGTCTTCGTCTATGGGACGAAGGTTTCCGGCGCGTCGCGCGACTTTCTGCTCACCGCGCTGTTAGTCGCGACCGCACTGTCGGCGGTAACGATCCCGTTGTCCGGATACATATCCGACCGCATCGGCCGCAAACGGATGTATTTGATCGGCGCGGTGTCGGTGGGGCTGTTCGCCTTTATCTACTTCGCGATGATGAACAGCATGGTGCCGGGGCTGATTTTCCTAGCGATCGTATTGTCCTTTATTCCGCACGACATGATGTACGGGCCGCAAGCGGCATTGATCGCCGAATGCTTCGCGCCGCGACTGCGCTACAGCGGCTCTTCGCTGGGGTTCCATCTGGCCTCGATCGTCGCTGGCGGCCCGGCGCCGCTAATCGCAACGGCGCTATTCGCCGCCACCGGATCGGGCTACGCGGTGGCGCTCTATATCGCGTTCTGCGCGATCGTCAGCATCAGCGCCACGACGTTTCTGCCAGACTACACCAACCGCGACATCTCGCAGGAACACGGTGCATCCGATCTTGTCGGGCAAGCGGCGGAAGGCTAGCTTCACCGCCTGGTAGGACCGCCGACCGAGGAGCATCGCATGCGCATCGCGGTGGTGGGCGCCGGTGGCATCGGCGGACCTTATGGCGCCTCGCTCGCCAAGTCCGGGGTCGAAGTGACATTCGTCGCCCGCGGCGCGCATCTCGCGGCAATCCGCGAGAACGGGTTGCGGGTCGAAGGGGACCGTGGCGAGACCCACATCCGGCCCGCTCGGGCAACCGATGACATATCCAGTATCGGCCCAGTCGACTTCGTGTTGCTCTGCGTCAAATTGTGGGATGTCGAGAGTGCAGGCGAGCAGCTCCGCGCGATCGTCAAACCGGAGACCGCGGTCGTCCCCCTGCAGAACGGCGTCGATGCCGCCGAACGGCTGATCCCGATCGTTGGGCACAAGGCGGTGATGGGCGGCACCGCCTTTGTCACTGGTATGATCGCGGCACCCGGCCTGATCCGCCAGACCGGAACCTATCAACGTATGACCTTTGGTGAGTTGGACGGGCGGCCGAGCGCGCGCGGCCAACGGCTAAGCGATCTGTGCGAGACGGCGGGCTTCGAGGGCATCCTCAGTCCTGACATCAGGGTTCCGCTCTGGGAGAAGTTCGTTCTTCTGGTGCCGCTCAGCGGGCTTCATGCGTTGACCCGACTGCCGCTCGGCATGTGGCGCGAGGATCCCGATTTTTTGGCGCTCTATGAAGCGGCGCTGCGCGAAACCGTCGCTGTCGGTCTCGCCGAAGGAGTGCCTCTGCCCCCGAATTGCATTGAGAACGGGATGGCACAGATGTGGTCGATGCCGGCGCACCATACGACCTCGATGGGGAACGATCTGCTGCACGGCAACCGCTTGGAACTGCCCTGGTTTGCCGGCAAAGTCGTCGAACTCGGCCGCCGTTATGGGGTTCCGACGCCGGTCAACGGGTTAATCTATGCGGCGTTGAAGCCGTATATCAGTGGGCCGCCGATCTAACGCCCACGCCCTATCCCAGCGCCAGGCGATCACAGGGAGTCTTTGCTTTACAAACAATAATTGCGATGATACGATTTCAA
>Ga0306924_10007548_pt1 | contig 10924 bp, 9 predicted proteins | sample sta12Can44000111_FD_203756 | JGI IMG/M metagenome (GOLD analysis project Ga0306924, IMG submission 203756) | Lab enrichment of tropical soil microbial communities from Luquillo Experimental Forest, Puerto Rico - statanox.12C.anox.44.000.111 (v2)... | ecosystem: Environmental > Terrestrial > Soil...
CCGTCAGATATTCCGCGATATAGCCGATGTTCTGGTCCTTGGTGCGGCCGGACAGGATCTTGCCACCGATCACCAGGAGCGCGGCCGTGACAACCTCTTTGGGAGCGGACGAGTCGGCGGTTGGCATGATCACCTGCCAGGGTTCGAGGCGTAGACTCCTGGAGTTCGACCGGCTGATCAAAGCCCGCATATCGTCCCGCGTGGCCAGGACTGAGGGCTATGCCACATGATATAGTCGCAGTTCACAACTTAGGCGACTGGTGCGCCTGACGTGTCGGAGCCACGATGGGAGGCGGACTGCGACCGTAGAGGTGCTGCTCGAAAAACCTCCGAACAGTGATTGACCTATTTCCGCGAGACAACGTCATGATGCGCATCCTTGTCGTGTCCATTTTCGGAGCGCTGCTCGCTAGTTGTTCCGGCAGCAGCAGGGTTCAAGACCTTCTTCGAGCAAATGCACCGCCACATCCAGCAGCGCAGTACACGGCACGCAAGAACACATTAGACAATCGCAGTTCGCCCAATACTGAAGCGGGCACCACGGCCAAAACAGAGCCACAAGAGGCACCAAAATCCACTGCGCAAAGCCTCTCCGAAGAGTAACCCACCTTCGCACAGCGGTGGGGACCACGGCGCGCCGGTGTGCGGTCCTGCTCAACGGAACTTCACCGCGGCTCGATGTAAAGGGGCATGCCGGGTGGAACGACGGGTTTGACTGAAACTCACAATCCTGCGGGAATCGTTTGGATTCCACAACTAGCCGATGCGCTTGACGGCTGGCACAAGCTCTCGCGCTAAGTCCGGCCATTTCTCGCTTAGTGTCATCACTGACAATCCGGTGAGATTGCCACTTGGCCGGCTCAAACTGGTCACGAGCCCTGTCCCGAGATCTCGGCAGGGAAGCTTGCGCGGGCGACACCAGCCGAGCTCGCGCGGATTCCCAGGATCCGAGCCGAATTCCGGCCATGGAGACCACTCGCGTTTGAGCTGCAGCGCCGGGGATAAGCAGCTCGGGGCGGGGTTTTGAGAAACACCCGCGGACATTGGTCAGCTGAGCTCGGCGAAGCGCGCTCTACCTACCATGCCCTCTGCTGGCTTCTGCGCAGCGATCAGGCTCGCCTTACGACGACCTCAGTCCACATTCAGGGCCCCTGGCCGAATGTCAGAAGCAGGCATACGTTTCAGGTAAACCGTGTGAGCGCTGACGTGTCCAAGCCGAGCTCGGGTTGCTTATTCGCAGGAGGAGATATGATGTCCCGACGAAACGCGCTGCTTGCCGGCATCGGCCTGGCCGGCATTGCCGCGTATGCGAGGAACCTTTTTGCACTGGGCGCGCATGCCGGCGCCGAGAAGTTCGAGGTGTCAAAGACGGAGGCGGAATGGAAGCAGGTCTTGACGCCCGAACAATTCCAGGTGCTGCGGCAGCGTGGGACGGAGCGGCCATATTCCAGCGCGCTCGATAACGAGCATCGCCCCGGTCTGTTCGCTTGTGCGGCCTGCGATCTGCCGCTCTTTCGCTCCGAAACCAAATTCGATAGCGGCACTGGCTGGCCGAGCTTTTTCGCGCCGATCGAGGACGCTGTCCGCACCTCGAACGATTACAGCCTGCTCATTCCACGAACGGAAGTGCATTGCCGGCGCTGCGGCGGTCATCTCGGCCACGTGTTCGACGACGGGCCCAAGCCGACTGGGAAGCGCTACTGCATGAATGGAGTCGCCCTGAAATTCCAGCCGGTCGCCTAGGCGCTTTAAGACGCCGCTCGGGTTCGGGCAGGTCCGCTCCTGATGCGACGGCTCGTCCGGTTGAAGTGCATTGCTGAAAATGCTCCGCGCCCGCCTGACATGAATACGTAAAGTCGAGAATACGTAAAGTCGAGAAATGCGTGAGGCGTGCGAATGCGCTCCGCGGGTCCCGGCGCGCGCAATGAACGCGCTTGACCCTCTAACTGCTCCAGCTGCGCCGTCGCTCGTCAGTGGGGCTGCTATCCATCAACATGGCCGTCGAGCCGCTCGCTATGTGCTATCCTGGTTAGAGGCGGCAACCATGAGGGCAAGGGCCCGGCGGCGTGTTCCTGATGGACCACGAGAGCTTCGAGCCGCTCAGCCGCTGGGAAGTCGATCGCGGCTCGCAATATCTGAGCTACGACGGCTGGTGGCATCTCGGCTACGACACGATGGTCACGAGTGAGTGGGGCAGTTCTACCCGGACGGGATCGACGGCTGGATGGTCAAGCTCGACGCCAAGCCGCAGGGCGGCATCGCCTTCGATCCGAAATTCTTCGTGGAACGGCCCAAGACCCATCGGCCGCACCAGGTCCGGCTCAACGGCGGCGACTGCTCCTCGGATTCCTATTGTTATCCGTGAGCCGGTGGGCGGAAATCGGCGGACGGATACACATGCCCAGAGCCGTATGGCGCGAGCCTGCGCCGGACTTGATCCGAGGCGCTCGGCCGGAATGACGGCTCGATCCTCTGCGCGATGAGCAGCCTGTGGCCCTGGCTCGCGCTGGCCGGACTTGGATTCTTCCATGGCGTCAATCCGGCCATGGGCTGGCTGTTCGCCGTGGCGCTGGGGCTGCATCGCCGCAGCGGCGCCGTCGTGCTGCTGTCCCTCCTGCCGATCGCGCTCGGCCACGCGGCGGCGATCGCGATCGTGATCTTTGCGGTGTTGGCGCTCGGCGTCGTGGTCGACCGCACGATGCTCAGCCGCACGGCTGGCGCGATCCTGATCGGCTGGGCGATCTGGCACGCGGCCTACGGTCATCGCCAGCGCCTGCGCGTCGGCATGCAGACCGGCCTCGCCGGCCTCGCGCTGTGGTCGTTCCTGATGGCCAATGCCCACGGCGCGGGTCTGATGCTGATTCCGGTGCTGATGCCTCTGTGCCTGTCCGGCTCGCCCGCAACGCTGACCGCGAGCGCACCGATTGCAATAGCGGCGATCGCGGTCCACACCCTCGCCATGCTGGCGGCGATCGCGGTCGTCTCGCTGATCGTCTACCAGTGGGTGGGGCTTGCGTTTCTGCGCTCCGCTTGGATCAACCTCGACCTCATCTGGATTTTGGCGCTGGGAATATGCGGCGCTCTGTTGCTGATTCTCTAGGAGCATTTTCCCGCAAAGCGGTGCGTTTTTCGCTTGCCTTCTCCCTACAACAGCAATCGGCAACGCGGAAACAGTGCAGGTGCCCCAACGCCTTGCGGCGCAACACACTCCGGCAACTTCAGGCCGAGAAGGAGGGAGGCGGCCGCTGGTGCCTTGCCCATCTCGGGGTCGCGCCTCGCTTTGCCGGCTCGCAAGAAGGTTGTGGCGTTCCAGCCGGTTGGCAGCCGTCATCGTTTTCGCTCGCTCCGCCTCTGCGGCGGCAATCGGGAAACCGGAAACAATGTAGGCGCCACAAGACTTTGCCGCGTGACACGTGGCGGGCGGGTTTTGAGCGCGCTATTGGGAAAGCAAGGGAGGCTGCGGCCGACCGCGCGGTCGAGCGCGAGGCGCTGCCCGGCGAACGCCATCAAATTTAGATCCTGCCCCAAGGACTAGCCGGCGCTCTGCGGCAGGCTGAGCGTGCGGTAAGCCGAGCGTCAGGCCGGCTGGCGACGACGCCAGACGACAAGGGAGGAAGTCCCCATGTTCGGCATGAAGCGGCGCGAGTTCATCACGCTTCTCGGCGGCGCCGCTGCTACGTAAGCCGACCGACCTGCCGGTTGTGCAGCCAACCAAGTACGAGCTGGTCATCAACCTCGAGACCGCGAAGGCGCTCGACCTCCAAATTCCAGACAAGTTGGTCGCGCCCGCCGACGAGGTGATCGAATAAAGCGGCGCAGCCTGATTGGCGTTAATGAGTGACCGGCCTATTCCCGCCGCCAACTCTTAGCGAACGCCACCATCGAGGCCTCGCGCGTCGCGGTGTAGCCGTGGGTGGGCATGCGATCCTCGTGGTGGCCGGAGGCGAGAGCCATGGCTCGCCGACCGGCGCGGCGGCGGTCTTCATGATGCGGTCGACAACGGCGCCGTCGGCGAACACGTCGAGGTCGTTGCTAATTCTACGCGCCGAGTTGCTGGATGTTGGACTAATGATCGACTTTCCACGTCCCGACGACGATCCGATATTCGGGGGCACCAAAGAGACAAAATAGCGTGATATATGCGATCACGTATTCTGTCCTCAACAAGACTTCTCGCTTCAGCTGCATCCTGTGTAACCCGCTTGGGTCTGGTCGTGTCACGGTCATGTCCCCCCCGACCCAGTGAAAGGCTGTTTCTGTCCTGCCTAGAATGAGATCGAGAAGAAGTGGTCGGAAGCTATGAATGCCCCACTCCGCGACTGTGTATGAATGGGCGATCTTTGCGAGCATTTGGCAGAACACGTGATTGTTGAACGTTGCCACTCTGATGCCAGGACCGTCATCGACGAGTTTCCTTCTGACCTCATCGTTCGGCATGCCGATCCATGTTTCTCCGACTATCCGATCATGAGGTTTGGCGCCGGTCAAAATGGGGCTGCCCAGAGGATGTCCAATAAGGTTCAATAAACTCCGCTCTCAGAGCCAACTGGCCGCTTTTCTTATCATTACGCCATGAAGTCGTCGTCCTCCACCGGCAAATTGCTCGCTCTAGCGACTGGTTCCGCTGGAGCAGGAATTGAATCGAGACAGATTTTGAATCTCCTTCGAACGCTACGAGATGATGAATTCATGTCATTAGCGGAGGAGACTGATGGATAGAAGAATCCCGGCGGCCCGCTGGTCGCCTCCAAGATATCTCTTGGACGCTCCGACACCTTGAAGGCGGGTCTTGGCGGATTGCATGCTTTCAAGGTGGCCTTGACGTTCGGCTGTGGTCTCTTCTTGTCAGCGTGGTCTGCCGTGAAAAAGAGCTTCGCGTCCGGCGCAAATTCAAGAATAGATTCGTGAAAATTCCCATCGGCGCCATGGTGGGGAAGCATCAATGCGCCTACTGCCTTTGAGGCTCGCGCTCCAAAAAATTGCGTCCATTCCCGGCGCTGATCCCGATTCTGTAGTTTGGCGTCGGCGGTTAGAAGCCATCCAACGTGACGCGATGGCTGATCGCGCCCGAAGCGAGTGCGACGACCGGAGTAATACCCAGGGCCTTTGTAAGGCGACATCGAGATGGGGCCCTCGTAAAGCGACATCGAGATGCCGTTAGCGTCGTCGAGCTCCTCGCGACGATAGAGTTCTGCGAGCTCACGGCGCTTCGCCTTGTGCTTGAGGCTGTGCGCAAGCTGATCGCTGAGCCTGTCGCGGCGGGAAACCCTCAGAGTCCTCTTTATAGCTGCCTGGAGGTCACGACGCGCCTGGTCGGATATTGGGTGCACATAGGGAACGAACCACCAATCGGTCCATACGCCATTCCGCGTCGCAAGGCCCACCAGCGTGCCGGCGTCGACGGTCATGACCTCGCATTTGTCCGCTTTCGTCGCCGATCGTGGTGGTAATAGGGAGCCATCAGGTCGAACGAAAACAGGATAGAAAGACCGCGCTTGCGGTGCCTCGCCTTCTCCGGTCCCTGGAAGTTCTGGCAAGGGCAAAGGTCCCTCGCCGATCGCCGGTCCCGGCTCAGGCGCCGATCCGGGACGGATACGGATGACACGGCGAACCCCGCGGCGGCCAAACCAACTCTGCGGGTCAAATACGATTTGGTGCAATTCGAGCAGCCATTTGCGCCAGTCGGGATCAGTAGCGGGCGTCGCGTTTTGCCGCTCGACCGCCGCAGCCACCACGACGAACGCATCGGCAGGCTCTAGATAGGGGATCACCACAGTATCAACGGGCAACTGGTCGAGGAGAGTGTGAAGTCCGTTCACGTGGTCGACATCGAAATGCGAAACGAACAGCAAGTCGAGAGGCCGCTTCGTGCGGTGCACGCGTTTCACCAACCCTTTGATGCGCTTCTGGAGTGCAGTACGTGCCTTGTGCCACGAGCCGCAATCGTACACCCAGTGCAAGCAGGGATGATGGAGATCGGGGAAACAGAAGGCACCGGTGTGGAACCCGCCGTGGCCGACGGGCTCCTGGCGAATGACCGCAAAAGGTACCAGAACGTCGCCGCGTTGCATCGCTCGCTCCGGGTCTATGGGACTTATGGGCTACCGAGCGGCTCGAAGCACAGCCTGGATCGGAGCGTATTTCCCCGTATGGCACCCGCTCGTCAATCGCCGTCGTTTGCTGGCGAATTCGTCGCGACAGAGATCGAAACGCAAGATCGGTGCCGCTCTGGTAAACTTTAAGCGCCGCATATCAAATCAGGTATGTATGCCCGAGCAAGGCACAAGGTTAGTTGCTCCCCGCGCAAGCTGAGGCGCTCGATCCACTCGTCCGGCATCGCGTTGAAATCGGTGGGGTAAGCGTGAGCCTCCTCCCGGCGCACAAGGTTTGCGGGAGGGTTCGGCAATTGGCGGTCGAGCTGACCGAGATACGGAAAGACGAAACTCTTGATCTGTCCGGTCCGCTGCGCCTCGTGCAGGCGGTGCATTGCAGCGTTCTGCGCTCGGTCAAAGATCGCGCTGAAGACGCTGAGCATCCGCGCGAAAACAAACTGGCTGGGAGGCTCTTGACGCAGGCCGTAGCCCGCCGAGCAGCAAATGATCGTATCAATCGGAACGACGTTGAGGCTCACATCGGGCGAGCGATCCGGCCAGAGACAGCCAAGGCCGAGATTATCGTAGATGCCGCCGTCAGTCAGGATGACGCGGCTGTTGCTGAGCGCTCCATCTTTCTCGAACGTCAGGGTCTCGTCGAAAGCCGGGAGAAAGAGCGGGTAAGCCGCCGAGGCGGCGACGGCGTGCGCGACCGACACATGGTTGCAGTGAAGCTTGCCCCAGCGCCATGAGCCGGACTCCATCGTGCCGAAGCGGAACGCCGAACCGGTCCTGAGCTCCGTGGCGTTGATGACCAGATGAGGCTGCGCCGGCAGGTCATTCAACGACGCTCCCCTAAACAATAGATCGTCGAGAGCCGCTTCGAGCAACGTCGTCCGGCTCGCAAAGCGATGGAGCGGCGACCTGAGGTCGAAGCGCTCGAAGTGGCGTGAAAGCGATTGGGGCATGATAAGGTGCGCGAACATCAGCGCCCCTTTCAACAGCGCGACGCCGAGCGCGACGATTCCGACCACGATGAAGGCGGCGGCGACCTTGATGCCGAGAGCGCTGAACAGCTTGCGGCGCATCGGCGCCCCAAGCCCTTGAGCCAACAGGGCGCGGATTTTCGCATCGAAGGAGGCGAAGTCGCCCTTGTGGGCGTGGAAACAGGCGCCGATCACGCTGCCGCCTGAGACGGTCGAGAGCACGGCGACGCGGTCAAGAAGCCCGAGCCGGTTAAGCGCGCGCAGGCAACCGAGGTGAAAGGCGATGGCGCGCGACCCGCCTCCGGACAGAGCCAAGCCGATTTTCGGTGCAGCCGCTTCGCTCATGGCGCGCGCGACCTCGGCCCAGCTAGCACAAAAGCGAACGAGCCTCCGTCGGCGGCAATCGCCATGAGGCCGGGCAGGCCTTCGTGTTCAAGCTCGTTTCCCAACCAAACGATTTGCGCGAGATCGATCGTGCTCGGCAGTGGCGACGATCGCCGGGGATGCGAATGCCACTCGCCCACGTAGCTGAGCTGATGCAATGACGCTTCGACGGCGGCGTTCAGGGCGGCCTTGAGCCCGACGACGCCGCGCTCGAAACCTTCAGGGCTTCCCCGGCTGTCTTCCGGCTCAGGTAAGTCGTGCACGACGTGAATCGACTTACGGCTCATATCGGCGATGCCAAGGAGCACGCCGCCGGTTTCGCGGGGCAGCCGGGCATCGCGAAGTCTTACGAGTTCAGCGAGAAGATCGTCATCGTAGGTGATGGTCCACTTGCCGAGCGTCAGGCGATGCGTGGGGGCGCCCCTGCGCTCGATGACATCGACGCCGCCCTGCGCGGTGAGTTTCCAAATGCGGACGGCTGCATCGTCGCTTTTGAGCGCCTCAACGAGCCCGCGCGCGCCCAAGGCGCTGAGCAGCGCCGCGCTCGTGGCCGGAATGCGATTCGTGAGGGCGCGGCAAGAACCGCTGTAGCGAAGTCCCGGTGCTGCGCGCAGATGATTTTCGAGAGCCGGATCGGTCTGAACAAGACGATGGTATTGCGCCTCAAGGTCCCGCAGCGTGACCGAGCGGTCGCTGTTCTCAGCCAAGAGAACGACGGCTGTCCCGGCTGGATTGAAGAAGACGCAGATGCGCCGTCCGTTGCTGTTTAGATCGGCAAGGTGCCGGGACACGGCCACCGACGCGGAGGCGTCGATGATGACATTGGCCTCGGCAAGTTCCTTGACCAGCTCGGCGTCGGGCTTGGTGACGTCGCCCGCCACGGCCGTGAAGGATTCATTGAGGAGCAACCCCATCTGACGTGCGAGCGCCAGGGCCTTCGGAGCGCCGAGTTCATCGGTCAGCAGGGCATGGCGCGCCAGATTGTGCGGCAGCAGGTAATCGCTATCGACAACGGTCCAGGAAAAGGCGCCCTCGCGCGCCAAGTTGATCGCGATCTGCGATCCGAGCGCTCCGCCTCCGACCAAGACCGCCCGACTGCGGTCGGGTACCGCATGTCGTGCGACGGAAGCGGCAAGTTCGCGGTCGAAGGCGAGGTGAACCTGGGCGGGTTCGATCTTGATGTCGCCAGCGCTGGGCGCGCCCTCGGGAACGGCGCGGACAAATACGTCGTCCGCTCCGGCGACTCCGGCCGCCTTGGTGTTGACCAAGATGCCCCATTTGACGCCGATCTGGCCGGCGGTATCGAGCGTGATGAAGGCGCGCATATCGTCGGCGGTCTTTCCGTCCGGCATGGTGACCGGGAACGCCACGACGATGGCGAGCCGGGATGACAGGCGTCGGACGCTGTCATTGGCGATGCCCGCCCAGGCCTTGAGGCGGGTTCTGATCTCGTCGTTGAGGTTAATGCCGGCTGGTTGCAGCTCGGCGTTGAGCGCGGCGAGCGTCACCGGCGCGTGCCGGAAGCGCGTCATGGCCTGCGGTTGCGCGCGGAATTGCATCACCACGAATCCGGGCAGGCCTGTTCGCCGGGGTTCGGTTTCAGCGATGGTGCGAGTGATGATGAGCGCTGGGTTGTCCTGCCGGACGAAGCCAATCAGCTCGGCAGGATGGGCGGCCGGCAGCAACGCCGAGCGCGGGATGATGATCGCGAGCTGCGAGGCGAAGAACAGCGGATCGGGCGGTTGCGCGGTGTCGTGCAGTTCGCCGCGCGCTGCCTTGGCGAGCCAGAGCTGGATGCGCCGGACAAGATCTGCGGGCCGGTAGGTCAGCCTGGCCTCCGGCCAGGGCCGGTCGTCGATGCAGAGCGAACAGGGCGCGCCCTGCGGCGTCCAATTCTGATGCGGCGTGTCTGGAAAATCGTCGCGCAAGGCGAGCACGCGCGGCTGCCCGCCCTGGGCGGCGAACACGACGGCGATCGGCTCCGACGCGCTTATGGGATAGGCCAGGTCCTGGGGTCGCTCGAACTCGACCTCCAGGCCGACGGCGGTGTGTCCGGTCTCGGCGCACTCCCTCAAACCCGTCAGGGTGACGGCGAGAATAGCGCCGACGGCGATAGCAGATGCCAGCTCCCGCGCTGACGCGGAAGTCAGCTCATCCGCCGATGCGACGGCCTCTCCGAAACCGGACCACCACGGATGAATGCCCATACTACCCCGCGCGTGCGGGGGTCGAGACGATGCTGGCGGCGCCCACCGTCGCCGAGACCGTGAGCAGCCGCGCGCCGCGGTCGGTGATCTCGATCTTGGTCGGCTTCGGCTTGCTGGCGGACGGCAAGTCCATGGTCACCTTGAACTGCCCGTCCTTGGCGTTGGCGACGCGCTTGTAGTAGGCGGCGGCCTGCCGGTGCGGCGGCTGGACATCCTTGTCCTCGTCGCTGCCCTTGATCGGGATCGACTTGCTGGTGGACATCATCGTGTGGCGTTCCTGGCCTTGCGTCTCGCAGAGCCACTTGACCTCGTCCGTCGGCCTGGTCTCGTCGTCGCCTTTGTCGGGTCCGATCGCCGTGTACGAGCAATGGTGCGGGACCTTGAAGATGTCCCACAGCAGCCGGTCCTCGTTGTTGTGGCGCTTGCTGGTCTTCACGATCTGCTCGATCGAGTCGTGGTCGATGTCGGACATGAAGAGCGCGCGGGTCTGGCGGGTACCCTCCAGGAAGGTCGCCTGGAAGACGACGCTGTCCTGGTTGCGATCGACCACCTCGTTGTCGTTCTGCCGCCAGCCGAACGGGCTGTGGATGAAGAACTGTACCCGCTCCGGCCCGAAGATCGAATAACCCGGGACGAATTGGCCGGCATCGGTGATGAGATGCGCGCGTGATTCCAAAGTGAGGCCGTTGGCCTCCAGCCACTCCTTGAGCTTGGTCGGCCGGGAGAAGACCCGGATGCCGGAACCCTTCTTGAGGCGGTAGCGCGCTTCCTGGCGGATGATGCGGGCGCTGTCGTCCAAGCCGTCTTCAAGGATCGCGGCGGCCGGGACCCACAGCTCCCGAATCTTGATGCGGCCTTCGCCCTGGTACTTGAGCGCGTGCTCAAGCCAGAAGAAGTCGCCGCCGCCGCAATGATCGTCGTCAAGATGCGTGAAGCAGACCACGTTGTAGTAGTCCCGCTGCGCGGCGCGGAGGTCGGACTTGAGTTCGGCCGGCAAGTCGATGCGCCGGTCCCACGGATCGTCGCGGTTCTTCATGTCGGCGTAGTCGACGAGCATCTTCTTGCCGTCGGCAAGGTCGAAGCGGGTGCAATCGGCGTTGCCGAGCGGGTGGAAAGTCAGCGTAGCGGTCACGGTCGTCTCCTAGGTTCGAGCGAACCTGCCCCCCGACAGCCACCGGCTGACCGGGCCAAGTTCCATTCATGTATGAGCGGCGCAGGCGTATACAATCAGCGGCCGTGGGTTGAACGCCTGGTG
>Ga0306924_10007550_pt1 | contig 10924 bp, 10 predicted proteins | sample sta12Can44000111_FD_203756 | JGI IMG/M metagenome (GOLD analysis project Ga0306924, IMG submission 203756) | Lab enrichment of tropical soil microbial communities from Luquillo Experimental Forest, Puerto Rico - statanox.12C.anox.44.000.111 (v2)... | ecosystem: Environmental > Terrestrial >...
CCGACTGCGAGGTGCGGGCGCGCCGTGCCAAAGCCCGTTGCGTGAGTCCGGCGGCCTTCCGTGCCGACAGAAGTAGTTGTGCAGGTTCAGTCACCGGGTAACGATAGCTAAAACGCTATCAAATCACGCGAACGATATTACGTTTAATTCTCTTTATTAATCATCAATTTATAGGAAACAGTTGTATTACCGTGCCGGCACAACTTCGCTGCGGCTCGAACCGAGTCGCGCGCCCCAAGGTGCCGCCAACGGCCGAACACTGGCCGCCAACAAATGCCTCGCCGGCCTTAAGTTCGACGGCGGGCGTGGCCCCGGGCACGGCCGCACGGGCTCGTTTCGCAGACATACCAGCGCAACACGGACCGTCTAGCCTCCTGTGCCCGACGGCCTGTCGCAGTAGCGTAAGGTGTGCGGCGCGAAACGCCGCGTGTAACAGCCGGGGGCTCGATGGCTGAGCGTCACATCAGAACGACGCCGAAGGGTGAATGCGTCGCCGCTGCCGAGCCTGTGGTCGCTCGCAGCCTCGCATGCGCAGCGGCCGCGGTATTGCTCGGGGCTCTGATCGTACTCGTCGACCGGCCGCTCGCGTATTACTGCAAGCAGCACGGGAACGCGATCCACGATGCCATTGCAACGCTGTCCTCGCTCGGGGAGGGCGCTTGGTACCTCGTCCCATCGCTACTGGTGTTCGTAATTGCGCGCTTCATCGTGCGCCGGCCCGCGATCGCCGCGCGCGGGCTATTCGTGTTTCTGGGGGTGGCGCTTGCGGGGCTGGCTTGCGACGTTCTCAAGGTCCTCGTCGGGCGTTCCCGGCCGTTGGTGCTCTTCAGGGAAGGTGGCTACGAGTTCTGGCACTTACAGCTGAACGCGGACTACGAGTCCTTTCCATCCGGACACGCCGCGTGCGCCGCTGCCGCTGCGCTCGCTTTCGCGGTGGTCGCCCCGCGTTACCGCGTGCAGTTGTTGCTCGGAGCGCTACTGGTAGCGCTGACGCGTGTCGTCATCGTGGCGCACTTCCTCAGCGACGTCGTTGCCGGTGCAGCACTCGCATGGCTCGTCGTCGTGAGCGTGGAGCGGACGTTCACGCGCCACGGGGTGGCGGTCGGACCCGCGGTCTGCGCCGGTGGCGGGATGCCGCCATCGCTCTTTGCACAGCGTCTCTTCGGCGCATCGAGTTAAACCGGTTTACGGCTGCCGCCTGGACTTACCAGCGCGGGCGCGGCGTGTACGGACCCCTGTCGGTCAGGCCATCGTGGTCGCATATGGCTCGGCGTGGGTGCATCATTCCACCAGTCCTCGCGCGTCACCTGCTCCGGATTACGCGGATAGAAAACGCGATTCCCGGGCTTGCGCACTTCCCCGACCACGAGAAGATGCGCTCGTTCGGCGATCCAGCGCGGTGATACGGCGCCGCGCCGCTCAGCCCAGCGGACTGAAGATCAGGCGCTCAATCGGCTCGAATCCAATGACACCTGGCCACACGCGATAGTATTCGCAGGGTCAACCTCGGAGTGTGCGCGTGGGGAAAAGAGTGAGGGCGCTGGCTGTTTTTCTGCTGGGGATGGCGCTGGTCGGTTGCAGCCAGTCGCCACCGGAGCCGATCACATTACGCTACAGCTACGCCTGGCTGGAGGATACACCGCAAATCAGGTCTCGCTTACAGCAGTTCACGCAAGAGACGGGGATTCGCGTCAAAGCCATCCCGATAGCGGATGCCAGTCGCGAATACGTTGAGATCGCACGCAAGGTGCTGTCCGATAGCTCTGGACCCGATGTCCTGAACATCGACCTGATCTGGTCCCCGCTGCTCGAACCCAATTTGATCGATTTGCGGCCCTACCTGACACCAGAGATTTCGCAACTGGAGCCGCAGTTGCTCGCCAGTTACACCGTGAACGGAAAGCTGGTGGCTGTTCCATTCAACGCTACGATGGGAATTCTGGAGTATCGATCGGACCTGCTGCGCGAATACGGCTATGACCATGCTCCGCGGACGTGGACCGAGCTTGAGACCATGGCCGACAGGATCCAGCAAGGTGAACGTGCTAAAGGCAACAAGGATTTCTGGGGATACGTGTGGCAGGGGTCAGTGAGTGAAGGCTTGATGTGCAACGCTCTGGAGTGGCAGGCGAGCGCCGGCGGAGGACGCATAATCGAGCCGGATGGAACGATCAGCGTGAATAATCCAGCGGCGATTCGCACATGGCAAAGGGCTCGGCATTGGATAGGCTGGATATCGCCGCCGAGCGTCCTGGCGTACACGGACGTCGATTCCATGTTAGTTTTCGACGCGGGCCGGGCCGCTTTTAGCCGCGTATGGTTCCTGACCCCGATAACCAGGAGCGCGCATCGGGGCCAGCGCGGCTGGCGAAGTGTCAGGCCTCCGGTGGTCGAGACTGGCTTTTCGAGAATGCCTGGCGGAGTCGCAGGATCTGTCGCAACACTGGGAGGCGCCGGCACCGGCGTCTCCATGCATTCGACTCATCGCCAGGAAGCGATTGCCCTGGTTCGGTTCCAGCTTCACGCGCTGATGCAGGTGGGCGAACACGATGGCCCGGCCCTGGTTGAATTTCCCGATGCACTGACGGCCGCGCCGGACGCTTCGTCGACGGGATCGAGCCAGACGGCATCCCTGGTCGCCCGGCCATCAGTTGTCGCCGGCGACAAGTATGAGCAAGCTTCGAAAGTCTACATCGACGCGGTGCACTCGGTTCTGGCCGGGCAGACGGGGGCGGCTGAGGCCGCCGCGGAACTGGAAAAGCAGCTCGTCACGATCATCGGTTTTCGCACCGCGCGCCCGACGACGGCGGATAAGACGGCTGAGCGAGATCCATGAAATTAGGCGACAGCAACTACTTCAACATTGGCGGGCGCTTAACGCTCACGTTGGCTCTACTGATCGCCCTGATTGTGATCGGAAACGGACTCGTGATTTTGCAGTTTGAGCGCGCCCGCTCCCGAACAGATCGTCTCACTGGCGTAAGTCAACAGTTGATCGCGGCTCTGCGGCTTCAGGAAAGTCTTAGGCTATTCCATTCTCAATTGAATGAACTCGTGCAGTCAAAGGACGTACATCGCTTCACAAGCGAAGCCGGACGATTAAGTACGACTTTCCTGAACCAAACCCATCTGACGAGGCGCACCCTCGCTTACCTGGGGCCGGAGTTTCACCCGGATACGGGGTTTCTGATGGCTCTGCACAGCATGGAGGTCACTCTGCCGTTACAACTCCGGTACCTCACGAATATGGCCACGGCAGGGGATTGGGAGGTCGCTCGCCTTCACCTGGACAACGAACTAAACCGAATCGAGACCATTACTTCGGCCCAAGTCAAAAGCATTAACCAAGACCTCGATGAAGAGCTGCCACTCGCTGTCGCGCAAATGAGGGATGCTCAACGTCGTGTTCTCTTCATTGTTCCGGCAACGGCGATCTCCACAGTATTCATCGCTGCGCTGTTTGGCTGGGCCGTAGCGCGACGCATGCTGGAACAGCGGATGGGAGGGACGCCTGGCTGAGCGCACGCGTATCGCACGCGATCTGCATGACACACTCCTGCAGAGCTTTCAAGGATTAATGATCCACTTCCAAACCGTAGAGAATCTGCTCCCGCAGGGACAGGCAAAAGAAGCATTTGAGAAAACCCTCGAGCTCGCCGACCAGGCGATTGCTGAAGGTAGACGCGCCGTTCTTGACTTACGATCGTCTGCGGCAACTACGTACGAACTTTCTGAAGCGGTGAAGGCGGTAGGGAAAGAACTGTCCACAGATGACGGCGCAGAGTTTTCTCTCGTGGTGGAAGGTCGACCCAGGGACTTGCACCCGATCGCGAGGGACGAGCTTTACCGCATCTCTTGCGAGGCATTATGCAATGCCTTCAGACACGCCCATGCCCGCCATGTTGAAGCTGAAATCAGCTATGGACAACGGGAGCTCCGGCTGCGAATTCGTGATGACGGCGAAGGTATCGCAGAGGAAATTCTGGAGCGCGGCCGCGCAGGACATTACGGCCTTACGGGGATGCGTGAACGCGCCAGGCAAGTCGGCGCACATTTGACTTTTTGGAGCCGGGCCGGTAGCGGCACGGAGGTCGAATTGCGTCTCGCGGGTTCGATCGCATACGCCGCCTCGTCTCGGCGATCGCGTTTCCGACCGGCGTTGTCTGCCGGTCCAAATATCACGACTTCCCGATAACTCCCTAAGGATTTTCCCTCGCTCGATGGCTAATCTTTCGCTAAAGGTCTGAGGGTCGCGTCGAAGCCGGGGCCGCAGACCGAACGAATGCCTGAATGCCAGGCCGAGCAAATCGCAATGCCTTCAAACTCTCAGAGCGTTACGCGGGTGAATCCCAGGGATCGAGAGCAGCGCCATCCGCTGATGAGCCTTCGGCCCCTGACGCTGATGCTCGCGGCGTTCTGGATGTTGGTTATCGCCTCAGTCGCGTGGCTGCGGGCGTGAGCCTCGGCCAGCCATACCCGGCAGATGACAAGGTGGGCCCGGGCGTCACTGCTGAAGAAAGATTTTCATTATCAGTAAGTTACGTTTAGACGCCGTTAGACAATCACCTGGGCGACGCCAATACCTTCGAACAGTTGCGGGTGTGCCGACCGGCGCGCCAGCATTACTCGAGGCGGTCAGGTCCCAGTGATCCTCAAGACGATCCGCGCGGAGTGCGGGGTCGCAGTTTTCTGATAGCAGAGTCAGCCCTGTCGCGCTCGAGCCAAGGATTCCGGCTTGATCGGCGGGTTGATGACGCGCAGTCTTGAAGATCCTGCGGAAGCGAGTTACATACGGGAGAGTCAATTGGCGACGCCTCATCGGATCTTAAATCGCGATCGGCGCACACTCGAGGCGATTTTCCGGCACCCGGTTTCGAACAACATCGCCTGGTCAGACGCGTTCCACCTCAGCGAGAGGCTTGGCACCGCGCGCCAGGAGCATAACGGCCGACTTCTTTTGGAGATCGCCGGCCAACGACATGTATTTCACCAGCCGCATGGCAAAGCCATGACACCGGAGGAGGTCGCGCAGCTGCGCAAGTTTCTCGAAAGTGCAGGCGTGACGCCGACTTCTGTGGAGGTCGTTGAGGAAGAGCGCGTAGCCGAATCTCCAGAGCTCGACATGGTCGTGGCAATCGATCACCACCAAACGCGTCTGTTTACGATCGAGGGGGCGTCCGAATCCTCGAGAACGCTGCGCCCCTACGACCCGCACCACTTTCTTCATCACCTGAGTCACCGGCAGGACCTCGAGCTGCGCGGCCAGCGCGAACCCGAGGAGCCGGCTTACTACGAGCAAATTGCCGCAGCGCTCGCGCCGGCACGTCGCATCGTGCTGTTGGGACACGGAACCGGCCACAGCAACGCGGTTGCTCACCTCGAGGAGGTGCTTCGCGCGAAGCATCCCGAAATTCATGGTCGGATCGTCGCCACGAAGGACGTCGATCTTTCCGCCATAACGGAACCGCAGCTCCTGGCCCTCGCATCGGCGACGCTCGGCCTTGCCGAGAAGTAGGCATCCGGATCAAGGATCAAAAGGAGGTAACTGAAATGTCTCACGTCACGGCGACCTGGAGACCTTACGAGGAGCATGGACGGCTCACCACGCGCAGCAACCTGCCTGACAGCGTTTTTGCTTTTCCAAATCAGCGCAAAGAGCCTCTCACCGACGCCCAGCACGTGCGCAACGCTGTGGCACGATTCGATCAGGTCATCGATGTGCCCGAAGCCGATCGCGCGCTCGCTTTCGCGAATATCGAGAAGGCTGCGCAGTACTACAACGTGAATCTTTCCGAGACAAACTGGCACCAGCTCGGTATTCATCCGCAGCGCAATCGGGAGGAAGCGGCGGCCAAGGCAGCTGTCACCAGAAGGCGCGAACGCGAGGAAGACTCAGACTCCTGAAGAAGTGAACCTCAGAGAAGAAATCTCTGTCCTCCACATGCGGAGGATCGGCCGCATGCATCCCATGGTAGAACCGTCCACATTGGCCATTCTCTATTCGAGCACCGCGATCGCGACCGGCGGCCTTCTCGAGGGACGGGTGCGGACGATGGACGGACGGCTCGATATGGCGCTTGCCAAGCCCCGTGAGCTGGGCGGAAACGCGGATGAGCCTGGACACGATCCGTATCAGCTTCTGGCGGCGGCACATGCCGCGAGTTTCCTGGCCTCGCTCCTCGCGGCGCGTTCGCAGAACGGCCCACAGTTCCCGCCGGACGCTGCCGTGCAGGCAACCGTGGGGTTCGGGCTTCGCGCGGATGGAGGTTTTGGATTGGAGATCACACTCGAGGTCAGGTTACCGGGTTTCGAGCAAGCGGACGCGGAAGCGCTGATGAAGAAGGCGCGCGACATATGCTCCATGTGCGATGCGACGCGCGCCGAGGTGTTGCGGCTCAAGCTCGTGTAAGCTTGCCGCTCCCGCCCTTGCGCGAGCGGTTCGCTCGAGATCGATGCATCTGCACAGTTTCGGGCCGATATTCCTGAGCGTTTACATAGTGGGTGCCGGGATCGCCTCCTTACACGCGCTCCTCACCAAGGCCGATCCCCGCAGCGCACTCAGCTGGATCGCAGTCTGCAGCCTCATTCCCTACGCCGGTGTCGCGCTCTATGCGCTCTTCGGTATCAATCGCGTTCGTCGGCCGCAACTGGCGTGGCGGACGACGACGGCGCAGCACGCCTCCGAGCCTCCTTTCCCCGCGCCCCTGGCGGCACAGGTCCATATCGGCGATGCGCTGACGCGACGGCCGCTCGAGGGCGGCAATGTGGTGGAAACCCTGTACGACGGTGAGCAGGCCTTCCCGCGCATGCTGGAGGCCATTGCCGGTGCCCGACAGTCGGTATGGCTCTCCACATATATCTTTCAGACCGATCGCGTCGGTCGGCAGTTTGTTGCCGCCCTGGCGGAAGCGGTGCGACGTCAGGTCGCGGTCCGCGTGCTCGTCGATGGCATCGGCGAATGGTACGACTGGCCACACGTGGTACCCATTCTGCGCCGCGCCGGCGTTGCGGCGGAGCGATTCCTGCCACCCCGCCTGGTGCCGCCGAGCCTGTCACTCAACTGCCGCAACCACCGCAAGATACTTGTCGTGGATGGCTCAGTCGCCTACATCGGCGGCATGAATCTCGGCGGGCGCGAGGTGGGCGGCAGCACCGGCCGGCGCATGTCGGACATTCACTTTCGTCTGCGCGGCCCGATCGTCGCACAGCTGGGTGAAGCCTTCGCCGAGGATTGGCTGTTCGCGAGCGGCGAGTCACTTCCCATGTTCGCCGTTGAGGAGCGCGCGGGGTGCTGCACCTGCCGAGCCGTCACGGGAGGGCCGGATGAGGATGTCGACAATCTGCTGCTGATCATCCTGAGCGCGGTGTCGAGCGCGGAGCGGCAAGTTCAGATCATGACGCCGTACTTCATTCCGCCGCTCGAGCTCGTGGCCGCGCTCGAGTCTGCGGCGCTGCGCGGGGTGGACGTTTGTCTCGTGCTGCCGCGTCGTAGCAACCTGCGCTACATCGACTGGGCGACCTTGCACTGGATCCCGGCGCTCGTCCGGCGCGGCGTGCGTGTACACCTTCAGGAGCCGCCGTTTTCTCACGCCAAGCTGTTCGTCATCGACGGGCGCTATTCCCACGTGGGTTCGGTGAACGTCGACACCCGGAGTCTGCGACTCAATTTCGAGATCGCCGTCGAGGTCTACGATGAAGGCTTTTGCGGCGAGCTGGCAGCCTTCATCGGCAAGTCCGCCGCCTCGGTACCCGCGCTCACCGTCGAGAGCGTCGAATCGATCGGGCTTCCCGAAAGGATTCGCAACGCTCTGTGCTGGCTCATCTCACCGTATCTGTAGAGCTAGGGCCTCGATCTGCGCTGTGCTCTGAAGTCTTCAGCCGAAGGTGAAATCGAACGCCTGAATGCCCGGACCCACGAATTCGATCTCGAAAACGCGATCGGCAATCGGCTCGGGCTGTCGGATCAACTGGTACATCCGCGGCTCGGACACGGTTCCGTTGCCCTGCGCGTCAACATCGATGCCATGGCCGGCGCCCGGGGGCTCGCCATCGATGCGGACCCGAAACCTCACGGCGGTCGCGCGCACGCTCGGTCCCATGATGAGATTCACATCGCGGGCATGGAAGCGGTACACGATCCGGCCGTTCGCAGCATTGAGCGCCGCGGCCTCGGGTCCGATCGTCCAGTTACCGACCAGGGCCCACTCGTTGAGTGCGAGCTGCGCGGGCGCCGTGTAGCCATGTGGCCGGTCACGCACGGCATCGCCGGGTGATGCAAACGACTCGGCTTGCTCGTAGCCGAGATAGGTCTCGGGGGACTTCACGTTGGCCCAATCGGCAGGCTTTTCTGCGCCCTCGGGATCGAGCGAAACCAGACCGTGAGGTACGTCGGTGCGGCCGGCTTCGGTCAGCAGCTGCTGGATGGTCCCTTCGATCTCTCGATAGCCTCCCTCGCCGAACTGGTGGTGGCGAATGCGTCCCTGTGCATCCACGATATAAAGCGCCGGCCAGTACTGGTTCCTGAACGCACGCCAGATCACATAGTTGCTGTCGACGGCAACCGGGTACTGGATCTCGAGAGCTGCCGTCTCGCGTCGGACGTTATCACGCTCTTTCTCGAAGCTGAATTCCGGAGTGTGCACGCCGATCACCACCACCCCGCGGTCCTTGTATTTATCAGCCCAGGCACGCAGGTACGGAAGGGTGCGCCGCCAGTTGATGCAGGTATAGGTCCAGAAGTCGACCAACACGATCTTGCCGCGCAGCGCACCCGCCGTCAGCGGTGGCGAATTGATCCATTCGACCGCACCATCGAGCGGGGGCAGCTCCCCCTCGAACTTCAAATGAGATGTAGTGGCTCTCATCGGCTGAGTCTCCCGGTCGGCCGGCACGACACTCGCGGCGCCCAGGAGCATAACGATGCCGGTGCAGGTTCCGGCAGCGAACACTCGGCCTGAAATGATTATCCGGTCGGGCAACATCAACCTCGCACCGGCTGGGTCGAAGCGATTATTGATTCTCGGCCCCGCTTGGATCACACCAGATGCGCAGTGACCGTGCGATTGCACCATGGTATGGGTGACTGCCGTCTTCCTCGCGACGCCCCCGGGCTTCGATGACTCAGTCGAGTGCGCCGTCCGGCTCGAGCGTCACATCCTCACGACGAGCCACGTCGATCGATACCATGGTCCAATCGGCAGTGGCGCGTACATTTGCTTTCATGCCTGCTAATTTCCACGGGTTGGCGTAACCCGTCGTTCGCGAGCGTCTCATGTCGTATGCAGTCGACCCTGAGCGGCGGCGGTTCTTTGGCGCGGCCGCCCTGACCCTGGCCGCCACTCAGCTCGATGTGGGTGCCCTTGCTGAGGCGCAAACGGGCGCGGCACAAGGATCGAAGGCGACGACGACGAAGCGCGGAACGAGCAACTCCTTCGCACCGCTCAAGCAGATCGATGCCGGGGTGCTGAGTGTGAGCTACGCCGAAGGCGGCCCCGCCGACGGTCCCGCCGTCCTGCTGCTGCACGGCTGGCCGTACGACATTCATAGCTTTGTCGATGTGACTCCCCTGCTCGCGTCGGCCGGTTACCGGGTAATCGTTCCTTACGCGCGCGGCTATGGCCCTACTCGATTTCTTTCAGGCACGACGATGCGCAACGGCGAGCAGGCGGCGCTCGCCCACGACGTCGTCGATCTCATGGATGCGCTCAAGATTCAAAAACCGATCCTCGCCGGTTACGATTGGGGCGGGCGGAGCGCCAACGTAGTTGCGGCTCTCTGGCCAGAACGCTGCAAGGGCCTCGCCTCAGTCAGCGGCTATCTCATCGGCAGCCGGGACGCGGGCAAGGTGCCGTTGCCGCCGAAGGCCGAATACCAATGGTGGTACCAATTCTACTTTGCGACGGACCGGGGTCAGGCGGGCTACGATAAATACCGACGCGACTTTGCCAGGCTCATCTGGCAGCTCGCTTCGCCAAAATGGAACTTCGATGAGGCTACATTCGAGCGCAGTGCGGGAGCTTTCGACAATCCGGATCATGTCGACATCGTCATTCACAATTATCGCTGGCGCCTGGGAGCCCCAGGCGAGGCCCGGTACGAGGAGCTCGAAAAGCGCCTCGCGGCAGCGCCCAACATCACGGTGCCCACCATCACGCTCGAAGGCGATGCCAATGGTGCGCCACACCCGGAACCGGCCGCTTATACCAACAAGTTCACGGGCAAATACGCGCACCGCACCATCCCCGGTGGGGTGGGCCACAATCTGCCACAGGAGGCTCCGCAGGCTTTTGCTCAGGCGGTCATGGATGTGGCTCACTTCTGAGGACAGGGAAGTCCGGGGACGTCCGTCCGCCAGGGGACCGCGAGGATGATATCGCCTGAGGTGTCGACACTCGCGACGCGCCGAAATCAGGTATTTCCGGTCCTGGAGGAGGAGGAAGTGCAGCGCCTCGCGCGCTTTGGCGAGCCGCGCACCTTTGAGTCGGGCGAGTACCTGGCCACCGCGGGGCGCCATTCTCCGGGAGTGATCGTCATCCTCAGCGGGAATGTCCGGGTGACCCGCAAGGATGTCGTCGGGGTCGAAGAGCACATTGTGACCTACGGTCCGCGCAGCTTTCTCGGCGGGCTGGAGCAGCTCTCCGGACGGCCCTCCCTGGTCGATGCGCGCGCCGTTGGAGCGGTGACCGCGATCGCCATCGCGCCGGAGCGCTTGCGCACCGTGTTCATTGGCGAGGCCGCACTCGGCGAGCGCATCATGCGTGCCCTGATCCTGCGCCGGGTGCTGCTGCTCGAGTCGAGTGCCGGAGGGCCGGTCATCGTCGGTTATGCAGACGACCGCAACGTGCTCCGGTTGGAAGGATTTCTGCGCCGCAACGCGCATCCCCAGCAGACCCTGGACGCGGCCACCGACCCCGGAGCGCAGGCG
>Ga0306924_10007562_pt1 | contig 10915 bp, 11 predicted proteins | sample sta12Can44000111_FD_203756 | JGI IMG/M metagenome (GOLD analysis project Ga0306924, IMG submission 203756) | Lab enrichment of tropical soil microbial communities from Luquillo Experimental Forest, Puerto Rico - statanox.12C.anox.44.000.111 (v2)... | ecosystem: Environmental > Terrestrial >...
CCTGGCGAGCACGGCCGGCGCGTGGCCGGAGCTGAGCAGGTGACCGAACTGGGCCCGGACCAGTGCCGTCGCGACGATGATCTCGGAATGGAGCGGGCTGGTGGTCCCCGGCCGGAGCTGGTACAGGACCCGCGCCGGCACGCCGCGTGCCGCGAGGGCGTTGCACATGACCGGGTCGCAGGCCACCACGGCCGTCCGGCTGACCTGCCTGGCGACCCAGGCCGCGGCAAGGTTACGCTCGCGAGCCCCGGCCCCGGGCGGGCCCAGGCCGCCCTGGCTCTTACCGGCGGCCCCGGTCCGGCCGGAAAGCAGGAGGACGACCACCGCGGCGATGACGAGGGCAATCACCGCTACCAACACGCCCGCGATGCGATAACGCCGCCCGGACGTTTGCTGCTTGCGGTCAGCCGGGGTGGGGATCGCGGCACGGTTGCCCGGTTGCTTCTCGTTCCGGTCGGTCGGCCAGGTGTACCTCGGCGCACCGCTGGGTCCGGACAAGGCGGGGGACGCCGGTCCGGCCGCTCGCGGTGCGGCTGGGGCAGTCGGCGAGGCCGGGGCAGCCGGGGGTGGCGACACCTGGGCGGAGCCCGGCGGGGCCACGGGCCGCACCGGTGGTACGGCCAAGGCCGGCGGCGTGACCGGGAGTGACGGCTCGAACAGCGACACTCCCTGACCCTCAGCTTCCGGTTCCGATGACCCGGCGTCCGGGCCGGAATCTGGCCCGCCCGGCCCCGATGGTCCGGTGCCCGGCGGCGCGGGGGCGGCGGACTCACGATCCGGCGGCGTGTCGCTCACCTCTGCGGAACCGGACGGTGCGGCGTCCGGTGGCACGGGCACCAGCGGTGGGGCACCGCCAGGAGGCGCGGGGGCGACAACGGGGTCGGCGGCACGATGGGCGTCATCCAGGGCCGCGAAGCTGCCCGCGCGGAATCCGGTGATCCTGGGCAGCGGTTCGGTGTAGGCATCCCGGTCGAGTCGGCGCCCTAGCAGTGAGGGCGGCAGGAAGTTCCGCCGCACGTGCACGGGCGGCGGCGGGGCGCCGTTCGTGCCGGGAGCACGCCGCGGCAAGGGCGGCACCGGCCGCTGATCCGGCTGGTCCGCGGCCAGCGCCGGAACATCCGCCTGGTCCGCGCTCAGCGCCCCGCGGGCCGCCTGGTCCGGAGCCGTTGGCGGGATGCCTCCGGGGCGCGGAACCGGCGACCAGACCGTCGGAGCCGACGCCGCCGCCTGGTCTGAAGCCGATACCGGAACGCCCGCGGGGCGCTGAACCGGCGACCAGACCGTCGGAGCCGACGCCGCCTGATCCGGAGCGGGTGCCGGGAGATCGGCTTGGCCCGAAGCCACCGCCTGCTGCTCCGCTGCGTCGTCCCGCCACCATGCCGTGCCACGGTCCCCCGGAATCGCGGGCTTCTCGGTGTTCCCCTGCTCCTGGGCGCTGCGTCCCGCTTGGGCTTCGTCCCGCTGGAGTTCGTCAGCGATCGCGGTCAGCAGGCGTTGCCGCAGGTCCTCCGGAATGACGAGCCGCTCAACCCTGGCCGGCGGCCGGGGTGGGACGGTCGCTCCGGGAACACGGCGGGGAAGCGGCGTAGCGCCGCTGTCATCTGCCATGCGGCCACCCCCCGGGGCGCGCGCACCAGCGCGAACGCGTGCCTGGACAGCGGAACACACATTGGCCAGTCAATTCAACCGAAATCGCAATTTGTCATGGGCAAATTACCTGATGTGCCGGATCGCCCGAGAGGCTGCAGGGAATGACGTTATAGCAGGAGGCCTACATTTAGCTACCCCCGGGTACCCCGGCCCGCGGACCGTGGCCCCAAGCCCCGCTTGCGGCGATCGGAGACCCCGGGCTGGCCTGGTGCGACAAGGTACGACACGACAGCCCTATCATCGGGAACTGGCGGATCGAGCCGGCGCTCCCGCCCTACCCGGAGCACGCGTGAGAAGCAGCAGCGAAACAATCCTCGCCAGCCTGAACACCCACGCTGGCCGGACCGCCGACGGACGGCCCTACGATCTCGAGGCCGCCTGCCGCCAGCTGAAGGCGGACATCATCGTGCTGCAGGAGGTGTGGCGGCCGCGCGACCAGCTCAACCCGGTCCGCGAGATCGCCGCAGCCCTGGGCGCGGAGCCACTGTGGACGGACCTGATCCCCGATGTTGACCTGGGCAGCGTCGGTATCGCGGACGAGCGAGCGCGCGGCCGGTGGGGACTGGCCGTGTTGACGACCGTGCCGGTCCTCGGGTTCGAGGTGACCGACCTGGGCCGGAGTCCCGGTGACCAGATCCCCCGGGGGGCCCAGCTCGTCACGATCGGGCTGCCACGCCGGGGGTCGCTGCGGATCGTCAACACGCACTTGACGTACCGGCTGCTCAGCGCGGTGCAACTGCTCAGCCTCGTCCGGCGGCTGGCCGCCGACGATATTCCGACCGTGATCGCCGGGGACCTCAACATGCCCCTGCCCGTCACCGGGCTGGCGGCCGGCTATGCCCCGGCGGTGAGCGGGCGCACCTACCCGGCACACCGCCCGCTGTTGCAACTCGATCACATCCTGGCGAGCCGCCGGGTCGCGCGGTGCGGCGGTGAGGTCCTCCCGCCGGTCGGCTCCGATCACCTTCCGGTGCGCGCCAGGCTCCGCCTCAAATAAAGGATGAACATGCAATACGAATGCCCAACCAGACCGTCATCCCGGTCGCCTACGGGGCATGGGGAATAGGACCGCCTGGTTCGTTTACTAAGAACGTCTGCGTCGGGCGTTCGTACCGGGCCGCCCGGTACCTCCAGCTGATACCGCCCAACGACTACCTTGCGCTGCTCCCGCTCAGGCTGCCCTACTGCGGCCTGGACTACTACCTGGACTACTGCCCGCCCGGCGACCCTGGTCACACCGTGAACGTCACCCCGGTCGAGCCCAGTCTGCGCAGCGTGCTGAACGGGCACCTGACCAGCGCGTCGCGGTAGTCCTAGCTGATGATCCCGTGCGCGCGGTTCCACCGCTGCGCGGACTTGTAGGCGTCCACCAGGCCCCAGATCCAGGTGCCGATCGCGAGCGGGATCCCGATCAGCGCGATGGCCAGTATCCAGCCGATGATATTGAGCACGAGAATGGCGACGCCGGTGCCGACATTTTCGTTCACCATGGACCCAAGCCCGGGAATGAAAATCGACAGGAGAACGCTCACCGCCGGGCTTTTCGGCGCGACCGTCATCCGGTGCACTTCCCGCTCGTGCAGCGGCAGCGGAGCCCACTCCTGGGCCTGCTGCCCGGCCGTGTACTGCTCCCGGTACCGCGGCGCAGGCTGTTCCCGGATCCGGTAGCGATCCTGGCCATGACCGCCGTACCCGGGCGCGCCCTGGCCCGGCGCCGGGGGCTGCGGCCACGCGGCGCGGGGTGGCGTCGTAGGCGGCTGAGGCAGCGGCTCGGTGGGCGGCTGCGGGTCGGCACTCATCGAGGCTTCCCTCCCCGGCAGAACAGGCGCACTACGGGACGCTCACGGCTGACGGCCGCCGAGGCTACGTCCGCAAATAGGACGCACCGTTAAGGTCAAGGATAGCGCCGCTGGCCCACTCGGCCTCGGGCGAAGCGAGGTAGACCACGGCCGCGGCGATCTCGGTCGGCTGGGCGACCCGCCCGAACGGGCTTTGCGCCCGGATCGCGTCCCCGTCCGGCCCGGACAGGAGGCCGGTGATCATGTCGGTGGCCACGTACCCGGGCGCGACCCCGGTGACCGTGATGCCGTGCGCGGCCAGGGCCCTGGCCAGCGACTGGCCGAAGGCGTTCAGTCCGGCCTTGCTCGCCCCGTATGCGGGGTGGTGTGGCTCGCCACGGAAGGCGCCGCGGGAGGACACGTTGATGATCCGCCCGCCACCCCTGGCGACCATGTACTGGACGGCGCACCAGGTCACGTTGGCGGCGCCGGTGAGGTTGAGCCCGATGGTGTCCCGCCACGCCGCCTGCCACTCCTCGTAGGACGCCCGGGTGATGTCGTGCTCGCGGTAGACCCCGGCGTTGTTGACCAGCACGTCGAGCCCGCCGAGTGCGGCGTGTGCCTGATCCACGGCCTGGCGTGCCTCGGCCGGGTCGGTGAGGTCCGCCTGGACCGCCGTGTGCCCGCTGCCGGGCAGCGCGGCCACGATCTCGGCGGCACGGCCGGCCGAGTCACGGTGGTGCACCGCGATCCGGTCGCCGAGGTCCGCGAACGCCCGGACGATCGCGAGCCCGATCCCCCGCGACCCGCCCGTCACCAGCACAGCTCGGTCAGTCACGAGACCCGACCCTAATACCGGTTGCGCCCCCCATGGGCGCCGCCCCGCACTCGCGGCACCGGGTGAACAGTGCGTGAAGAACCACCACGCGGGTTGTCACGGCCGTATCAGGAGACATTGAATGGGATTACGGCCATGGTGCGCATGTCGTCCGTAACCCTCACACGCTCATCACGCGTACCTGGAGGGCCGCATGGGTACCACCGCACTGGTTGCCAATTCCACAGTCCGGCTGTCCCCGGCGTGGAACGCCATCGTCTACTGGGGCATCTGGGCGATCTGCATCATCGGTGTCGGCGTCGTCCTGTGGGCAGCGCTGAAATCCAAGCGCTGGGCCCGTTGGACCACCCAGGACATCCTCATCGTGGCGGCGCTCGGCGTGCTGCTCGAGGTGTGGGACAACATCATCGGGGATCAGATCATCGGGCCGCTGATCGACCCGATCCCGGGGGCGCACTTCATCCAGATCCACGACCTCCCGTACATGTTCCTGCTGATGGTCGGCGTGGCCCTGGTGCGCAAGCCCGGCTGCGTTACGGCCATGGTGTTCGTCAACTTCCTGCTCTCCCAGTTGCTGTTCGGCAGCGGGCACGGAGCGCTCGACTGGACCGACGGCCTCACCCAGGCCATCTTCTGCGACCTGTACATCGTGGCGCGGCGCGGAGCGGTATACGCACCGGGCTCAAGCGTCTTTTCCATGGTGGTGGACGGGTTCATGATCGGCGTGCTGCGCGGCGCGCCGAACGCGTTCCTCACCGACTTGAGCTTCGACCCCTACCTGAACGCCACGTACTACACGTGGCTGCAGATGTGGAACGACACCTGGTCAAACGGCCTGTTCAACGGCATTGAGGCGGCCGTGAGCGCTCCCCTCGCCTATCGCGTCGCGGTGTCCGTGGTGCCATCGCTCGGCGCACGCCGGGTCCGAACGGCGGCGGCCGACCCATTTGCTGAGCCTGCCGACGGCCAGGGCGCGATCCTGGGCGGGGCCGGGGCGGCGGCAGGCGACGGTGCCGCGGCCGAATCCGCTACCGGGCCCGCCGCCGGCCAGGCGACCGCGCTCCTCGATCCAGATTCCCGTCGCACCGAAGGAGGCCCGGCATGAAGCGGGTCGCGCTGATATTCGCCGTCGTGGCGGTGCTGGTGTTTGCCGATGGCCTCTATATGGTCCTCGCCAACTACCATCCCGGCGACGCGAACACGTTCTTCGGGAACCAGACCTGGAATATCTCCGACGGCGAGGTGACGATCATCTCCTCCGGATTCCTCGCCCTTGCTGCTGTGATCATGTGGGTGTTCGCTGCCCGGCGGGGCGCGCGAGCCCGCACGCAGCGGCCCGTGAGTGACACGGACCCGGCCAAGGCAGACCAGCCAGGCGGCCGAACGGCCTTCCCGGCGTGAGCTCAGCGGCGCCCGCCGGTCAGCTGCGCGCCGACGATGTGTCGTTCGCGTACGTCGGCGCAGCCCGCGCGGCGCTGCGCCACGTGAACCTCGGCGTGGCGCCGGGCGAGGTGGTACTGGTCACCGGCGCATCCGGCTGCGGCAAGTCCACCCTGGCCCTGGCGCTGTGCGGGCTGATCCCGTCGCGGGTGCACGGCGAGCTGCGCGGGCGGGTCATGTTCGGCACCACCCCGCTGAGCGGCATGAAGCCGCACGAGGCGTCACAGCTTGTCGGCATGGTGTTCCAGAACCCGAACCTGCAGCTGATCAACCAGACGGTGCAGTCGGAGGTCGCGTTCGGGCCGGAGAACCTGGCGCTGCCCCAGCCGGAAATCGCGGCCCGGGTCGACTGGTGCCTGGACGTCACCGGAATGGCCGGGATGCGCACGGCCGCGGTGGTGACGCTGTCCGGCGGGCAGAAGCAGCGGACGGCGATCGCGGCGACGCTGGCCATGCGGCCCCGAATCCTGGTGCTCGACGAGCCGCTGTCCGACCTCGATCCGGTCGGGGCGCAGGAGGTGCTCGCCACACTACAGCGGCTGGCCCGGGACGGCGGCACCGGCGTGATCATCATCGAGCACCGGGTCGACGAGGTGGCGCCCTGGGCAGACCGGGTGGTGCTGATGGACGACGGGCGCGTGGTCCTGGACCAGCCACCGCGCGCGGCCTGGGCGGAGCCCGGCCCATGGCGGGCCACCGGGGTCGGCATTCCTGACGTCGTCCGGCTGGCGCACGCGGTTCCCGGGGCGTTCGGATCCGGGCTCCCGTTGTCGGTGCGGGAAGCGGCGGATGCCGTGAAGGACACCTGGTTCGAGGCGGCCCTGGCGGCCGCGGCCGCGGCACGCGGCATTGGTCCGGCGGCCAGCGCTGGCCCGGAGGTGGGCCCGCCGCTGTTGTCATGGGACGGCGTCAGCGTGGAGTTCGACGGGAAGCCCGTGGTGGACGACGTCACCCTGGCCGTCGACGAAGGGGAATGGGTGGCGCTGATCGGCGCGAACGGATCCGGCAAGTCGACGCTGACCGGCCTGACCGTCGGGCTGGGCAAGCCGAGCGCCGGCGTGGTGCGCTTCCGCGGGCGGCCAGTTCGCCCGGGCAAGGTCTTCGACCACGCGGCGCAGGTAGCCCTTCTGCTGCAAGCGGCCGACGACATGCTGTTCGAGACCACGGTGCGCAAAGAACTCGAGTTCGGGTTCAAGTTCCGGGCCCGGCCCAAGGATCCGGTGCTCGACGTGCCGGAGGCGGTCGAGTTCTTCGGCTTCGCCGGGCGGGAGGAGGACAGCCCGTGGGAGCTGAGCCAGGGCGGCAGGCAGCGGCTGGCGCTGGCGGCACTGCTGGTCGGCGCCCCCGGCGTGCTCGTTCTCGACGAGCCGACCACCGGGCAGGACGCCAATCACATGCGGGCCTTCCTCCGGCTGCTTGACCGGGTCCGGGCCCGCACCGGGATCACCATCGTCACCGTGACCCACGACATCCGCGGCCTGGCCAGCCGCGCGGCCCGGGTTGTCCTGCTGGGCGAGGGCCAGGTCCGCGCGGACGGGCCTGCCAGCCGGGTGTTCGCGATGACCGGTGACCTCATCCGCTGGGGCGTGCTGGCACCGCCCCTGGCCAGGCTCCAGTCGGAGCTGCTCGGGCCGGGCGTGGGTGACGTGCTGCTCGAGGTGGACGATCTCGCCAGCGCGGTGCTCACCCACCGGCATGGCGCGCCACCGGCCGCGTCCCCACCCGCGGGGGCGCTGCGGTCATGATGAATTCGCTGCTGACCCAGACGGTCATCTCCTATCTGCTGATCTTCGCCGTCCCGATGGTGTTGCCGGTGGTCTTCCTCAAGGTGGTGGGCCTGTCCGGGCTGCGGACGCTAGTCACCTACGAGGCCAGGGACACCCCGCTGCACAAGCTCGACCCCCGGCTCAAGGTGCTCTACCCGATCGGGATGGGAATCCTGAGCATCCTGTTCACCTGGAAGGCCATGCTGATCGTGTTTGGCCTCACGATCCTGCCCTGGTTCTGGCTGCGCCCGTCCCGGGCGAAGATCAAGGTCCTGATGGTGATGATCATCGGGCCAGCGATCGCCGGATTCTGGGGGCAGGGCCTGTACTACCTGCCGCCCCCGCCCATCCACTTCCTGTTCAAGTTCCCGTGGACCATGGCGTGGCTCGGCTCACCCGGGATCACCAGCTACGGCATGATCTTCGGCCTCCAGCAGACCTCCCGGGTGCTGGTGACGGTCTCCACCTCCATGCTGATCCTGGTCAGCACCGATGTCGGGGAATTCACCTGGGCCTTTGAACGGTTCAAGGCGCCGCCGCACGTTGGTTTCGCGCTGACCGCCGCGCTCCGTTTCCTGCCCGAAATGATTACCCGGGTCAACCTGGTCTTTCGCGCCGTGGAGCTGCGCGGCTACGACATGTCCCGGCCGCGCTGGCACCAGCTCAACCGGTGGCCGGAATACGCGAAGCGGCTGTCCCGGTGCGTGATCCTCGTCACGGTGCCGCTGCTGATCGGGACGCTGCGCGGCACCACGACCATGGCGATGGTCGCCGACGCGCGCGGATTCGGCGCCAGCAAGAAGCGCGGTTCGCTGCGCGTGCACAAGACCACCGCGGTCGACATCTGGGGATACGCGATCCTGGCCGTACTCGTGGTCGGCGCGCTCGTCCTCAACCACCTGGGCATCGGCGCCCGCTACTACGGATGAACGGCGGGCAACATGCGGAATCATGCGGCACTGCCCCCGACGTGGGGTTCCAGGCAGTTGCCCGGGCCAGCACGGCACGCCGCCCGTCCCCCCGCGCGGTCGACCGGACAAGCCGCCAGGCGCGACCGGCCCGCATCGAAACCCTCAACACGGTGAGGAGACCCGATGCGCTTCGACGCGGTCCTGTTTGACAACGGTGGCACCCTGACGCACCGCACGTCCCCGGTGGCCATGGTCCGGACGCTGGCCGCCCGCTTCGGCGCGGACATCTCCGAGGAGGAAGCGGCCCGGTACTGGCGGCGGTCCCGCGAGCACAGCCGCACGCTCATGGCGGAGAAACGGCTGCGCCGCAACCTTTCCCGCGCCGACCACCGCGAGGCCTACGTGGCCGGCTACGCGCCGTTCGAGGAGATCGCGCCGGGGCTGGCCGAGCTGATGTACGACGAATGGAAGACCAGCCCGCTGACCATGGTCCCCTACCCCGACACCCCATCCGTGCTGAAGGCGTTCAGCGGCGCGGGACTACCGATCGGGATCGTCAGCAACACGGGCTGGAGCATCGACCGCGGGTACGCGGCCACCGGCCTGGACGCTTTCATCAGCACCTTCGTGCTGTCCTGCGACCTGGGCATCGCCAAGCCCGCGCCGGAGCCGTTCCTGACCGCCTGCGAGCGGCTCGGGGTTCAGCCCGACCGCACGCTGATGGTCGGCAACAACCGGGTCGCCGATTCGGGCTCCATCTGCGTCGGCTGCCACTGCCTGATCCTGCCGCCGGTGCCGCCGGGCGCGACCAGGGGCCTGCGGGCCGCCGCGGACACCGCCGGGATTGGCTGGCCCGACTAGGCAATAAGCCGGCCGTGGCGCCCCTGTCTGCCACGGCTAGCGTGCCCCGGCGCTAAAAGACGTGTCTGGTGTGGCTGAAAACGCCCTTGGTGAACGCGAGGACCTTGGCGGGCACCACCGCGAAAACCTGAACCGGCTCCGTGCTTCCCTGGTCGTAGAAGAACCCGTCGCGTACCTGGTACTGCCAGCGGCCGTCCCACTTCGCCCGCCAGGCCTCGGCGAGGCGCGCGAGCGTGTCATCGTCGGTGACCGGGACCGCGTCACCCTCGACCATGACATCCAGCCCTTGGTCCCAATCGTTGCACCCAGTGCTGAGGATCACGTGCCCGTTGCCGCGCAGGTTGACGTACTTCTGCTCCTGCACGCCGGTGCAGAAGTTCAGCGCCGCGCCGCTCCAGACCGCCACGAGCGGAGTCATGTGCGGCCGGCCGTCGGCCCGGACCGTGGTGATCCAGAACAGCTCGGCCGCCTCCAGCGCCCGGCGGGTCTGCTCCCATCCGGTGGCGGTCGCGGCCGGATCGCTGAATCGCGCGTCCAGGGTGGTTACCGGGGTTGTCACCGCATTAACCTCTTCCGTTCGTCCGTCGGTGGCGGGCCGCCGGCCGTCCGGCGGTCCTTACTGGCTCAGACGGACCTGGGCCGTGCTATTCATCGGCGCGGGGCGGCGCGCGGCGAGCAGGGCGATGGGAGTCAGGCCGGCCAGCCGGGCGCATTCCCGGGTGAGGTGCGCCTGGTCGGCGTACCCCAGCCGGGCCGCGGCCGAGGCCAGGTCATCGCCGGGTGCCCCGGCGTCCGCCCAAGACACGAAGCGCCGGAACCGCAGCACCCGGCGCAGCGTCGCCGGGCCGTAGCCGACGGCCGCTTGGCAGCGCCGGCGCAGCTGGCGCTCGCTGACGTCCAGCCGCCCCGCGATGTCCTCGGCCCGCGCGCCCGGGTGCCGCAGCAGCCGCGTCGTGCGCGCCGCGAGCGGATCGGCGGGCCCATCGGCGGACATCGCCCCGGCGGCCCGGGTCAGGACCCGCAGCGCCTCGGCCGGCGTCAGCGAACCCGGCAGCGCCCGCGCCAGTGCCACGCCCTGCGCCGTGCCCAGGTCACTGGCGGCCACGCGCTGGTTGAGCAGCGCGGACATCGGCATCCCCAGGGCTGGCCCGGCCGCGCCCGGCGCGAACCGCAGCGCGGCCAGCACCGTGCCCGCCGGCGACAGCGACAGCACCGGCCCCGTGTCCGGCCCGGCCACGTAGACCCCGATGCCCCGTTCCCAGATGAGGTCCACGCAGGCATCCGGCAGCACCTCGGTGACCGCGTCGGCACCGGGCCCGACGACCCGCGCCCACAGGCAGGCCACCGACGGGAGCAGCGCCGCCGGAGGCGGTTGCTCCCGGTAGCCCGGGCTCCAGTCCACGAATCCAGTCTCGCACCGGCGTGTCCGTTTGGTTCAAGACGGCCGGTCCGGCGCTGTGCTCAGCTGGTACACATGACCTCACCTGACATCCAAGCGGCAGACCAATTCCTGGCCGCGAACGCCCGCGTGCTCGAGCGGCGGAAGTTCGAGCGCACGTTCCGCGGCGGTGACGCCGGACCCGTCCGCGATGCCGTCGCCGCCTACCGCAACCCCGACGGCGGCTTCGGCCACGCGCTGGAGCCCGACGGCCGCTGCCCGGGCAGCCAGTC
>Ga0306924_10007563_pt1 | contig 10914 bp, 16 predicted proteins | sample sta12Can44000111_FD_203756 | JGI IMG/M metagenome (GOLD analysis project Ga0306924, IMG submission 203756) | Lab enrichment of tropical soil microbial communities from Luquillo Experimental Forest, Puerto Rico - statanox.12C.anox.44.000.111 (v2)... | ecosystem: Environmental > Terrestrial >...
AAGATTTGCGGCGACGCTCGCGTCCCTTTCGTGAAGCAGGCTCAACAGGGTCAGCCTAATCGTCCTAAGCGCGGTTAGGCCAGCAAAGAGGCGAGTCAAGAAATAATCTGCGAAGTGAAGCCCCGATCCCAGTGTCGGGGCTTCGTGCTACAGAACGGCGGTACCCGGCCGGTTCGTTGTCGGCGCAAGATAGAAATGTCACCCGGCGTGCAGAGTTGAAATGACACTTGGCCGCGCGGGTCTCACTCAGCCGAAGTTGCTGCCAGAACCTTGCGCGATGGTCGGCCCTTTGTCGGCATGCTCGGTGCCTCCAGGTTGTTTGGCGGCACATCACCCGCGTCTCGCGGAAAGCGGTTACACACTGCCGGTGCGGCCGTGCCCGGGGGTCGGGGCCCGGGTCGCGCCCGGCGGCGACCTCGGCCAGCCGGCCGAGGTAATGGGCCCAGCCTTCGGCATGGGCGGCGCATTGCTCGGCATTGGGGAGGCCCGTGTGGGTCATGCGCAGCAAGGTTCCGTCGGGTTGCTCGATCAGATCGATCTCGACCAGGCTCGACCCCGGCGGCACCACTTCGCTGCCGTCGAAGCCCGAGCTGTAAGCGAGGCGGTGCACCCAGGGCCGGCTCGGCCGGGCCTCGCAGAGGATCTTAAGGAAGGGCCACCAGTGAGCGTATCGGCAAGCTCATGCCGAGTCGCGTGGGCAAACCAAAACATAAGTCCGGCGTCAGACACAAGAATAGTTTTTTCCGCCACATGTGATTTGGATCACACTGTTCAGCCAGCCTGGTACGTATATTCAAGGGCAATAACCGAACGCTCGTCCCTTTCACTCCTTGAGGACTGGCACATGACCTATCCCGCTCCCCTCTTGCCCGATCTCCTCGTCGGCTGGCAGAAGGTCGCTGACCGGTACAGTATGCCAATTTACATTTTCCAGACGCGGGACGCGTATCACGCGGTTTCGAATGAGGCCCAAGGTTTGGGGCGTCTAGTCCATACCTTGGCTCCCCAGGTGCCGGTTTTGGAGCAAGTCGACCGATCCCAAAGTGCCATCATCGTCGCCTAACAGCTGGCTCGGAGCGGCCTTTTCGCACGGGGTGAAAACGATGAGTAGCGGGTTTCGGCAGCGACAGAGCGAGCCGACCTTAGATCGAGGCAGTGAAGGCCGAAGGCCAGACAATCTGACCGCCTACTCCCCTGAGCAAATAATCAGTCATGCCACCGCCGCAGGACGAACCGCGTATGCTGCGGTGATCCGCGCCGGTCAAACCGTGGCCCTCGCCGAGTGCGCCTACAACCGAGCATATATACGGACCATCCCGCCCTGTTGGGTCGCGCTTCTGGATCCCCCGACACCGCCGAGGCGGGTAAAGTGTCCGAGATAAGCGGCGACGTTCAGCTTCAGCGGTTGCCCCATGGGCTGCCCCTGTTACTGCCGCCGAACAAACCCGGCATATATAAGATACGCCCCCACCAATCCCGGAATGATCGTGTCGAGAACGGGATGTGACGGATAGTGCACCGCGCTGAGGAATGCTTTCCAACCGGTGGCTGGTATCAGTAGCAACGCGGCCCCTTTGATTGTCATCAGCCACCCGAGGAGCGACACAACCTGCGCCGAATTATTACTCCAGTCATTGTGACCCAGCACGATCGCCAACCCGGACGCGAAAGTGAACATGCCGAACACCCACAATAGCCCCGGCTGATCAAACAGCCCTGGAAAGACAACCGTCAGCAACGCGGGTTGCGTCCATTCTGACACCGCCGTCACCAGCAGAAACACACCAAGCAGGCGGGACAAATAACGGGTAAGAGGCGACATGGTGAGCACGCTGCTCCTGCGTTAGCGTGCGGCCCCTATGCTCCCTAATCTTCGGCTCAACGAACTGCCCGCTGGGCTTTGAAGCACTCGTGCGTGGCCTCCTCATTGGCCTCCATCAGGCGGCTATAGTTCGCGACATCGGCCTCGAGGATCGCCGTGAGCCGGCGCTTACCTTGGCGTGCCAATTGCGCATCCCATTAATCTAATCCGGCTGTAAGTCGTGAAATTGTACTACGGCTAACATCGTAGCTGTGGGCCAGTTCGTTCAATGTCGCGCCTTCTGCCCGTCGCCGGCGGGCATCGGCCTTCTGCGCGGCGTTAATCTCGGCGGCCGCCCCATGTGCTTTCCCTGGGCCTTGGCGCGGGTTCTGCCCTCTGCTGTGCGGGTGCGGATCAGGTCACGTTCCACGTCGGCGAGGCCTCCGAGTCGAGGTTCACCAAAATGTGATGAACCAGCCGGCTCTCAGAGGCAGTGATGGATGCAAACGGCTTGGTCGTAATGCCCGGGAAGGGGCCGGCGTGGAAGATGGGCCCGGCCGCTCGTCCACCCTCAAGCTGCGGAACGGCGAGACCGACGAGAGCGTGTTGACATTCGAGGAGGTGGCACCCGTCGGCACCGTGACCCCGATGCATCTTCATCACGACAGCGACGAGGTCGCTTAGGTCTTGAGCTGCGAGATCACCTTCAAGATCGGCGACGCAATCACAGTTGGCGGGCCAGGCACCTGCGCCTTCATGCCGCGCGATGTAGCGCATGCCTGGAAGAGCACCGGCGCCGAGACCCCCGAACCATCATCGAGGTCAGTCGGCTTAACGACGACGATATCCTCGAAGTCGAAGGGACTTTCCACGTGCCAGGAACAAGTGAGCTCCTTGAGTCGAGTGTGACCGCGGCGGTGGGCCGCCGCAAGGACGCTGCGCGCCGGCTGCCGCCAGTCGCCTTCGGCGATCCTTGCCCCGACCCGCCGCTACGGTCGTTGGGGTACGCAGGTTGGGACGAAGCAACGGTCCCTTTGGTCGAACCAAGCAACTGGGATTTTCTGCGGCAGGATACTGCGGTTTTTCCCGATTCTGTCCAAACGATCAAGCTTCTTGTCGCCGAAGGGGATCTCGTCGCTGTATGGACCACGTATGAGGGCACACAGCAGGGACCAATGGGGCCAAAGATCGCGGAGTGGTGGGTGACCTGGGATAACATGACGATCCTTAGGGCACTCGGCCACTCCGAGTGGCTGAGAAGATCGGAACCTCAATCCGATTGATGACGGAGGGCACTATGACGAGAACCGCGCATTGCTGTTGCGGTGCCTTGCGTGTCGAAGCATCCGCCGATCCCGATGCTGTAGCCGCCTGCCATTGTGGCGAGTGTCAGCGGCGGACGGGCTCGGTGTTCGGCGTCGGTGCCATTTTCAAGCGGGAAAGTGTTCGCGCCGAAGAGCCATCCAAAATGTATGTCCGCGACGGACAGGAGGGGCGAAAGGTCAAGATGCATTTCTGCCCGACATGCGGAACGACGGTGTTTTGGGAGGCCGACTTGAGGCCAGACCACATCGGTGTTGCCGTCGGTGCTTTTGATGACGCCAACTTCCCACCGCTTACGGTTTCGGTCTGGGAGGAATCGAAGCACGGTTGGGTCGTTTTCACTCATGATCTCGCGCATTCGCTCAACGGGAGGCCAACTAACCGCTAAGCGGTCCTGGCAGGTCGAGGACCAGACGCGACCGCTACCTACGAGCCGTTAGAAGGAAGCTGAGGACCTTCCACCAGCGGGTCGAGGCCATACCGGGAAGGTCTGCCGTCGGTGGCCTTCAGCTCTAAGGCGCAAAGCGAAACCCTTATCGCGCGCGGAACCGGCAGCCCCATATAATCGACGGCATGCAGCCGAAGCCGGCGATTTTCGCCTTAAGCCGCGATTGTATCGCACGCGGAACCGGAAGCTCGAATCCATCTCCCTCCAGCGGCGAGTCATGCGAACTTTCTACCCCACCTCGCCGAGCCGTAGGTTCCAACGGGCAATCCGCGAGGTCGAGAGGATACCAGACCGGGTCCATGGGTCCGCCTTGAGGCGTTCGTAGATTTGGTTCTCACTGCCGGCTCGGAATACGAGAAGAACCTCGGTTGTCCCCTTGAGCGGCCCAGCGAGGCGTGCCAAACCTTCGGCCTCCAACGCATTCATGAAGAGGCGGTGACCCTCCCAATCACGCTGGGCTTCGAGCGGTTTTTGAGGATCATAGGGGGGGCCATACCGGCGGATTACCACGAAGGCTCTTCCTACTTTCCATGAACACCCCGTTTTTTGTGACCATCTTGCACTTCATCACGATCACAAGCTGGTTTCGACGGTCGACAAAAACGTATTGCCCGTGAATGCCGAGCGCAAATAGCGAGGCGCCTCGCCATCGAAGCCCGCGTCGCGCAGCGTCAGGGCGACAAGGCTGCAGCGATCGAGCGGTTCGAGCGGGCGGTTGCACTGCAGGACGGGCTGCCCTACATGGAGCCGCGCTACTGGTATTACCCGGTGCGGCAGTCGCTCGCAGTCGCGCTGATGCAAGCCGGCCATACCTTGGTCGCGCACAATCAGCCGATGGTGTGCCCGAAGATCTCGGGCGATTTCGACTACGAGGGCGAATTGGCCCTCATCATCGGGAAGCCAGGCCGGCACATCGCTAAAGCCGACGCCTTGGGCCACATCTTCGGCTGCACTCAATCGCCGCCGGCAAGAACTTCCGCGCGACGGGCGGCTTTGGGCCGTGGATCGTCACCGCCGACGAGATTCCGGACCCGACGCGGCTCCATCTGATGACGCGGCTCAACGGCAGAGAGGTCCAGCACACCGGGATCGACGATCTGATCTTCGACATCCCGATCCTGATCTCGTACTGCTCGGATTGGACGCCGCTGGTGGCAGGCGACGTGATCTCGACCGGTACGCCGGAGGGGGTCGGCTTTGCCCGCAAGCCGCCCTTGTGGATGAAGCCGGGCGGTGTCGTCGAGGTCGAGATCGACGGCGGCGTCGGCGTGCTGCGCAACCGGATTATCGCCGAGGCATGAAGGCGATCCTGCTGTGCCGCCCCGGCGGTGCTCGAATATGTCGAGGTGCCGACCCCGGTTCCCGGCGAGGGCAAGGTGCTGGTCAAGGCCGACACAATCGGCGTCAGCATGCCGGAATCGAGCTACAACGGCTGGAAGCGGACCGGCCGAAGAAGATCGAAATCCGCGCTGCATAACCCTAGCGGAGGAATTCAATCATGGCGCAGGAAGTCAGAAACATCGTGCAGCGGACACCCCCAGCTGCCGAGCCCCGCGACCGCATACCCAGTCGCGCGATATTCGTCCCGCCGAGCGACATTTACGAGACGAAAGACAGCATCGTCGTGCTCGCGGAAATGGCTGGTGTCGCTCCCGATGGCGTGGACATTACCCTCGAAAGACGGGTGTTGACGATCCGCGGACGAAGCGCTGCCAGCGAGCATGCCGGGTATCAGCGCGTTTACAACGAATTCGCCAACGGGGATTACGAGCGCGTCTTCACGCTTTCCGAAAACATCGACCGCGATCGGATCGAGGCGACGCTGAAGGACGGCGTGTTGCATCTCGTCCTGTCCAAGGCGGAAACCGCAAAGGCTAGAAAAATCGAGCTTAAGGCGTCGTGAGGCGTCGCACACGCCTCCACGACTGGTTTTTTCCTGTCGATTGGCCATCGCCCTTGCCGGAGCCGCCATTTTTTCCACGAGAAAGTTAGGTTCGCAACAGACTTTTATGGGCCTGACGACGCCTCAATGGCGACAGGTTGGAGATCTTGTACCGCGCGCTCGCTGCTAGCGCCGCGCTCCAATCAGGAAAGGGTGGGTCGGCAAGGAGGCTCTTAGATTGAGTTGTGTCAACCGCCGATCGAGTTGCCCAGCGGCCCGAGCAGCTTATCGCCAATTGCGATCTCGCCGACTGCCAACAACTCGGCCTAGACGCCCATACCTGATGTAGCCGACGGCGCGCCCGAGGCGGCGACGATGTAGAGGTCACGTTTCGCGGTATCAGGGCATCGAGCTGGCTCGACGCCGCGATCGTTGCATTGTCGCGCTCCAGCGCTGCAAACGCGTTCGTATAGCCGGCATGCCAATCTGCCCGTTCATGATCACCCTCTATCGCCTTCGGACGTGTGGAGAGCATCACGGGTCTGTTGGCCTGCCGAAATCATTGAGACCACGGTCGCATCCCGGCCGCCAACGCGAGGCGAATGAGTTCGGAAAGGCTGCGCGCCCCCATCTTGTCCATCACACGCGCGCGGTGGATCTCAACCGTGCGCGGGCTAATTGCCAGATCGTAGGCAATCGATTTGTTGGGTAGGCCGGCGAGCAAACCCTCCAGCACCTCCCGCTCGCGCGACGAGAGCAGCGCCAACTTCGCTACTGCTGTGTCTGTTGCCGGGTCTCGTTCGCTCGGCGAAGCCAGTCGCGAGAGCGCCCCGTCGAGGCTGTCGAGAAGCGTCTCCGAGGCGAACGGCTTCTCGATGAAATCGACGGCACCCGCCTTCATCGCCCGCACCGCCAACGGGACATCGGCGTGACCGGTAATGACGATCAGCGGAAAATCGAGTGAACGCGCAGTCAATCGCGCTTGCAGCTCAAGGCCGTCCATTTCGGGCATGCGGATGTCGACGATCAAACAGCCGATCGGCAGGGATGGAGCGGACGCCAGGAATTCCGGTGCCGATCCGAAACTTCTCACCCTATAGCCTTTCGACTTGAGCAGAATCGAAAGGGAGTCGCGCACCGCCTCGTCGTCATCGACGATGTAGACGCACGGGTCAGACGGCACCGGCCGCTTCCTCACGGCTTGCTGTCGGCAGCGTCAAGCGAAACACGGTACCGCCGGAAGATCGCGGCGCCACCGTCAGCCGCCCGTGGTGCGCCTCGATGATTTCCCGGCAGATCGACAGTCCGAGCCCCATACCGGTCTTCTTCGTCGTAACGAACGGCTGGAACAGGCGGTCGGCCAGCTCCGGGGCGATGCCCGGGCCGCTGTCGGCGACCGCGACCTCGGCCATCTCCTGATCCCTGACCGCCCGCGTGCCGACGACGAGTTCGCGCCGCTCCACTTCCTCCATCGCCTCGACCGCGTTGCGCACCAGGTTGAGCACGACCTGCTGAATTTGCACGGGATCGACCAAGACCTGGGGTAAGCTTTGCTCCAGCTCGAGCGATGCGCGCACGCCGCGTTGTCTTGCCCCGACGAGAGCGAGTGCCAGGGCTTCTTCGACCAATTGGTTGAGGTTCTGGACGCGGCGTTCGGTCTCGCCCCTGCCGACGAACCCTCGCAATCGACGGATGACCTCGCCGGCGCGCTGCGCCTGAGCGATCGCCTTATCCATCATCTCGCCGACGCGGTGCGGGCCCCCGGGACCGGTGGCCAGCAGTTGCCGACCGGCTTCCAGATAATTCATCACCGCAGTCAGTGGCTGGTTGAGCTCGTGCGCCATCGTCGAGGCCATCTGCCCCATGACGCTGAGGCGTGAGGCGTGCAGCAGCTCGGCCTGGAGATCCTGAATGCGGCGCTCGGCCTCTTGACGCTCGGTCAGATCGCGGACGAAGCCGGTAAAATAGCGGCTGCCAGCGAAGGCGAACTCGCCAACCTGCAGCTCCATCGGAAAGGTCTCACCGTTCTTGCGCAGACCGACGACCACACGCCCGATGCCGATGATGCGACGCTCGCCGGTACGAAGATAGCGATCGAGGTACCCGTCATGCGCTTCGCGGTAAGGTGTCGGCATCAAGATTTTGACATTGCGGCCGACGACCTCGGCGCTCTGAAAGCCGAACAGCCGCTCCGCCGCCGGGCTGAAGGATTGGATAATCCCTTGCGCATCGATGACGACAATCGCATCGGGGACCGTGTCGAGGATCGAGCGCAGCCGTAGCTCGCTTTCGCGCCGTGCGATCTCGGCTGCCTTGCGGTCGGTGATATCACGGATGATGCCGACAAAAATCGGCGCGCTTCCGTCGTGCGCCTCGCCGACGGAGAGATCCATCGGAAACACTGACCCATCCTTGCGCCGCCCGACGACCTCGCGGCCGATCCCTATGATCTTCTTGCGGCCGGTGCGCAGATAATTCGCGAGATACGTGTCATGCTCGCGCGAGTAGGGCTCCGGCATCAGGATCTTGACGTTGCATCCGATCAGTTCGCCGGCCGCATAGCCGAAGAGCCGCTCGGTGGCCTTGTTGACCGAGCGGATCGCGCCGTCGCGGTCGATGACCACTATGGCATCGACGGCGGTGTCGACGATCGCGCGATAGAGGGAGTCGGCAAGAGCCCCGCCATTATCGTGCTGCCAGCTCGATGCTGCCGAACTCAGCTGCCGGATCCTTGAAATTGGCTCACCGGAGGCTGCCCGTGCCGACTACGTCCCCGCCTTCAAACCTAGCGGTCATCGGATACCACACGTGAGCCGGTCAGCGGAAGCTTGAAGGGGAGGTATCCGGATTAGCGCTCGCAAATACGCTTGATCTCGTCCGGCTCGATAGTTTCGCCCGCCGGCGCTTCGAGCCTCACCACATCGTGACCATCACGGAGCAGGATGCAGGCCACGGCAATTGCCGTTGTTCGATCTGCTGCCGGGGCACGGAATTGTTGACTGCCGCTCTGGTAATGCACGTGCCAGCTCATGAGCCAAAATGGCGAGACGCGAAAGAGATCGCTCTGATTTGGATCAACGTATGCGTTCCGTCACTTCAGTTTGAATGTGCTGACATTGCTGCTCCAGCAGTCCAAGGGTCCTACTTCCGCTGCACGACCTGCTTTACGATTCGCGGTCGAAGTGTCGAGGGAGAGCATGACGCGCCGACACGGGCGCGGGTGGTGTACGAGAGTGGCGATATCACCCGCATCGTCGCCGACGACTGCCCGCGTACAGTAGGCGGTCGCGTGATTCCGAGGTCATCACGTCGCATGCGTTCATCCGCTGGCTCGGATCGCTCGGCCATCGAGCAGCTACCGGTTATGACGTGACGCAGCCGAGCCTCTTCCTGACCAGCCTGACCGCCGGATCGCGCGGCTCCGGGGCAATTGCGAAATCGAGCTCGCGGCACATTTGCAGCATCGGCTCGTTCTCGCGCAACACCTCGCCGACCAGTTCCCCGATGCCGCGCTCTCGGGCGATGTCGATAAGGCGGCTCATCAAAAGGTATCCGACGCCATGCCCTTTCCAGTCGCTGCGTACCGCGACTGCGTATTCGGCGCGCAAATTGTCGGGATCGGCAAAGAAATGCGCCACACCCAGTGCCGCGCCATCGTGCTCGGCGAGGATCGCCAACTCCCGGTCGTAGTCGAGCTGCGAGAGCCGTGCGGCAACCGCGCGGGTGAGCCCGCGCACCGGGGTGAAGAACCGGAGCCGCAAATCCTCGTGGCTCATGTGCGCCGCGAGGTCGTGGAGCATCGGCTCGTCCTCCGGGCGCAAAGGCCGAATGCGAAGGGCCGTCCCATCGCGCAACCGCTCGGCGGTTTCTAGATGTTGCGGATAAGGAGCGATGGCGAGCCTTGCCGCTCCTGGCTGTTGAGCCGGCGCGACGCGCAGCCGGGCATCGAGGGCGACGATGCCGGCCGCGTCCGCGAGCAAGGGGTTGATGTCCAGCTCACGGATCTCCTGGTGATCGGCGGCGAGCTGGCCGAGGCGGATCAATATTTCGATGACAGCCTCGATCTTCGCCGGTGGTTGGCCGCGATATCCTTGCAGCAGTCGCCAAACTCGGGTGCGTGCCATCACTCTGCGCGCCAGCAACACGTTGAGCGGCGGCAGCTCGAGCGAGGCGTCACGCACGACCTCGACCGCCGTGCCTCCTTGGCCGAACGCCACCAGCGGGCCGAATACCGAGTCTTCGACAAGCCCGACGAGGAGCTCCACGGCTGCGGGGCGGCCAATCATGGGCTGAACGAGGAACCCGTCAAGGCACGCCCCGGGACTTGCCGCCCTGACGCGTTCGAGCATCACAGCCGCCTCCGCACGGACCCGATCGGCATTGCCGAGGTTGAGCGCGACACCGCCGACATCGGTTTTGTGAGTGATATCGGGCGAACGGATCTTGAGCGCGACCGGAAACCCGATGGTCGCTGCGACACGTGCGGCCTGGTCCGGGTCGTCGGCCGGGCGACTGGCCGTGAGTGGGATGCCATAAGCCGCGAGTACGGCGCCGGTCGCTTCCGGGTCAAGCCAGGTTTGCCTGGCGGCAAGCGCCGTCGCGATCACGCGCCGGGCCGCTTCCGGATTGGCTGCGAACGCTTCCGCCCTCGAGGGCGGCGTTTCCATTAGCAGCTCGCGATTGCGCCGATGGTGTATCCGATGCATGAACCCGCCGACCGCGCTGTCGGGGGTTTCATAGCTGGCGATGCGGGCTCCCGCAAAGAGCCGCCGCGCCGATCTTGCGGAATGCTCGCCGAGCCAGGCGGTGATCACGTTACGATCACGCAGCGCCCTGGGCTCTGCCGCATCGACCGCATCGATTACCGCTCGGGCGGCCTCCTCGGGCTGCGCCAGTGCGGTGGGGCAATTAAGTACCAGAATGCCGTCGACCTCAGGATCGTGGATCAACACCGCTAGAGCGTCGGCATACCGCGTCCCCGGTGCGTCGCCGATGATATCGACTGGGTTGCCGTGGCTCCATGTCGCGGGCAGACACCGGTTCAATTTGGCGACTGTATCTTGCGACAGTTCGGCCAATCGGCCGCCGGCCGCAATCAAGGCATCCGTGGCGAGCACCCCCGCGCCGCCGCCATTGGTCAGGATCGCGAGCCGCTCGCCAACCTGCTCGCGGGTCAATGCCAGTGTCTCGGCCGCATCGAATAGCTCGGCCATCGTCTCGACCCGCAGCATGCCGGCGCGACGAAAGGCCGCGTCATAGACCGCGTCGGAGCCGGCGAGGACCCCCGTATGCGAGGCGGCAGCCCGCGCCCCCGCATTCGAGCGACCGGCCTTTAGTACCAGGACCGGCTTGATGCGCGAGGCTGCTCGGGCCGCGGACATGAATTTGCGGCCGTGGGTGATACCCTCCGCATACAGCAGAATAGCCCGGGTGTGCGGATCGGCGGCGAGATAGTCGAGC
>Ga0306924_10007565_pt1 | contig 10912 bp, 8 predicted proteins | sample sta12Can44000111_FD_203756 | JGI IMG/M metagenome (GOLD analysis project Ga0306924, IMG submission 203756) | Lab enrichment of tropical soil microbial communities from Luquillo Experimental Forest, Puerto Rico - statanox.12C.anox.44.000.111 (v2)... | ecosystem: Environmental > Terrestrial > Soil...
TTGTCCCTGTCGCAGGTCGCCAACGCGCCGACCGTGTTCCCGAACGCGACCTACCTCAAGCACGCGAGGAACTACTACCCGTTCAAGACCCCGGAAGAGCTGACCGCGTGGAACAACCTGTTCTTGCCGATCACTCAGGGCAGCTAGCCGTTCGCCGCAGGCGGTTCAGGCCGGGGAAGTTCCTCGCACCTTATCTCCTGAGCCTGCCCGCGGGGCTGTGGCTGCTGATTCTCTTCCTCATCCCGCTGGTCGTGATGCTGTCGCTGTCGCTGCAGACGTGCAACCCCGCCACCGGGGCGTGCGTCATGACCTGGCACTGGGCCGAGTTCGGCCAGCAGTTGAGCCTGTACCACACCCAGTTCCTGGTCAGCATCTGGTTCGCGGGCGCCGCGACGCTGATCTGCCTGGTGGTGTCGTTCCCGATCGCCTACTGGATCGCCTTCTACGGTGGCCGCAGGAAGAACTTCTTCCTGCTCATGCTGCTGGTCCCGTTCTTCGTGTCGTTCGTGATCCGCACCGTGGTGTGGCAGTTCATCCTGTCCGACCAGGGCATCGTCCTGGGCGCGCTGAAGAACGCCCACCTGCTGCCGCAGAACTTCCACATTCTCGCGACCGGATGGGCGGTGATCGCGGGGCTGGCCTACAACTACCTGCCGTTCACCGCGCTCCCGCTGTACGTGGCGATCGAGCGGATCGACAAGCGGGTGCTCGACGCCGCCTATGACCTGTACGCGACCAAGCGGGAGGCCTTCCTGCGGGTGATCCTGCCGCTCACCATCCCCGGCATCTTCGCGGCGTTCCTGCTCACGTTCATCCCGGCCCTGGGCGACTACGTGAACCAGCAGATCCTCGGGGGCACGGGCGACACGATGATCGGGACCGTCATCCAGAACTCGTTCCTGACCACCCTCGACTACCCCGGTGGGTCCGCGCTGTCGACGGTGCTGCTGGTCGTCGCCCTGCTCGGCATCTTCGCATACGCGCGGATACTCGGCTCCCGCACGATCGAGGAGTACCTGTGAGCCCGCGGGCGCCGGGCCGAACGCCGCGTCAGCGGCGTCCCGGCGCCGAGGGCTGGCCTCCCGAAGCCAGCGAAGCGCCCGCGAGGGGGGCAAAGATATGAGCGCCGTCGCCACCGCCACCGCCGCCGGCGAGACCCGGACCGCCGGGCCCGCCCGGCGACGGCGCCGCCGGTGGACCCGGTTCATCCTGCCCGTCTACTCCTGGCTCGTCATCGCCTACCTGATCTTCCCGATCGGGGTGATGATCCTCTACAGCTTCAACAAGGTCACCACCGGACTGCAGCAGGTGAGCTTCGCCTGGAACGGCTTCACGCTGCAGTGGTACAAGGAGTGGAGCAACATCCCCGGGCTCACGTCCGCGTTCTGGCTGTCGATCCGGCTGGCCATCGCCAGCACCGTGTTCTCGACGGTGATCGGTACCCTGCTCGCGCTGGCGCTGGTGCGTTACCAGGGGCGGCGTTTCCGCGGCAAGACGCTGATCGAGCAGACGATGTTCCTCAACATCGCCGCCCCCGAGGTCGTGCTCGGCGCATCCCTGCTCGGGCTGTTCATCACCGTCAACCTGGCCCGCGGCTTTGTCACGCTGCTGCTGGCGCACGTCGCGTTCAGCATCGCGTACGTCGCGGTCACGGTCCGGGCGCGGATGAGCGGCTTCGACCGGTCGCTTGAGGAGGCCGCATCGGATCTCGGGGCGAACTCCTGGGTCATCTTCCGCAAGATCACTTTCCCGCTCATCATGCCCGGCATCCTGGCCGGCGCGCTCATGGCTTTTGCGTTGTCCATCGATGACTTTGTGACATCGAACTTCGTCAGCGGCGCCGCAGTACCGTTCCCGGTGTGGGTGTACGGCGCGACCCGGATCGGCATCCCGCCGCAGGTGTTCGTTTTCGGCACGGCAATTTTCACAGTTGGCATCCTTTGCGCCATCGCCAGCGTAATAATCGGGTGGCGGAAGCCGACCTGATCCAAGGCAGGTTCCTGTGCGCAACAAATCCCCGCTAGGCGGCACGGGCTACCGGCGCCGCGACGCTCTCGCGCTCGCCGGGCTGACCGGGCTCGCCGCCGGGCTCGCCGTCGCCGGATGCGGCACCGAGCCCGCGCCCGCGCCCGCGCCTACCGCTCTGGCCGGTGCAACCGGTTTCTGGGCCCGGCAGACCAGGCACGACCACGTGAACTTCGCCAACTGGCCCTACTACATCGACACCGATCACGCGACCCTGCGTGAGTTCAGCGCGGCGACCGGCATCACGGTGTCGTATACCGAGGTCATCCAGGACGACCCGTCCTGGTTCGACAAGATCAGCCCGATCCTGGCCAAGCGCGAGTCCATCGGGTACGACGTCATGGTCATCACCGACGGCTTCCAGTTCTCCCAGCTGGTGGCGCTGAACCAGCTGACGCCGCTCGACCAGCACCTGATGCCGAACTTCTACGCCCACGCCGGGGCCGCGTTCAAGAAGCGGTCGTTCGACCCGGGCAACACCTACAGCATGCCGTGGGCCGCGGGCAGCACCGGCATCGCGTGGAACCCGCGGCACATCAGCGACCCGATCACCAGCATCCACGACCTGTGGAACCCCGCGTACAAGGGGAGGGTCGGGATGATGTCCGACCTGCAGGACCTGGGGAACTTCGGGATGATCAGGCTGGGGATCGACCCCGAGACGTCCGGCCCCGCGGACTGGCACGCGGCCGCGAAGGTGCTCATGCGGCAGCGCGACGACGGCCTGGTCCAGGGTTACTACCAGCAGCCCTACCTGCAGGCGCTGGCCAGCGGCCAGACCTGGATCTCCATGGCCTGGTCCGGGGACATCTTCCAGCAGAACCTGTCCGGGGGAACGAATCTGAAGTTCGTGATCCCGAAAGAGGGCGGCAACATCTGGACCGACAACATGGTGATCCCCCGGTACGCGGAGAACCCGGTCGACGCCATGATGCTGATGGACTGGTACTACCAGCCGAAGATCGCGGCCCAGCTGACCGAGTCGGTCAACTACATCACCCCCGTCCCCTCCGCGCAGCCCCTCATCGCGGCGGACGCCGCCCACGCGAAGGGCGCCGAAAAGCAGCTTCTTAACGACGTTGCCACCAGTAATCTCGTCTGGCTCACGCGCTCCGAATTCGCCCGGCTGCACAACTACGCGGACGTGAGCGGCAAGCGGCAGCAGCAGTACCTGTCCATCTTCCAGCCCGTCGCCGCCAACCTCTAGCGGCCGCCCCCGGGGGGTGGCTGGCGGCCCGCCGCCGCCAGGGGTCGCGTTGCCCGGCCGCCAGAGCCCCCGTTGCCGGGCCGCCAGGGCCCCCGGTTGCCCGGCCGCTAAGCTTGGCTGGCGTGCCGACGATCCTCATCACCGGGGCGGCTGGCCGGATCGGGACCATGCTGCGGCCCCGGCTGGCCCGGCCCGGCCGCACCCTCCGCCTGCTGGACACCGCGCCCCCGCCCGGCGGCCCCGCCGGGCCCGGCGAGGAGAGCGTGACCGCCTCCGTCACCGACCTGGCCGCCATGACCGCCGCCTGCGCCGGCGTGGACGCCGTCATCCACCTGGCGGCGCTCGCCGGGGAGGCGGCGTGGGAGCGCATCCTGCCGGTGAACATCGAGGGCACCTACGTGGCGTTCGAGGCGGCCCGCCGGGCGGGTGTGCCGCGCGTGATCTACGCCTCCTCCAACCACGCGGTCGGCTTCACCCCCCGCTCGGAGTTCCCGGTGCCCGACTACGCCTTCCCCGCGCCGGACACCTACTACGGCGTGGCCAAGGTGACCGGGGAGGCGCTGGCCGCCCTCTACCACTATCGCTACGGCCTGGACACGATCTGCCTGCGCATCCTGACCTGTGACTTCACGCCGCCAACCGCGCGGTCGCTGTCCACCTGGCTGTCCCCGGACGACGCCGGGCGGCTGTTCGAGGCCTGCCTGACCGCGGCCGACCCCGGCTTCCGGGTGGCCTACGGGGTATCGGCCAACACGCGGGGCGGGTGGGTCAGCCTGGCGGAAGCCCGGTCGCTTGGGTACGAGCCCCGCGACGACGCCGAGGCCTACGCCGCCGAGGTCATCGCCTCCCGCGGGGAGCCCGACCCCGCCGATCCCGTGCTCGCCTACCTCGGCGGGGAGTACACCCTGCCCGCCTACGATGCCGCTCACCTGACGTGAGCCGAGGATGACCAAGATGATCCAGGGATACGACCCCCGCACGGGCGAGCCCGCCGGGGACCCGGTGCCGGAGACAGCCGGCGCCGAGGTGGACGCGATCGCGGAGGCCGCCGCCGCGGCCTGCGGCCCGTGGGAGCAGGCCGGGCCGGCCGGGCGTGCGGCCGCGCTGGAAGCGGTGGCCGCCGCGCTGGACGGCGCGGCAGCGGAACTGGTGGCGGTGGCGGATACCGAGACCGCGCTGGGCACCGCCCGGCTGACCGGTGAGGTCGCCCGGGCCACCGGGCAGCTGCGCCACTTCGCCGCGGCGGCGGCCGACGGCGGGTACGCCGATGCCGTGGTCAGCCAAGGCGGCGACGGCGTGCCGGGGCTACACCGGGTGAACCGGCCGATCGGGCCGGTGGCGGTGTTCGCGGCGTCGAACTTCCCGTTCGCGTTCTCGGTCGCCGGGAACGACACCGCCTCGGCCCTCGCGGCCGGCTGCCCCGTCGTGGTCAAGGCCCACGAGGGTCACCCGCGGACGTCGGTGCTGACCGCCCGGATCGTCGCCGAGGCGCTGGCCGGGGCGGGCGCCCCCGCCGGGACCTTCGCGGTGGTGTACGGCGTGGACGCGGGCGTGCGCCTGCTGCGGCACCCGGCGATCGCCGCCGCCGGGTTCACCGGGTCGTCGCGCGGCGGGCTGGCCCTGGCCGCCATCTGTGCCCAGCGGCCGGTCCCGATACCGTTCTTCGGCGAGCTCGGGTCGGTCAACCCGGTGGTCATCCTGCCCGGCGCGGCCGCCGCCCGGCCCGGCGAGATCGCCGCCGGGTACGCGGCCTCGCTCACCCTGGGCTTCGGGCAGTTCTGCACGAACCCGGGGCTGCTGTTCGCCCCCGCGTCCGGCGATCGCCTCCTGCCGGCGATCGCCGCGGCCGTGCAGGCCAGCGCGGGTGGCCCGATGCTGACGGCCCGGATCCACGACTCGTTCGCCGCGGCCATCGCCGAGCTCGGCGCCCGGCCGGACGTGTCCGAGCTGGCCGAGGGCCAGCCGGGGGAGGGCCCCTGGTCGGCCACGCCCGAGGTGTTCCAGGTCGGCCTGGCCGAGTTCGCGGCCGGGCTGCCCGGCCTCGCGCAGGAGCGGTTCGGGCCGGTCGGGCTGGTGATCACCTACGAGCTGGTCGCGGACCTGCTGCCGGTGCTGGCCCGGCTCGGCGGCAACCTGGCCGGGGTGGTACACGCCGACGGGACGTCGGCCGCCGACATGTACCTGGCCAGGCAGGTGACCGACGTCCTGGCCCGGACCGTCGGCCGGGTGGTCTTCAACGGCTGGCCGACCGGGGTGGCGGTCACCAGCGCCCAGCACCACGGAGGTCCCTGGCCGGCCAGCACCGCCCCCGCCTACACCTCCGTCGGCGCGGCCGCGATCCGCCGCTGGCTGGTCCCGGTCGCGTACCAGGACTTCCCGGCCCAGCTGCTCCCGGCCGCCCTCAGTCCCGGCGGCTGATCCGCCACCCGCGGTACGCCGGCCGTGGCCAGTCAGCCGGTGTGGCCGCTCAGCTCGTCCTTGCCGGGGAGCAGGGCGCGGTGCCTGACTATCCACGCGTGCAGGCGGTGCTCCATCTCCTGCGCCAGCTCGCTCGGCGGCACGACGAGGACGGGGCACGCCGCGTGGATCAGGCAGTAGCGGCTCACCCGCCGGCGCAGCAGCCGCCACGGAACTCCCCGCCGTCCCGCGCCGACCACCAGCAGGTCGTCCCGCTGGTCGGCCGTGGCCACCAGGACGCGACCCGGGTCGCCGCGTACCGCGGTCGCCTCCACGCGCAGATCGGGGGGCAGCCCGCCGAGCGCGGCGTCGAAGGCGTCCCACAGCCGGCGCCACGCCGCCTCCTGCCACACCTGGCGCAGTTCGGGCACCGCGCACTGCCGTTCGGCCATCTCACCGCCGGGCGGCACCCAGGCGTGCACGGCCAGCAGCGGAGTCTCGCGCCTGCGCGCCTCCGCCGCCGCGTAGCGCAGCGCTTGCAGGTTGCCAACCGAGCCGGTGACGCCGACTACGACCCGCTGCCCGCTGTCCACGGCACAGCTCCTCCAGTGCGCGCTCGGTTACTACCCACCATTGAAACCCCATCGGGCCCGAGTTGGGCAGTTGCTAACAGCTTCCTTGCACACACGCGCCGAAACCATCCCGATTGGCTATGTTCCGGTAGCCATCCCACTAGCCACCGGCGGACCGCGACGCCCGGGCCAGCAGGGCGACGTGCAGCGAGGCACGCGATTCCGAGGCGTCCAGCGACACCCCCAGGATCCGCTCGATATGCCGCAGCCGCTCATACAACGTGGGCCGCGCCAGATGCGCCCGCGCCGCCGCCACGGCCTTGTTCCCCCCCGCCGCCAGGTAGCCCTCAAGCACCCCGGTCAGGTCGCTCCCGTGGTCAGCGTCATAAGCCACCAGCGCACCGATCTCCCGCTCAACAAACGTCTCCAGCCGGCTGTCGTCGCCGAGCAGGTAAAGCAGCCCCCGCAGCCGCAGATCGGCCAGCCGGTAGAAGGGCAGTTCCGTGCCGCCCGGCGGAGCCTGCGCGGCCTGGGCCGCGGCGTCGGCCACCTGCTGCGCCTCCAGCAGCGACCGCCGGACCTCGCGCATCGTCGGCGCAGCCGACCCAATCCCGATCACCGGCTCCCGTGCCGCCGGCCCACCGGGACCGGCCGGCATCCGGGTGCGGTGGGCCAGCCGCCGCCGGGCCCCGGAGCACACCGCGGTGAGAGCCTGGTCGGGATCGGCCTGGCGCTCCAGCGACAGCAGGGCGCCGACCCGGACGTCATCGAGCGGCCCCACCAGCGCCGGGATCCGCTCGCCGCGGCAGGCATCGGCCATGGCCTCGGCCACCTCCAGCACCCGCGCCTGCGCAGGCAGGCCTGGTGCTCCCGGCCCGCCCTGGCGGAACCTGAGCACGGCGGTGACGAGCAGCCGCCCGCTGACCGGGATGCCCAGCGCCCGGGCCCGGACCGCCGCCTCATCCGGGTCGGTGTGCGCTTGGGCCAGGATGGCGCTGATCAGCGTGGCGTGCGCCTGCTGCTGGAGGCTCTGCTGCTGGCGGGTAATCAGCTGGCCGAGCGCGAGCGCGGTCGCCGTCCGCTCCACCAGCACCACGTCGCCCGGGCTGGGCGGGGCTGTGCAGACGAGGATGACCCGGCCCCAGTCCTCGCCCCGGGCGCCGACCATGGTGATCAGCCACCCCGAGGGTTCGTCATACGCTGTCCGCGCCGCCGGAGCGACCGCCCGCGACCGGGCCTCGAACCCTTCCAGCAGCCGCCCCGGATCCGCCCCCGCCGCCTCGAACGCGAGCACTCGATGCGAGAGATCCTCCAGGATGACTGGCCGCCCCGCCAGCAGCGCCGCCTGCCGCAGCACCTCGCCCGTCCCCGCGCCCGCCACCGCCAGATCCGTGAACACCTCATGCAACCGCGCCGCCACCCGCATCTGCTCGTGCTGGTCATCCACAATCCGCGCGTGCACCGCCTCAGTGATCCCGACGAACGCCACCTCCCGCTCAAACACGATCAGCGGCAGCCCCATCTCGCCCGCCGCCGCGACCAACCGGGCAGGCAGCCCACCGGTATACCTGCGCCCAAGCTCCACCCCCAGCGCGCTGACCCCCACACCCACCAGCTCGGACACATAGTTGGCGAGCAGCGCTTCGTCATCGGGCAGAGCAATCCCAGTCGTCAGCACGAGCTCCCCGCCCCGCAACAGCCGAGCCGCATCCGGCACCTCGATCACGTGCACCCACCGCACCGGCCGATCCAGCCGCTCCTCGCCCGCCACCACCCGCGGCTCCCCAGCCCGGACCGCCTCCATCCCCAGCACCTGACCAACCGTAGGCAGCACAGTGGTGGCTCCTCCCAGACCTCAAGTGTCGAGCCGGGAGGCGGACAGGTGCCCCGATGCCGTTTCTGTCTGGCATCGGGGCACCTGTCCGCCTCCCGCCCACGCCGCACAAACTGTAAAGATCTGACGAGACTATCTATCACTTTGCAGGTCTCTCTACTCGGCGGTAGGGCCCAAACTGGGAGGCATGCCTGAACTAGTCGACCGTCATCGCGCCGTGCTCCCGAACTGGATGGCTCTGTATTACGAGCACCCGCTAGAACTCGTCAGCGGCAGCGGCAGCCGGGTGACCGACTCCGCCGGCCGCACCTACCTGGACTTCTTCTGCGGCATCCTCACGAACATGCTCGGCTACGACATCCCGGAGGTCCGCGAGGCCGTCGAGCGCCAGCTCGCCACCGGCATCGTGCACACCTCGACCCTGTACCTGATCCGCCGCCAGGTGGAGCTCGCGGAGAAGCTGGCCCGCCTGTCCGGGATCGAGGGCGCCAAGGTGTTCTTCACGAACTCCGGCACCGAGGCGAACGAGACCGCGCTCATGATCGCCACCGCCGCCCGCCGCTCCAACCAGGTGCTGGCGATGCGCAACAGCTACCACGGCCGCTCGTTCGGCGCGGTCGCGATCACCGGCAACCTGGCGTGGAAGAGCTCCCCGCTGGCCCCGTTCGGCGTGCACTACCTGCACGGCACGGACCGGGAACTGCCCGCCTTCGCGCGGCTGTCCGACGGCGAGTACATCGCGGCCTGCGTGGCCGACCTCCAACACCTGCTCGCCGGCGGCGCCAACCGCGAGGTGGCGTGCCTGATCGCCGAGCCCATCCAGGGCGTGGGCGGCTTCACCATGCCCCCCGACGGCCTGTTCGGCGAGTACAAGAAGGTCCTCGACGACCACGGAATCCTGTTCATCTCCGACGAGGTGCAGACCGGCTGGGGCCGGACCGGCGAGCACTTCTGGGGCTACAGCGCGCACGGGATCACGCCCGACATGATCACCTTCGCCAAGGGGCTCGGCAACGGGTTCGCGATCGGCGGGGTGATCGCCCGCGGCGACCTCATGGACGGCCTGCCGGGCAACGGCATCTCCACGTTCGGCGGCAACCCGCTGTCCACCACCGCGGCCAACGCCACCCTCGACTACCTGCTCGACCACGACCTGCAGCGCAACGCCGCCACGCTGGGCACCATGATCATCGGTGGGCTGGCCGAGGCGGCCGAGCCGCTGCCGGCGGTCGGCGGGGTGCGGGGCAAGGGCCTCATGTTCGCGGTGGACCTGGTCGACCCGCGGACCGGCGCGCCGAGCCCGGCGCTGGCGACCCGGGTGCTGGAGGAGACCCGCGAGCGCGGGCTGCTCATCGGCAAGGGCGGGCTGTACGGGCACGCGCTGCGGATGGCCCCGCCGATGACCCTGTCCGAGGGCGACGCCAAGGAAGGCTTGGGCATCCTGATCGACGCGCTGCGCGCGGCAGATGCGGAGGCGACCCGATGAAAAACGTCACCCATTGGATCGGCGGAAAGCTGTGGGACGGCGCCGCCGACCGGCACGGCCAGATCTACAACCCCGCGACCGGTGAGGTGAGCGGCACCGTCGACTTCGCCTCGGCTGCCGTGGTCGGCGACGCGGTCGCCGCCGCGGGCAAGGCCCTGCCCGGGTGGCGGGCCACGTCGATCGCCAAGCGGACCCAGATCATGTTCGCGTTCCGTGAGCTGATCCGCCAGCACCAGCAGGAGCTCGCCGAGCTGATCAGCTCCGAGCACGGCAAGGTCGCCACGGACGCGGCCGGCGAGGTGGCCCGCGGGCTGGAGGTGGTCGAGTTCGCGTGCGGGGCCGGCCACCTGCTCAAAGGCGGCTTCTCGGAGAACGTCTCCACCGGGGTGGACGCCTACTCGATCCGCCAGCCGGTGGGCGTGGTGACGGGCATCACCCCGTTCAACTTCCCGGCCATGGTGCCGATGTGGATGTTCCCGGTCGCGATCGCGTGCGGCAACACGTTCGTGCTCAAGCCGTCCGAGAAGGACCCCTCCCCGTCGCTGATGCTGGCCCGGCTGTGGGCCGAGGCGGGCCTGCCCGACGGCGTGTTCAACGTCGTGCAGGGCGACAAGGAGGCGGTCGACGCGCTGCTGACCCACCCCGACGTGCGCGCGGCCAGCTTCGTGGGGTCCACCCCGATCGCCCGTTATGTATATGAGACGGGCACCGCCGCCGGGAAGCGGGTGCAGGCGCTGGGCGGGGCCAAGAACCACATGGTCGTCCTGCCCGACGCGGACCTGGACCTGGCCGCCGACGCGGCGGTGTCGGCCGGTTTCGGCTCCGCGGGCGAGCGGTGCATGGCCGTGTCGGTCGTGGTCGCGGTCGGCTCGGTGGGCGACGAGCTGGTCTCGGGGATCGCCAGCCGGGTCGGGGCGCTGCGGGTCGGCCCGGGCACCGACGAGCGATCGGAGATGGGCCCGCTGGTCACCGCCACGCACCGGGACAAGGTCGCGTCCTACCTCGACTCCGGCGTCCGGGAGGGCGCCACGCTCGCGGTGGACGGCCGGGTGCACCCGGTGATCGGCGGCGAGGGCGACGGCTTCTGGCTCGGTCCCAGTGTGCTCGACCACGTCACCTCGCAGATGAGCTGCTACCGGGACGAGATCTTCGGCCCGGTCCTGTCGGTCGTGCGGGCGGCCAGCTACGACGAGGCGCTCGCGCTGGTCAGCGATAACCCGTACGGCAACGGCGTCGCGATCTTCACCAACGACGGGGGAGCGGCGCGGCGGTTCGTGTCCGAGGTCGAGGTGGGCATGGTCGGGGTCAACGTGCCGATCCCGGTGCCGATGGCGTACTACTCGTTCGGCGGGTGGAAGGCGTCGCTGTTCGGCGACACCCACATGCACGGA
>Ga0306924_10007568_pt1 | contig 10911 bp, 7 predicted proteins | sample sta12Can44000111_FD_203756 | JGI IMG/M metagenome (GOLD analysis project Ga0306924, IMG submission 203756) | Lab enrichment of tropical soil microbial communities from Luquillo Experimental Forest, Puerto Rico - statanox.12C.anox.44.000.111 (v2)... | ecosystem: Environmental > Terrestrial > Soil...
CGGGCAGCGCAACACTACGTAGAGCGAGATGGACTCAGAGGAGCAGCGCTCCGCCCTGCGGGCGGCGGTATATCGTGGTGACGGAGCGGCTGTCGTCGATCTGCTCGGTGGTGTCGGCGCCGAGGATGAGTCGTTGCAGGTGGCTGGCGACGGCGTCGTCGCGGCGGTGATGCAGCGCGTGGACGGGGCCGCCGAGCTGGCTCGCGATCTCGTGGTCGGCCTGCGGCAGCGGGGCTGGGACGGGGATGATGAGCTGGCCGAGCAGCTTGAGGCTCAGCTCGGCAGCGGGCCGGCGGCGATGCTGCGCGCCTTGCCGGTCGACCTCGAGGAGCTGGCCGGCATCCTCGAGGGCGACCCCCTCAGCGTCGGGGGCCGCATCGATATCCGGACTGGTGAGGTGTGGCCTCGGGCAGCGATCGATTACGGCCTGGAGACCGGGGAGGAGGACGAGGAAACCGGTGATGATCCCGAGCGGTGGCTGGCGGTCCACGGCGAGGGCTCACGCGAGGGCTACCGGGACATGGAGCTGTTCATCGCGTCCGTCGAGGACCCCGGCCGGGCCGAGCGCCTGGCCATCGCGATCAGAGGCCGCGGCGCGTTTCGCCGCTTCAAGGACGAGCTTGCCCGCTGGCCCGGCGAGCTTGAGCGATGGCACGCATTCTCCGAGGAGCGCCAGCGCGGCCGCGCGCGATCATGGCTCGCGGCGGCCGGCTACCGCGTGCTGCCGGTCGAGCACCGCGATTCCTGAGAACGGCCATCGGCGTGCAATCAGCCTGAGCGAGGCACATCTCCAGGCCGCGCGCAGCGACGCCAGACACACGCTCGAGCGTGAGTGAGGCCGCGGGTGTGCTGCAATCGCGCTCGTTCCCCCGGGCATCACCGGCGTGCGGGCGCAAAGGGCTACATTCCGCGTCCTGCCGAGCGACCTTGACGTCGACGCGTCGCTCGCTTCCGCGATGGGCTGCTCGCCGCCGCCGAGGTCGCTGACGCGGCCCCCACTACCGCTCTCAGACCACAGGGGCCGTGCTGCGCAACGGTGCGGCGCTTCCGAGATTGTCCGGAAGCTCGCTTCTATGTCAAGCCGCTGTCGCTATTTGCTGTTGAGCGCCGCTTGAGTTCGGCATGTGAGAGGGCGTTTGCGCTGTTGATCGCCGGGATGGGGCTGCCAGGGCTGGCAGCCTTCGCGCGTTCCTGAACGCGCGAGAGCCCTCCCGCCTGATTGGTCGTCGTCGGGAGGGCTCTCCTGGATGCCGGAGGTGGCACCCGATGGTGATCGTATGCGTCGAGCGGGCGCGGGTCGAGGCTGAGCTGGCGAGTGGTGCTCTGTCGTGTCCGTTGTGTCGAGGGGTGTTGGGGCCGTGGGGGCACGCGCGGCCACGGGTGGTGCGCTGTGCGGGCGGGTCGTGCTGGGTGCGTCCGCGGCGGGCGCGGTGCCGGGGATGTCGGCATACGCATGCGCTCTTGCCGGACTGCTGTCTTTTGCGGCGGCGTGATGAGGTGGTGGTGATCGGTGCAGCGATCGAGGCGAAGATCGCCGGGCTGGGGCATCGGTCGATCGCGGGGCGGTTGGGGGTACCGAAGGACACGGTGCGTGGCTGGTTGCGCCGGTTCGTTGCTCGTGCCGGTCAGGTGCGGGCGCATTTCACGCGCTGGGCGGTGACGCTGGATCCAGAGCTCGGGCCGGTGCTGCCGGCCGGCGGCGGTGTCGCGGACGCGCTGGAGGCGATCGCGGTCGCGGCCAGGGCGTGGGTGCTGCGGTTCGGATCGGGCGGGGTGTGGCGGATTGTTGCTGCGTTGTCGGGCGGGGTGCTGTTGTGCAACACGAGTTGCCCCTTGCCGCCGGTGCGCTGAGCTGAGACCGTGCCGCGCTCGTGACATCGAGCGCTGGGAGAACGAATGGATGAGGAACGTCGCCGGGAGGTCGGGCTGTTCCGCTACGCGCTGATCCGGGATGCCGCCGACGCCGGCTTGTCGAAGGCCGAGCGCGGGCGTCTGGTTCGCGCGCTGGCTGACCGCGAGCATGTCGGGCCTGACGGCCGGCTGGTGCGGGTCGCGCGCAGCACGCTGGATGAGTGGATCCGTTTCTATCGTCGCGCCGGGTTTGAGGCGCTGGTCCCGCGGCCTCGGGTGGTCGAGCCGCGCACACCGGCCGAGGTGCGCCAGGCGTCCTTTCACATCTGCTTCACTATTCGTTTACATGTTGGGTATCTGGGTGGCGATCGACCGGCGGATCTACGCGATCGAGGGGCGCTGCCGACCCGGGCCGCGCGAGCGCTCGCCGGCCCGACGCATGCCGGCCGAGGCCAACGCGGGATTGTGGGCGGGGAGCCGATGAGGGAGCGCGAGGTAAAGCTCTCAGTCGGCGCGGACTTCCGGTTGCCCGATCTCAACGATCCCGGGCGCGCGGTCAGCGCGACTGCGCGCGCGGACGAGCGGCTCTCCACCGTCTACTTCGATAGCGACGATCACCGCCTCGCGGGGTGGGGGTTGAGTTTGCGCTACCGCGACGGGCAGGGATGGAAGCTCAAGTTGCCCGACGAGGGCTCCGGCGCGGTGCTCGAACGTGACGAGATCGTCTTCCAGGCCGATCCTGCCACCCCACCGCCCGAGGCGGTCGATCTCGTCAAGGCCTACCTGCGCCACGCCGAGCTGCGGCCGCAGGTCCGCCTGAGCACGCTTCGCCGCCGGATCCTGCTGCTCGACGCGCAAGGTGCGCTGCTGGCCGACGTCGTCGACGACACCGTCACCGTGCTCGACGGCGAGCACGCGAGCCGGCGCTTCCGTGAGCTGGAGGTCGAGACCACCGACTCCACCCCGCGTGGCCTGCCGAAAGCTGTCGTCGCGCGCCTGCGCGCCGCCGGCGCCGGACCGCCCGACCCGACGCCCCAGTATCTGCGCGCGATCGGCGGCCGCGGCGCCGCTCCACCAGAGATCATCCTGGAGAAGCCACGGCGGTCGGCGACGCTCGCGGACGTCGTCACTCACGCGATCGCTGATGGCGTCGTGCGCCTGCTGCGCCACGACCCCACCATCCGGCTCGAGGCCGATCCCGAGGGAGTCCACCAGGCCCGCGTCGCGACCCGCCGCCTGCGCTCCGACCTGCGCACCTTCCGCGCCGCGCTGGACCCGGAATGGGTCGGCGCGCTGCGCACCGAGCTCGGCTGGCTCGGCGGTGAGCTCGGCCAGGCGCGCGACGCCGACGTCCTATTCGACCGGCTCACCAACCGCTCCGCACGACTCTCGCCCGACGGTCGCGAGGGCGCCCGGCGCGTGACCGGAGCGCTCGCGCGACGCCGCGCTCAAGCGCACGCCCACCTACGGGAAACGTTAGACAGCGATCGTTACCTCAACCTGCTCGACCGGCTCATCGCCGCCGCAGAATCGCCCGCGTTCCTCGGGGACAAGGCCGGTTATGCCACCGTCGAGGCTCTCCCGGCGGTCGTCCGGCGTGCCTGGCGACCGCTCCGAAAGAAGGTCAGGGCGCTGGCCGACCCGCCCGCCGACGAGGATCTGCACGCGGTTCGGATCCTCGCCAAGCGCTGCCGCTACGCCGCCGAGGCCTGCGCCCCCACACTGGGCAAACCAACGCACAAGCTCGCCGCTGCGGCCAAGGAGCTCCAAGACGTGCTGGGCGAGCTCAACGACGCCGTCGTCGCCGAGCGGTGGTTGGGCGACTACGCCGCCCATACCCGCTCCGGGGCAGGCGCGCGCGCCGCGGGCGAACTCGCCGCCCTCGAACGCCAAGCGGCCCACCAAGCACGCTCGCATTGGCCCAAAGCCTGGAAGCACGTCAAAGCTGCCGCTCCCGCATCCTGAGTTACACGCGGGAAGCTTCACGAGCAGATCGGACCCGCAAACAGCCCCGTCAGCGGGTAGCGCCCGCGCATGCGTGAAGCGCTCGCCGAGCACCTCGCAGACCTCGAGCAGCGAATCCTGAGCGACCTCGAGCACGCCGCCGACGCGCTCACGACAGTCGCTGCGGCCGTCCAGGACCCGGCGAGGCAGCGGATCAAAAGGATCGCGTTCGACGGACGGACGCTGCGCGGCAAAGCACTTGAGGCTCACGCCGAGCTCGTGAGCCTCACCGCCCGGCAAGCACCTGTCGCGGGCGACCTACGGCTCGTGCTCGCGCTGATCGAGGTCTCGCACCACACCGCCCTGATCGCCAACCAATTCGCCCTGATCAGCGAACAGCTCGCCAACCTCGATCCCGAAGTCGTCGATCCCGACAACACCAGCGACAAGCTGGCCCGGATGGCGTCCATCGCCAGCATCCAGCTCCGCAAAGCCACCGGCTCGTTCCGCCACCGCGACCTCGCCGCCGCCCGCGAACTCGACCCGGCCGACGATCAGCTCGACCTCCTCAACCGTCAAATCGCCGACACAGCCACCTGCACCGGCGCGACCACCGAACAGCGGGAGCTCGAATTTAGGCACGTGCTGATCGCCCGGTCCCTCGAACGAATCGGTGACAACGCCGTCGATATCGCCGAGCAAGCCGCGTTCCTGCTCACCGGCCGCTCGAATTCACCGACGCATCCCACCCCCACGGCCGCCGCGGAGCCTGACCGGCGAGCACCACCACGCGGCCCCCGCCACCGCAGCCGACGCTTCGCCCACGCCCTCGCGGACGCCGACGCACAGCTCACGGCCGTTGTGGACTGGACTCCTTCAACGTAGGACTTTTCCATTCCCTCCTCTGTGACGGGTCTTAGGCGCCTAAAGGGCGTTAGTCTCCGTCGAGAGGGGTCGCATGTCGAAGCCCAGAGATGTCGTTGTCGTCCGGGTGAGCGAGAAGGGCGATCGGGAGGACGAGCACTTTCACTCGCCCGAGGTGCAGATCGAGGCTGCCATGCGGTGGGCGAGGGACCGGGGTGAGCGGCTTGTTGCCTCGCCGATTCCCGAGATCGACGTAAGCGGGAAGCTGCCGCTGTCCAGGCGTCCGGGTCTGTTGGCGGCGATCGAGATGATCGAGGCTGGCCGGGCCGATCAGCTGGTGGTGGCGTATTTCGATCGGCTGGTGCGCTCGCTCAAGGTCCAGTTGGAGGTGATTGAGCGGGTGGAGCGGGCGGGCGGGGAGATTTTCGCGCTCGATCACGGCAAGCTCACGAACGGGACGGCGGCGCAGCGCCTCTCGACGAACATGCTCGGGTCGGTGTTCCAATACTTTGCCGAGATCACGGGCGAGAAGGTCACGGCGGCGCAGGCGCGGGCGGTGGCGCGGGGCGTGTACCCGCACCCGAAGGTCCCGGTCGGGTATGTGCGCGGCGAGAACGGCGTGCTGGTCGTTGAGCCGGCGGCCGCGAGGGTCGTGGTGCGGGCGTTCAAGCGCCGCGACCTGGGCGCGTCGCTGGTGGAGATCCAGGCGTGGCTGGCCGAGAATGGGATTGAGCGCGCTCTCTCGGGTGTGTCGTGGATGCTGCGCTCGCGGATGTATCTGGGCGAGATCCATTTCGGCGAGCTGCACAACCCGCACGCTCACGAGCCGATCATCAAGGATCGCGCACTATTCGAGCGCGTGCAGCGGCGGAGGGTCTCGCGCGGGCGCCAGGCCAAGTCCGAGCGGCTGCTGGCCCGCCTGGGAGTGCTGCGGTGCGGGACGTGCGGGTCGCGGATGGTGATCAACTCCGACAGCGGCAGTTACCGCTGTGGTGACACGAGCGCGAACCGGTGCCGGCGACGGGCGGCGGTCAAGGCCGACCGCGTCGAGGCGACGGCGATGGACGCGGTCCGGGCGTACTGGGCCACGGCCACTGCGCACCGAGGCGACTCGCGCAGGCAGCAGATCCGCGAGGCGGACGAGGCGATCGAACAAGCCAACGCGGATCTCGATAACACGATCCGGCAGCTCGGCGAGCTTGGGTTGTTGGGCCGGCCCGCGAGCCAGGAGACGTTGGAGAAGCTGACCACGGCGCTCGATGACGCGCACGCCGTCCGGGCGCGACTCGGCGAAAGGGGCAAGCGCGATGTCATCGGTCCCGACGAGATCGACAAGCTGCGCGACCCTTCGAAGCGGTTAGCGGCTTGGCGACGGCTGATCGGCGACACCGTCGAGTCAGTTACCGTCGCGCCGGCGATGACGGCGGATGGGCGCCCGAGCCGCCTCTGGGACCCTCGCCGGATCGACATCAAGCTCCAGGGCCAGCATGCATAAGAAGCCGCCAGCGACTTCTCGCGCGTCCGTCGACTCCTCGGGTCGCACGACTCGGACAAGCGCGCCTGCGAGCTAGCCACGCTCGAACACCAGCCCACCGCGGACCTCGATGCATCCAACGAGACGGTGCCGGCCGAACCATCACCAGCCCCGCAAGTCCAGCCACGACGCTGGGTCAGGGACCAGCTCAGCCATCGATGGTCCCTTCTGCTTTCGCCTCCCCGCAGACCCTGACTCAGTCGTTTACCTGAGAGCCCCTGATCGGCCCGTCCCCGGTCCCGGACCATCACAAGTCTTTAGTCGATTATCAGCAGCCGAGGCGGACTACCTCCACACGTGGTGGGGGGGTAGTCCGCATCGGCTGCCGACCACGACGGGCGGCGAAAACCCAATGAACACGGGGGCGTGGGCGGGCCGAGGTCAAGCATCAACTCGGGTCTTTCGTTGTGTACTTTTGACCGTATTTAGCATCTTATTGAGACTCATAGCCATCATCTAAGATCTACAACGTATCGCCAGAGTCGGATGGCTGCCAAGACCAGCGATCAACAGCGCGAGGTCAGGGCGACTCCACGGCGAAAAGGATCATCCGGCCATTCCAAGGGTCCGGCCGCCGATGAATCGCAATGACCGACGTGACGGCCGTGCGTGCATGTGTCGTGGGCGTCAGAAAGACGCGATAGTCCGAGCGGAGGTGCCGTAGCTACGCGTCGATGCCCCACTAGTCCTTCAGACGCTGGCGCGCGATCTCGATCGTCGCCCGCGCGAAGAAGCGCTGGTACGGATTGCTCACATCGACCACAAGGATCTCCAACGCGACGACGTCGAGCTCGACGGTCGGATGCTCGCGGCCTCAGAAGGGGAGGAGTTCGACGTGCAGCTCGCAGCGAGTCGCTGTATCTGCCGCAACCTTGCCGGGACCTTGTCGCTGAGGGGGTTAGCTTTCTGCGGCCGAGCGTGCGCTCTGGACTTGCGTCGGATGACGGTCGGGTGAGCTGGCCGGCGTGTTGACGACGCTGTCGATGAGTGGAGCTGTGGCGGCCACGAGCGTGCCCTGGCCGGGGTGCGAGGTGATCTCAACGCCGCCGCCGACGGCACCGAGCCGGTCGCGCATGTTCTGCAGTCCGATGCCGTCGTGAGCGCGGGCCGGGTCGAAGCCGCGACCGTCGTCGCGGACCTCTAGGTGGAGCCGGTCGGTGTCGGTGTAGAAGCGGATCGAGATGCGCGCGTCTCGTCCCGCGTATTTGGAGGCGTTCTGGACGGCCTCTAGGCAGCAGTAGTACACGGCGGCCTCGAGCTCGGGCGCGAACCTGGCCGTCTCGGCCTCGATCACCGTGACCTTGCCGTGGTGGCGGACCGCGAGCGGCTCCAACGCCCGGGCCAGCCCCCAGCGGGCCAGGGCGGGCGGGTAGATCCCGTGCGCGACCTCGCGGAGTTCCGCGAGCGCCTCCTCGATCTCGACGGTCGCGGCGGTGAATCGCTCGCGGAGCTCTGGATCATCGCCGATGAGGTCGCCGGCCAACGACAGGTTGATCGAGGCCGCGACCAGTCGCTGCTGCGCGCCGTCGTGGAGATCGCGTTCGAGCTTGCGGCGCTCCCTGTCGCCAGCGCTGACCAGCCGGGCGCGCGATTCAGCCAGCTCGCCAACGGACTCCTTCCAGGCGGCGTCGAGTTCGGCGTTCTCCAACGCCAGGAGCGCGACCGCCCCAGCGGCTTGCAGCAGCTCCGGATCCTCGGACAGCTGCGAGTCGTGCACGATCGCCACCGCGGGGTGTCCATCCTGCTCTACCTGCGTGAGCTTCTGACGGGGCCCGGGCGGCGCGAACACCGCGCCATCCGCGCCAGCCCAGGAGCGACTCGCGGTCCGCCAGAAGCCGAGCCGCAGCCCCGGATCCCCCAGCGGCCCGCGCAGCACGCCCTCCAGCTCACGCAACGATGGCCGCCCCCGCGAGTCGCCGACCAGCCCGCGGAGCGCGCGACCGGCAAACAACTCCGCCGCAATCAACGCAAACAGAAAGCCATACCAGGGTGCGGCCCTGAAGCCAGCGATCACCCATTGCAACGGCCCGTTGAGGTTCTGACTGGTCGCTCCCCCAAAGTGAGCGTCCACCAACTGCAGCGTTTGATAGGTCGACTGGGCCAGCAGGTAGCACATCGCGATCGGTGCTCCGACCGCCAGCGCGCGTCGTCGCGGCGGCGTGCCGGTCACGAACTTCCACACGAGCAGCCCCACCGTCGCGAGGTCCACGGAAATCAACGCCGCTCGCAGGAAGTCCACCGACTGGGGGTACCAGGACGGGGTGGACCCGACCGCGAACGGGTTACGCGGGCACAGCGCCCGGCACCCCGAGAGCGAGAGCCGGGGAATGAGCTGCTCCGGCGACACCAGCAGCCACACCAGGTACGGGAGCGTGTAGCCAAGCACAACGCCGGCGAGGATCAACCGCTCCGCCCTGCCATCCAGGCGCCCGTCGGGGAACGCGAGCACGATCGCGAGCGCCAGCGGAATGTACACCGCCTCGACCATCGTCCCGATCGTGAACGCGTACGGGGATCTGATCGACTCGAGGATGTACGGAATGAAGACGAGCCCCAGCGCGATCATCATCAGCCCGAGGCGGTTGTCCGGCCGCCGGTGGTGCCAGTAGAGCCCCACAAACACCGGACCGAGGATGAAGTCGGCCTTCTGCACGCCCAGCCAGTACGGATACTCGAGGAACCTGGCGTTGACCGTCACCCAGAACGCCGCCGCCGCCGCGACCACCGCCACGACCGCCACCGCGGACTCCCACCGCCACAACCACGGCCACCGCATAAACGCCCCGCGCGGGGCCGCCTCAACCCGCGTCCGGCCCGCCGCTGCCACGGGCGCGTGAGTCGTCACGGCTCTGCGCGCCATCCGTCGCGAACCACGCCCCGGTGTCGACGCCATCGCCTGTGTCGTTGGATGCTGAACCGCCACGCGACTCCACCTCGGCACGGCGCCACCCACAGCCCCAGCCCGACGATTCTTACAGCCCGGGCCGTCGTCGACAACTCGAACGAGCTTGTAGTCGCCGCTCGATAACAGATCGCCGCGCCGACTTGCAAACGAGACCCCCCCGACATCGTACGATCCGCAAATGCCGGATGACGCCCTAGACGGCGGGCCGGTCGCTCCATCAAGGACGAGCACCGCAAGCCGGCTGCGTAGCACGACTTCCCCATCATCACGGCGAATGAGAGGAGCGCGCCTTCGGGTCGACGATGAGGCCGTACGGGTTGGTGGGAGCCGATCTCCCAGTTCCCTTTCGCACCGCTCGGACGGGCCCGGCGGCGCCGGGCGAGTGGCCGTCGCCCGGCCCGCCGGCGTGATCCCCGGAACGGGGAGGCCTCAGCCGTGCGCGCCGTGTAGCAACCACAGGCCGCGAAGCGTCGCCGGGCGTAAGTCCTGCTTGCGGACGAAGGCGACGGCACCGCAGGTTGTCACGGCCGAGGCAGGGAGCTCGAGAGCGTCGAGCGAAACGAGCACGACGACGCACTCCGGGTGTGACTCGATGAGGCGCCGCGCGGTCTCGAATCCGTCCATCTCGGGCATGTGCACGTCAATGAACACGAGATCGGGCTGGAGCTCGTCGGCGTAGCGGAGCGCCTCGGGTCCAGACTCCGCATCGCCGACCGCCTCGAAACCCGTGGTCGCGTTGATGACCGCTCGTGCGGCGCGACGAAACGGCGGATGGTCGTCGACCACCATGACTCCCACCACGTCCCAGCGATCAGGGTTGACTGTCGAGTTTTGGTAAATCGCTGCCGTCCTTGCCGGATTGAAAGCCCATGGGCCCCGCGACGCCGTTGCTCGCGAGCGCAGAGACTTACACACGCCTGCAAAGACCGCCACCGAGCGCGCGTGTAAGCGAGGGGGTAAGAGCAACCAGTCTCGGGGCCATGCACGCACGGTGGGCGTGGGCCGCATGCCCGGAGTACGGTCGATCGCGTCGTGGCGGTGTCGGGCACGACCACGCAGGGGTGCGTCGATGCGAAAGAAGACAGAACGATCGAAGACGGGCTTAACTTCACCTGCCACAGAGCGCTCCAACACACGATCAAACACGCCCCCGGCGCCACGATCGGACTTCCAGCAGCCAGTCCGCAAGGCTGCAGGCGCGCTGCGGCTCACCCAGCATTGCGAGAGCGCGCTCGTCGAGGTGTTAGCCGGCCGCAGGTCGCTCAGCTGGCGATTGTCGATCCGGAACCCGTCACACGTCCGCGTCGTGGTTACCGGCCGCTGGCCGGCGGCGAGGGTCGTCTAACGGGAGCTGTGTCGATAGCAGGTCGATCTCGCGCCTGGTCGGTCCTCAGAGCGGCGGTGGGGCGAGCGAGACGCTGCTCGATTCTCAAGGTTGGTATCGACGTCTCGCCCAGGGCGAGCACGAGCCCTGCGAGCGCAGCCAGGAGCCCGACGACCGTAGCGGCGGCGGCCAGCGTGTCGTACCGTCTCGACGCAAGGCGACGAAGCGGTCGGCCGGCACGCCGGTCGGCCTGTCGAAGCTTGTGCGCGAGGTAGGGGCGCTCGCTCGCGTGCGCCTCTACCCGGTAAGGAAACGGAGGGCTTCGCCGTGCTGGCTGCTCTCAGCTTGCCGTGCCCGCACCCCGTGCGGTTCCGTGTAGACAGGGTGGTGGTGCGCGGGCCCGGCGCGGAGACTTCGCAACACCCTGAAACCGGGCTCAAAGGAGACCACCATGGCAGCGGATGACCGTCCGAACATTGTTTTCGTCTT
>Ga0306924_10007571_pt1 | contig 10908 bp, 7 predicted proteins | sample sta12Can44000111_FD_203756 | JGI IMG/M metagenome (GOLD analysis project Ga0306924, IMG submission 203756) | Lab enrichment of tropical soil microbial communities from Luquillo Experimental Forest, Puerto Rico - statanox.12C.anox.44.000.111 (v2)... | ecosystem: Environmental > Terrestrial > Soil...
CCCGCAATGTCGTGACGGTCGAGGATCCGATCGAATACCAGCTCGCGGGCATCAACCAAATCCAGGTCAAGCCTCAGATCGGGCTCAATTTTGCCAGCTTATTGCGCTCGATTCTGCGGCAAGATCCCGATGTCATCATGATCGGCGAGATCCGCGATCTCGAAACCGCGCAAATCGCCGTGCAGGCAGCACTCACTGGCCATCTCGTGTTGTCGACCGTGCATACCAATTCGGCCGCCGCAACGATGACACGGCTGCGGGACATGGGGCTCGAAGACTACCTGATGACCGCCACCTTGAAGGCGGTGCTGGCCCAGCGGTTGGTGCGGCGGTTGTGTCCCGAATGCAAAGCGGCGGAGGCCGCCCCGGAGGCGTTGGTCGAGCGGTTCGACATGACACGGTTGGCTCCGGCGCAAGCGATCACGCTGTATCATCCGGTCGGCTGTCCGGCGTGCCGCGGCACCGGCTTTCGCGGGCGCCGCGCGATCGCCGAATTGCTGGTGCCGACGCGAACGATCGACCGCTTGATCTTTGAGGGCGCCGACGATGCCGCGATCGAGCGGGCTGCGGTCGGCGACGGCATGCGCCCGATCTTTGATAGCGGTTTGCTCGCGGTGCTCGAGGGCGACACCACGATCGAGGAAGTTGTACGCTGCATTCGCAGTGAAGCTTAGCTCTTCTTAGTCTCCAACGCGACCATCGATTGCCCACCGGGCCGGCTATGATTTTCCGCCCTCGTGATCGGTTCTTTGTTCATAGACAATGGTCATGTTGTTCGTAGCGTTTGAATACAACGTTACGGTAGTTGACGCTTTTGTCCATGAAATAACGAAGTCTCCATGTTTTAAAGCGATTGACCCAGGTGTACCATACGAAGTTTCGAGAAAACTCTTCATTTTCGTGAATGCCGCGTTGCCATTCTCGTTGTCGAGCTGCTTTGCATACATCGAAACGGCCTGCAGGAGCATGTCGGACTTCGCGAACCAGAACCTGACGATAAAGTGCTGATCATTTAACTCATAGTCGTCTAGCTCCAGGGCTGCGCCCTCATTGCATTTATCGCCGCACACTTTCGCTAAATCGGCCGGCGACGTCGGATAGCTCAGAACCCGCTGCACCTCGTCGGGCGTCATCCCCCACTTCGCCTCTTGCCAGCCGCCGATATCCTCGCCGGCCACAGGCAGCGAAAATGCGAGTGTTGCAAAAACTAAAATCCCGAAAATGGTTCGTTTCACCGGACAGTCCCCTGTCTGATGGCTTGTGACGACGCTTTACTACCCGAATACGGTTAAATATAGCTTTTTCGTGCAGAACCACCGCGCATTCAGAGCAAAGACGGTAATTGCCAATCGTTAACACTTTAACCGAGAAAGATTTCTTGATTTGACGCCATTTTGACGCGATTATGTCCTGGGAGAAACGCAAAGATTTGACCGGGCCGCCCCAACAGAAGGCCTACAAGCGAGTGTCTCCGCGAGGCTGGGCGAGGGAGGGCATTTTGTTGTCCGTTAATGGGCGTCTGCACCAGGCGTGGATTTCGCTTCATCCGCCCCGATTGCGTTCCGGTGCAAGCACGAATGCCGACCAACCAAACGGAGCGCAACCCTGATGGTGCGGCTGTGGCGCATCGCCGCCTGGCCCTTGGTCGTGAAGGTCCCCGTGCTGGTGGCGGGCCTGATGGTCACCGTCGCCTCCCTGACGTCGCAGGTCGTGCTCTGGCGGTTCGCCCACGATCAAGAAAGCAATCTCGGGCTGCTGACCGGCGCCTATCTCGACGGCCTTTCCGCCGCCGTTCTGCCGGCGCTGGTCCGCAGAGACGCACGGGAGCTGTTCGATGCCCTCGATCGCGCGCAATCCGGTCGATATGCCGGGTTCACGCCACGCTTCGCAATCCTCGAGCTGCAAGACGGGAAGGTTTTTGCTGCGTCTGATCCACGCCGATTTCCGGTGGCCGGTTTGTTGCCCGAAGAGCTGCTCAAGCGGTTCCCAGCCGGTGACGCTCTCGCCATAGACGCCAACGATGCCCGTGCATGGCTGACGAGGACTCTGCGCATCGAAGGGTTGTCTGTCGGACGCCTTCTCGCGGAGGTGGACATCGCCGACTCACTGCAGGCCCGTCGCGAAATCCTCGTCATACTTGTCCTGGTGAACGGATGTCTGACGCTGGCCTTCGCGCTCGGCGGATACTTCTGGCTCAAGCGACTGCTGCACCCATTCGGTGTGTTGACGCGCTATGTGGAGCAGATCCGCGAGGGCCGGGTCGAGCCGATTCCTGCGGGTTACCGCCAGCGGGTGGCCAGCGAGTTCTCTCAGCTGTTTGATCGGTTCAACGCGATGGCGCGCGCTTTCAGCGAACGCCAGATCCTCGCCGCCCGTCTCGCCGAGCAGGAAAAATGCGCGATGCTCGGGCAGATCGCCTCGGGCATGGCCCACGAGGTCAAGAACCCCCTCACCGGGATGCTCAACGCCATCGACACGATCGAGACTTATGGCCAAGACCCGGCTGTCTTGCAAACCTCGCTGGATTTCTTGAAGCGCGGTCTCGCCGGTATTGGCAACGTCGTGAACGCGGCCCTTGTTACCTATAAGGGCGGCTCCGAGCCGGGCGTTTTGACCGCGATCGATCTCGACGATCTCCGCTTCCTCGTGCAGCATGAGAGCGAGGCGCGACACCTGCAACTCGAGTGGGACAACCGTATCGTCGAGCCGCTCTCGATCGACGGGGCTGCGGTTCGCCAGGCCATGCTCAATCTGCTGTTGAACGCGTGCGCCGCCTCGCCCGACGGCGGTCGCGTGGCCGTCACCGTGTCTCACCGCGCAGGAAAGCTGCAGATCGCGATCGCCGATCGCGGTCGGGGGCTGCCCGAGGATATGGCCGCATTGCTCCATCAATCCGCTCCCGCGCTTGCGCCGGAATGCAAAGGTCTCGGGCTATGGACCACCGGCGATCTCGTCCGCCGTCTCGGTGGGCGCGTCGACGTCGAGTATCCCGGCATAGGCACGCGCATCGTCGTAAATCTTCCACTCGGATCGGGGGAGGCGCTCGGTGTCGCCGCATGAGAGAGGACGTATCGGCGTCATCGAAGACGACGAGACTGTCGGCAAGAGCCTCGTGCAACGGCTGGAGCTCGAAGGCTACTCGCCGCTTTGGTGGCAGACGGGGCGAGGTGCACTCGACCAATTGCCTAAAGCGCGCCCGGATCTTGTGATCTGCGATATTCGTCTCCCGGACATGAACGGCAAGGACCTCTTTCTCAGAGCCCTACCACAGCTCGGCGGCAAACCGTTTCTGTTCGTCACCGCTCACGCCCAAGTCGAGGACGCGGTGTTCCTGATGAAGGCGGGGGCGGTCGACTACATCGTCAAGCCGTACGTGTTGCCCGACCTGCTCGGCCGCATCGCGCGGCTGATCAAGCTCGAGCCCAGGACGGCCGGCGATCTCGGCGCCTCGGAGGCGATGCGCCAACTGGAAATCCTGTTAAGACGGGTCGCCGATATCGATAGCTCGCTGCTGATAATCGGCGAGAGCGGCGCTGGCAAGGAGGTGGCGGCGAAGTTTGTTCACCAGATTTCGACACGCGCCGATGAGCCGTTTGTCGCGGTCAATTGCGGGGCGATCCCCAATGACCTCATCGAGAGCCAGCTGTTCGGCCACGAGAGGGGTGCCTTCACCAGCGCCCAGGCGCGTCATCACGGCTATGTCGAACGCGCCCGGAATGGCATCCTGTTCCTCGACGAGGTCGGTGAGTTGCCGATGCTGATGCAGGTGAAGCTGCTCCGCCTGATCCAGGAGCGCACCTTCACCCGCGTGGGAGGCGAGACGGCGATAAAAACGGGCGCACGGATCATCTGTGCGACCAATACCGACCTCGAAGCCGCTGTCGCGGAGGGCCGCTTCCGGCGGGATCTCTACTATCGGATCAACGTGATCCCGGTCATCATCCCTCCCCTTCGCGACCGGTCGGACGACATCCTGCCGCTCGCGCACAGCTTCTTGCGCGACTTCGCGAAGGAGTTTCGCCGCGATGTGAAGGGCTTCACAGCCGAAGCCGAGCAGGCTCTGGTCAACCGGCCCTGGCCCGGCAATGTGCGGCAGTTGCGCAACTGCATTGAGCGGGCGGTCGCGCTCTCACAGGCGCCGCGGATCGGCGTCGACGTGCTTTTTCCGGCGGAAGCCGGCGATGCGGACGAGGCACCGCTTGCAACGCTGGCGGAGGTCCGCGACAGGGCCGAGCGCCAGCATATCCGCGCCGTGCTTGCCGATGTGGAAAACCGCATCGATGAGGCCGCGAAGCGTCTTGGCATATCGCGCTCGACGTTGTTCGACAAGATGCGCAAGCTCGGCATAAGGTCCGGAAGCTAGCCCGGTGCCTGTAACGCTCGCCGCCACCGTGCGGCTCGCAGATCCGTTCGGGTAAGCCCGGCGGTTCGTATCGAAATCCCACCTTTCATCATAACTAAACTCACATCATTGAGGCTGGCGCATGGATTCTGAGAAGCGCGTATGAAGGCTTTCCTGAAATGCGCGGGTCTTTTGGTGCTGCTGACCGCAGCCGTCGGGATCGCGGCGCCGTCTCAGGCGCAGGTTCCAGAGCCACCCTCGAGCGCTTCCGACGAGCCCGGAAGCGTGATCGTCTTTCCTAAATTCATCAAGGGGACGGTGACCATTGACGGCGTGACGAGGCCGCAAACCGAGCTCGAAGTCCAGGCTCGGTGCCCGAAGGGCGCCAGCTGCCCCTCGGATGAGCCAGTAAGGATAAGGTTTCATTGGGTCTGTCCGGGGAGCGAGGACATTGCACCCAAATACGTCTGCGCAGAGACCGATTTCGACGGGGAGGTCTCGGTCAGTGGCAAGGTTTTGCTGAGCCCCGAGAATAGCAGGCGCGCGGGAGACTATTTCGGGTCCGCGGCCCCATGCCACAAGGGCTACCTGGTGGGCTGGGTGATTAGTCCCGATACCGGTCGGCCGATCAAGTATGACGCGCTGACCGGTAATGCCGTGCTGCGCGATCCCGGCGGGGCGATCGAGTCATATGAGGCGATCGCGATAAAAGCCGATCCCAATCTGGCTATTCGCGCCGAGATCGCGACCGAGATCGATTCGCGCACCGGCACTCCAGCCTTGGTCTTCGATGGCGGCCCCGGCCACTACCAGACGGTCGCGGGTGCGCTCCCGACAAACCTCATATTTCACAAGCTTACCGGACCGCTTTCTTCGAGCGAAGCGTTCCTGATCCTGCTCACCTTGGATGTGCGTTTGAACCGGCCCAACTACCCGACCGTCGTCGACCTCGAGTTCCGCGCCGACCAGGAGCACCGGGCGTCGACCTCCTGGAACTTCAGGTGCTGGAAAGAGATACAAAACCCCAACATCGGCGCGAACTTCACATTGGCCGGGGCGCGAACTCGCAACGCAGTCGTCATTTCCGGCCAGGCGACGAAGGTGCCCTCTGGCGGTATCTCCGACATCCCCGGTCCCGTCTCGCTGCTCGGTCTCGTTCCCACCGACGAGGGCCACGGACGCCGGACGATGGATCCCGCCTATATCGTCAAACGCTTCGACAGCAGCAAACCGATCACGGTTCTCGTCCCGTCTAACTGACGCGTCGCCCGGCGCAGGGTTTGCGCGGCGGGGCCGACGACGCTCGGCAAACCCCTTTGCTATGGGCTAGTCCGGAAAATCGGACGCAGTCCCCGAACGGAATCTCGCCTTCCGGACCATGATCCAATGTAAGGCATTGAAATCGCACAGGATTGGCGCGATGCCGACATGGCATGGCGATTGCGTTAAGGTTAAACGCCCGCCCGCTGCTTGCTATGGGCGTAGAGATGAGGAGGCACCATGAAGTTTATGATCAAATGGGGGTTGGCGCTGATACCGGCGCTCGCCCTGGGGACGCAAGCGTTTGCGCAGGCTCGTGATGTCAGATTGGCTGACTCCCAGGAGCCGGGAAGCGTCATCATCTACCCGAAATTTATTAACGAGCTCTTTGGACCAACAGGCGCCCCGATCATTGTCGATGGCCAGACGGTTGCGCAAACCGAGATCGAGATCGGCGCGGTGTGCCCGCCCGGCTTCGTCCACGCCGGCGGCACCTGCCCCGAGCATGAGGCGATAAAGATCCGCTTTCACTGGGTTTGCCCCGGCCAAGAGGGGATCAACTCCAACATCTGCCCGGAGGAAAACTTCGAGGTCAACATAACGGTAAATGGCAAGCTCGCCTTCTCGGCCAACGGCCTTCCGATCAACGGCAATTCGCCGCCGATGGTTCCTGCGCCGCCATGCGCACGCGGCTATCTGATCGGATGGGTGATCAGCCCCGCCAATGATCTGCCGGTCAAGTTCGACGGGCTGATCGGCAACGCCGTCATCCGTAATCCCAACCTCCCCGCCGGCACATCAGGGGGATCGAGCACCGGGCTCTCGGCGTATAACGCGGTCACGATCCAGGCGGATCCCGGCTTGGCGAACGGTGCCGCCATCACGCTCGGCGGTGGCACGGGCGGCGCCAGCCCGGGCCTTGTCTTCGACGGCGCCCCCGGCCATTACCTCGCGCTCACCGGTGTGGCAATCGGCGATGTGCGGTTTGACAAGACGACGCCGGGTGCTCCCCTTCCCAACGTGCTGAGCAGGTCATCCCTGACGCTGCTGACCCTCGATGTCCTGTCAGACCTACCGAACAACCCGACCTTTGTTGGCATCGACTTCTGGAACGAGAGCTTGGGCTCGGCCGTGGGCAGCTCCAACCCGGCTTTCGAGCACCTGACGTCGACCTTCACTACGTTTGTGTGTTGGGAGCAGGTGTCGCTTGCCGCGCTTGGCGGCGGAAACCTGACGCAAGCCTTCCAGAATACGCGGAAGGGGGTCTTCATTGCGGGCCCGGCGCAGAAGGAGGCGGACGGCAACGCCCCAAACGATCACCCGATCATAGGCGCCGATCCAAGCCCATTTCCCGTAACCCTGATCGCGCTGGTCGAGACCATCGAGGGTACTGCCGCCAACGGTTTCCTCGAGCGGAAGTATAACTTCAACACTCAGAATGACAGCTTCGTCGTGCCGACTACCTTCGTGCCGTTGCCGGTCTTTCCCTGATTGACGGCGCGGGCCTTGCCTGAATGGGTTTACCCCAGGCAGGACCAAAAGGGGACGGCGCTCGCGCCGTCCCCTTCGTTTTCCTCGAGGTCCGGGTAGATGATCCAGACCTCGTGACGATCTGAGAATTCTGCACCGCGCGGGCCGAGCGCACGCCGTGCCCCAAGACTAAGAGCCCAGAAGTTACGCCCCAGCAACTGGGGTGCGGAGGGCGCTGTTTCTCTGGAGAGGGGGCAGAGAGGAGAGGCAGATGGACAGGAAGAGCGCGTCGCAGTGGGTTTACCGCGCTGCTTTCTGCGGCGGGGTGCGGGACGAACTCTCGCCCTCTTCGCGCGCGGAATCCGATCCGACCCTCCGGCTGAACCGAGGAGAGACGCCGATTTTCGTGCTATTGCTGTCGCTCGGGCTGTGGGCGCTGATCTGGGGGGTTGTGTCTCTGTTGGCGGCGCGTGGGCTGAGCTAAGCCCTAGCTGGTGTCGAGTTTCCGGAGGCAAGAACGGCATTGTCGCCCATAATTTGAATCTAATAGAGCTTTTCGCAACGGATGAAAAAGTTCCAAAGGCGTGGAGAGCCGAGATTGCGGAGCGGTCTTCGAGTTCCTCGATACGCCTCGGCCATGCGGTTTGCTCCAGCCGTTTGGTCAGCTCTGACAGAACAACGTCGATAACGGCGGCAGCCTCGCGTCGGCGAAGCGCCAGCCTGCTGGGCGAGCTCTCTATAATACTGATAGATCCCCCCCGGCTCGCGGCCGGCCCGCTTGGGCCAATCCAGACATCTTGTGCCGCTTGCCCTTGGCAAAAGCCGTCAGCTCCTGGAGGTATTCAGCGAGCCAGCGCGCCTCCTTAGGCAGCTGGACAAAGCCGCTCTCGATCATTGCGGTCTGGGCGTGCATCCGCATGATTTTGTCGGTCTGCGGCTGGTAGCGGGTGACGGCGGGCAGGCCCTGCTCGAACAATTCCTGAAAACGATTTGTCGGCGAGGTCCCCTACGCGTAAGTGGCGCAGAGAATCTGTAGGCCGGGTTCGTGCCCGAGACACCAGGCCGGAAAGGCGACTGATTTTAGCAGCGACTTCGGCGGCAGCCGTAGGCCGTCATATATGTCGAACTCGCGTACCGCCTGCCGTTGCGCCGAGAGGCGGTCAGCCGAGATAACCACGGCCCGAGAAGCTCGATTACGCGACCGACCTGGGGCTCGCTGTTAGAATCGCAGGCCAAGCTGAAACGCTTACTCGGGACTGCCGAGAGTTCGCCGTTTCGGCAAAAATAACATTTAAGATTGTAAATATCCCTCGTCGATAGTCCAGAAGATCGGACTTACAATGTGGGGTCTGTCGTATATTTTGGACAAAAATCTCGGCGTTGCTGATCTAAGACGTTGAAATCGCGCAGCATTTCCTGTGGTGAACATTGGCATGGGCCTTGCGACGCGAGATCGCCCAATGGAGGGCGAAGATAGAAGGAAAGCACCATGAAGTTTATTACCAAGTGGGGGTTGGCGCTCATGCCGGCGTTTGCCCTGGCAACGCCGGCGCTCGCATACGGGCCCGCTCTTTTGAGTGACTCGGAGCAGCCGGGTAGCGTCATCGTGTACCCCAAATTCATTAACAGCCTCTTTGGAGGAGGCAGCCTGCTAAATGTCGACGGCAACTTGGTTTCACAAACCGAAATCGAGATCGGCGCCGTGTGCCCACCCGCATTTGTCGCTGCCGGCGGCGCTTGCGCCGAGCATCAACCGATCAAGATCCGCTTTCACTGGGTTTGCCCCGGCACCGAGGGCGTGAACTCGAACATTTGCCCGGAGGAAGACTTCGAGGTCAACATAACGGTAAATGGCAAGCTCGCCTTCTCAGCCGACGGCACTCCGATCAACAGCAATTCGCCGCCGCTGGTTCCTGCGCCGCCTTGCGCACGCGGTTATCTGATCGGGTGGGTGATCAGCCCGGCCAATGATCTGCCGATCAAGTTCGACGGGCTGATCGGCAACGCCGTGATCCGTAATCCTAATCTAGCCGCCGGCCCAAACGCGGGATCGAGCACCGGGCTCTCGGCGTATAGCGCGATTGCGATCCAGGCGGACACGGCAATTGCGAACTTAGCGCCGGTCCCAGCAGCGGCCGACGGTACGCTCCGCTTCGGCGTAACCGGTGGTTACACGACGGTTACCGGGGTGCAAATCGGCGACGTCAGATTTGACAAGACAGCACCGGGTGCTCCGCTTCCCAACGTGCTGAGCAAAACATCCCTCAACTTGCTGACCCTTGATGTCCTGTCAAACCAACCGAATAGTCCAACCTTTGTTGCCCTCAACTTCTGGAATGAGAGTTTGGGCAGCGCCGTCGGGAGCACCAACCCGGCTTTCGAGCACTTGACCTCGACCTTCCGCGAGTTCGTGTGTTGGGACCAATTCCCGCTGTCTGCCGTTGGCGGCGGAAACCTGACGCAAGCCTTCCAGGGCACTCGGAAGGGGGTTGTCATTGCCGGCCCGGCGACAAAAATCCAGGACGGCAACGCCCCACAAGACCCGCCCGGCCCAGTAACCCTGATCGGAATGGTCGAGACCGTCGAGGGTAGCGTCGCCAACGGTTTCCTGGAGCGGAAGTATAACTTCAACATGAGCGACAACGGCATCCCGGTTCCGACAGCTTTCGCGCCATTGCCGATCTTTCCTTGATTGACGGCGCGGGCCTTGCCTGAGTGGGTTTTTTACACCAGGCAGGACCGAGGGGACGGCGTTCGCGCCGTCCCCTTCTTTTTTCTCGAGGTCTGGTCGGATAATCCCGACCGCATGACGACCTGAGAATTCTGCACTGCGCAGGCCGAGTGTGCGCCGGCCGCGCCCCGAGAGCACGGAATTGACAGGTGACGCCCCAGACAGGGGGGGCACAGGGCGTCGTTTCTCCGGAAGGGGGGTGGAGACGCAGATGGACAGAAAGAGCACGTGGCTATGGGTTTCCTCCGTCGCTTCCGGCATGGTTCGGCACGAGCCGTCCCCCTCATTGCGCTCGGAACCCGACGCAAACCCTCCGGCTGGGCCGAGGAGACACGTTGATCCTGGTGCTGCTGCTGTCGCCTGGGCTGTGGGCGCTGATCTGGGGGGCTGTCTCGGTGTTGGCAGCCTGTGGGTTGCGGTAAGCCCAGGCGTTCGCCGCCACCAGTCAACGGCGTTCGGCCGCGCCGCCGTCCCGAGCCGCTAGAGGGCCTCCGGCCCATAGTGGGGGTAGTATCGGGCGATGCCGGGAAGCTGTCCTGCCGCGATCAGCTGCCGGATCTGCGCCGCCAGCGGTGGCTTTTGCCGATCGCCATCGTCGCGCGAGGGCGTTGGCCGGACGATCGCGATGATCTGAGAGGGCATCGGCTGCGGGATCCTTGCGGCAGCCAGCAGTTGCGCCGGATCGGTGGTGAACACCTCGTAAGGAATGACCGCGATGCGGTCGGCCAGCTGCCCGTAGCGATACAGCAAGAGATCGCAAATACGGATTTGTTTATCGGTCAAGTCGAGATCGGCTCGTCCAAGCGCCGCCAGCTCCGGCCAGAACCGCTCGCCGGCCGGCAGTCGCCCACGGCTGATCGGTAAGTCGAGCATTTGCCAGGACATCAGCACTGAAACGGGATCGCGAATGATGGCAATGACGCGAAACCGTCCAGACTGCACGATTTCGGGCAGGACAGCCGTATAAAGGGCGTTGTGCTTGACGCCAAGCACAAAATCGGGCGACAGCCGGGAACGGTGGATGCCACGGGTCGTGACTGCCAGCTCTCGGCGACCATCCGACAGCGGATCGGAGAAGTAGTCGGTGACCGGCGCCCCGTCGGCG
>Ga0306924_10007573_pt1 | contig 10907 bp, 8 predicted proteins | sample sta12Can44000111_FD_203756 | JGI IMG/M metagenome (GOLD analysis project Ga0306924, IMG submission 203756) | Lab enrichment of tropical soil microbial communities from Luquillo Experimental Forest, Puerto Rico - statanox.12C.anox.44.000.111 (v2)... | ecosystem: Environmental > Terrestrial > Soil...
TCCAGTGGTCTGAGCCTGCGGTTGCATCGTCGGGGCCCTCCGCGAGTGGTTCCGGGGCGACGCCCCATGCGTCGCCGGCTGACCCGGATCATCGGCCAGCGACCCCCCGTTCCGCGCTAGGCAGAAATGACATTGTTCGCTATGATTACGCCATGGCGGGCTTCGACCCCGGAGGCCGACGCGCGAGCGGGCATCACCGGCGCCATCGCGTCGTCGCGGTGATCTACGATCGCCTCGCGCTGTTCGAGCTCGCGATCGCGGTCGAGGTCTTTGGCCTGCCGCGTCCCGAGCTCGAGATCCCCTGGTACGAATTCGCGGTGTGCTCGCTCGACCGCGGGTCGCTGCGCGCGACCGGCGCGATCCGCCTCGCGGCCCCCGGCGGCCTGCGGGCCATCGCGCGGGCCGACACGGTGATCATTCCGGGCTGGCGCGATCCCGCCGAAGCCCCGCCGGCGCGGCTGCTGCGTGCGCTGCGCCGCGCCCATCGGCGCGGGGCACGCGTGGTGTCGATCTGCTCGGGGGTGTTCGTCCTCGCCGCGGCCGGGCTGCTGGACGGCCGGCGGGCCACCACCCACTGGCGTTACGTCGAGCGGCTGCGCCGCCAGTACCCGGGCATCCGCGTCGAGCCCGACGCGCTGTACGTGGACGACGGCAACGTGTTCAGCTCGGCCGGCAGCGCCGCGGGGATCGACCTGTGTCTCCACCTCGTGCGCCTCGATCACGGCGCGGAGATCGCGAATCAGGTGGCGCGCCGCCTGGTGGTGCCCCCACATCGCGACGGCGGGCAGGCGCAGTTCATCGCCCGGCCGGTGGCGCCGCGGCCCGGCGATGGTCTCGCGCCCGCCATCGATCGCCCGCTCAGGGTCGCGGACATGGCGCGCGCCTCGGCGTTGTCGCCCCGCACGCTGGCGCGCCGCTTCCGCGCCGAGCTGGGGGCGACGCCGCATCGCTGGCTCAATCACCAGCGCGTCCTGGCCGCGCAGCGTCGGCTGGAGGGCTCGCGGGAGCCGATCGAGGACGTGGCGGCCGCGGTGGGCTTCGGCTCGGCGCAGACCCTGCGCCTGCACTTCCGGCGGTTCCTGCGCACCTCACCGACCGCCTATCGCCTCCGCTTCTCGACGCGCGCGCGCCGCCGGCTCCCGCCCTGAGCTCGCGCCGTCGATCACGGGCTGGTGGGGTCCTCGGATGGGAACGGCAGAGGCTGGTAGACCTCGCCCTCACGAGTGGTCTCGGCGGTGAGCACCGATCGTACGCGCAGCGAGACGTGGGCCCCGGTGGCGGCATTGACCACGTCGTTGAGGCGGCCGACCTGTGCGGGGGACAGCGGCTGCGGCGTCCGCACCACCACCCAGGCCGTCGATGCGGCGTCGCGAGGCGAGAGCGTCACCTCGACCAGGCGCGCCCCCGGGATCTGCGCCACCTCGCGTGAGACCGTGCTGCGGATGCCGTTCTCCAGCATCGATTGTGACATCGTCCGGCGGAACGTCAGGGTGAAGTGAACGCCGAGCACCACGAGCAACAGCAGCGAAATCAGCCGCGGCAACAGGACCCGGTGGGCGGGGCCCGCGGCGCGCGGCCGATGTCCGGCGAGCCAGAAAACGCTCATCGCGCCGATGGAGATGGCGCTGAAGTTGGCGAGGAACAGCAGGAACGCCCCCACCGCCAGCACTGGAAGGTGGTGAGCGAGCAGGATGCCGCACGAGGCCAGGGGAGGAACCAGCGCCGTGGCGATCGCCACGCCCACGATGACCCCCGACAGACCCTGCGATACGTACGTGAACCCCCCGGCGATCCCGCCCACCAGACCGACCAGTAGGTCGAGCAGGTTGGGCGAGCTGCGGGCCAGGATCTCGCTTCCGATCGAGAGGTGGGAGCCCACCGCCCCCACTCCGTAGCCGATCGCCAGCACCGACAGGGCGCCCGCGATCTCCGCCACCAGAGAGCGCCCGAGGAGGCGCAGGTTCCCCTCGGCTAGCCCGAGCGCGATCCCGACGATCGGGCCGAAGAGCATCGCGATCAGCATGGCCCCGATCACGACGCCGCCCGAGTTCTCCAGCAGGCCGAAGGCGGCGATGAGCGTGGCGGCCGCGTTCATCGCCAGGTAGGGGCCGGTCAGGACGCTCTCCGACACGACCTTCTCGCGGGTTGCCGACCTCCGGGCCTCGTTCCCCCGCTGCTTGGATCCGGCGTCGGGATCTGGCTTCGCATCCATCGTGATGCCCTCCGTGGGAACGGTCGCCTCAGGTCGGCCCGGCCGCGACTCTACACCCCGCTGCCGCGGGGCGCGGCGCGCCCCCGAGTTGGAGCCCGGACCGCGGCGCGGTAGCCTCGGCCCATGCTGACGTGCGCTCTGGTGCTGGCCGCGGCGCTGGGGATCCCGGCCGCGTCCAAGGTTCCCGCGGCGGATAGTGCGCGCTGGGAGCGGCAGGCCCGCCGCGTCACCATCATCCGCGACGACTGGGGCATTGCCCACGTCTACGGCCAGAGCGACGCCGACGCCGTGTTCGGCATGGAGTACGCCCAGGCCGAAGACGACTTCAAGCGCGTCGAGGGCAACTACATCGCCGCGCTGGGGCGGGCGGCGGAGGCCGAGGGGGACTCGGCGATCTATCGGGATCTGCGCATGAAGCTGTTCATCGATCCCGACTCCATGAAGGTGCTCTACCGCGGCAGCCCGGTGTGGCTGAAGAAGCTCATGAACGCCTTCGCCGACGGCCTCAACTTCTACCTCTACAGGCATCCCGAGGTGAGGCCGCGCGTCATCACGCGCTTCGAGCCCTGGATGGCGCTCACGTTCACCGAGGGCAGCATCGGCGGCGACATCGAGCGCGTGAGCGTGCCGGCCCTCGCCGCCTTCTATGGCGACAGCGCCAGACGCTCCCCCCCGCGGCGCGGCGACGGCCCGCCCGACGAGCCCGACGGCTCGAACGGCATCGCCATCGCGCCGGCCCTCACCCGCGACCATCACGCCCTGCTGTGGATCAACCCTCACACCTCGTTCTACTTCCGCTCCGAGCTGCAGATGGTCAGCAACGAGGGGCTCGATGCCTACGGGGCGGTGACGTGGGGACAGTTCTTCGTCTACCAGGGGTTCAACCGCACCGCCGGGTGGATGCACACTTCGAGCGGTGTCGACAACATCGACGAGTTCCTCGAGACGGTCGGAAAGTCGAACGGCCGCTACCACTATCGCTTCGGCGCCCGGGAGCTGCCGGTGCGGACGCGCACCATCACGGTGCCGTTCCGGACCGCGGCGGGCATGGGCCGCAGGACCTTCACCGCCTACTACACGCAGCACGGACCGGTGGTGCGGAAGCTCGAGGACCGCTGGGTGAGCGTGAGCCTGATGCAGCGCCCGATCGCGGCGCTGATCCAGTCCTACCGGCGCACCAAGGCCGCCGACTACGCCGCGTTCCTTCACATCCTGGAGCTGCACAGCAACTCGTCCAACAACACGGTGTTCGCCGACGCGCGAGGAAACATCGCGTACTTCCACTCCGATTACATTCCGCGGCGGGACGGACGCTTCGACTGGGCCGCTCCCGTGGACGGCAGCGACCCGGCCACGTCGTACCGCGGCCTGCTGTCGCTCCAGGAGACCCCGCATCTGCTCAATCCCGCCAGCGGCTGGCTCTACAACGCCAACAACTGGCCGTGGACCGTGGCCGGGCCGGGCAGCCTCCGTCGTGAGGACTTCCCGCCCTACGTCGACACCGGCGTCGAGGAGACCCCGCGCGGCCAGCACGCGCTGCGCGTGCTCACCGGCGCCAGGGACTGGACCATGCGCTCGCTCGCCGCCGCGGCGTTCGACAGCTGGCTTCCGGCGTTCGGGCGCCTGCTGCCCCCGCTGCTCGCGGCCTACGACCTGGCGCCGCCGTCCGACACGCTCAAGGTGCGGCTCGCCAAGCAGATCGCGGCACTGCGCGCCTGGGACCTGCGCTGGAGCGCGTCCTCGGTGGCGACCACGCTGGCGGTCGGCTGGGGTGAGAGCATGCTGCGCCGCGTCACCGCCTCCGCCCAGGCCGCGCATCTGTCGGCGCAGAACTACGTGGTGACCCGCGCCGACCCCGAGGATCTGCTGCGGGCGCTGGCCGACGTGTCGGACACCCTCACCGCCGCGTTCGGGACCTGGGAGATGCCGTGGGGGGAGGTCAACCGGTTCCAGCGCATCGACGACGGGATCGAGCCGCGCTTCGACGATGCGCGCCCCGGAATCGCGGTACCGTTCGCGTCGGGGATCTGGGGCTCGCTGGCGGCCTTCAACTCACGAGCCTACCCGGGCACCCGCAGGCGCTACGGAACCTACGGCAACAGTTTCCTCGCCGCGGTCGAGTTCGGCGACAGCGTGCGCGCCATCGCGGTCACCGCGGGTGGCGCCAGCGGCCACGCCGACTCACCCCATTTCGCGGACCAGGCCGAGCGCTTCGTCGGCGGCGACTTGCGCCCAGTGTACTTCTACCGCGCGCAACTGCGGGGGCACACCGAACGCGCGTACCATCCCGGGGAATAGGATCCGGCGCGGCGGCGGGCGCGCGGACGATGGCGATGAGGTCGCGGACCTCAGCCAGCGCGCTGCCGCGCTTCCTCTTCGATGTCGTAGAGGATGGCGCAGTCGCAATACCCGCCCAACCCGCGGAGTGCGAGCAACGACGCGTCGACGTCGACCCCGTCCATCGTGGCGAGGATGGCGCGCGTGTGCTCGGTCGTCCTTTGACACCGCTGCACCGCCTCGAGTTTCGTCAGCAGCTCCTTCCACCGGGGGTGGGCGGGCTGCACCGTCGAGGCCGGACCCATCATCATTCACCTACCTCGGATTTGTCGCCGCGTGCTGGGCCGGCGCCTGCGGCCCGGTGGCCCTCGTCGCCCGAGTGGATTCGACCAGCACCAGGACGAAGGTCAGCAGGACGAGGTAGGCGAGCCACCGCCAGCGCGCGAGGATCTCGCGGGTCCGACGCTGGTTGGGCCGATCGGCCACTGCATACTGGGGGACCATGCGACCTCGTAGCGCAGGGCATCCATACCCGGACTATCGACCACCAACTTACGGCAAGGCTAGCATGTGCCCGGATGCGTCGCCAGTGCCATCCCTGAGGTTCGGTGTGAACGTCCTCGGGTCGGGTGCTGCCGCCGCACCTATTATCGGCAGCTGTTTTCGGCAACCTTGCATCTCCCGATATTCAAGCGGTGCATTGGGATGGGAAGCGCCGTTCACACTGGCGACGGCGGTGGCGGCGCGTTGCCGGGATGTAAACGGCCGGTTCGATCGAGGGCCGGCTCTAACGAGGTGAGCGATGGCGCGTCTCGTCATCATCAGTGGTCCCTCCGGGGTCGGAAAGACTCCCCTGCACGCGGCGCTGGTTCGCCTGCGGCCCGATCTCGCCGCGGGCCTCGAGAAACTGGTGCTGTTCAACACCCGGCCCGCACGACCGGGCGAGCGGGACGGCGTCGACTATCACTTCCGCCCACGCCCGGTGGTGGAGGCGCTATCGGCCGATGCCCGCTACGCGCTCGTCGAGGCGCGGGGGGATCTTCAGGCCGTGGACCTGACCGCGCTCACGGAGCGCTTGCGGCACGGGGATGCCCTGTTCGAAGGCAATCCGTTCGTGGCCGGCCGGCTGATCGACGCGCAGGGATTCGCCGCGATTCCCAGGCCGCGGAGATCTCGGAGGTGCGCCGTTTCGACCTGGCGTCATTCGTGACGCGGCTGATGCGGGGCAAGCTCGAGCGGCGGACCATGCTCCAGAAGGGCGCGATCGGCGCCGAGGACCGCGCCACCATCGAGCGTCGCGCGGCGAGCGCGCTGGCGGAGCTGGGCCACGCGCATCGTTTCGACCGCGTGATCGTGAATCACGACGGCGAGGACAGCGACCACTGGCGGCTCGGGGCGCTGGTGGGCGACGCGCGCCGATCGCTCGCCACCCTGGTCGCGCTGCTCGAGGGGCGGACCGCTCCCGACGCCGAGCGCTGGAGCGAGGGGACCGTTCCGGAGTCGGCCGGGGCTTGACCCGGGGTGTTGTCAACGCCAGATTGGTCGAACGTCAGCACGCCCTTCGATCGGAGGCCGCATGTCCCTGCTCTGCCCGGTGATCGCTCATCGCCGTCTCCGCCACCTGGCCGCGCTGGCGCTCACGTCGATCGCGGCGTGCGGCTGCCAGCAGCGCCTTTCCGATCCGGCCCGCTGTCCGACCGGGGTCGCCCTCGATCCGGCCGGGGTCTCGATCGTGCTCGGCTCGATGCCGCTCGCCATGACGTGGTCGCCCGATTCCACCCGCATCGTGGTCGTGCTGTGCGGATATCGCGAGCAGGGCATCCAGGTGGTGGACCGCGCCTCGCAGCGCGTGGTGCAGACCCTGACCACTCCGGCGGCATTCGTGGGCGCTGCGTTCTCACCCGACGGGCGGTCCCTGTTCGTGTCGGGCGGGAATCGCGACGTGGTCTACGAGTTCGCCTGGCGCGCGGATTCGGCGGCGCTCGCCGACAGCCTCGCGCTCGCTCCTCCACCCGGTCCCCACGGAGGTCGCGCCTACCCCGCCGGGCTGGCGTGCGCTCCCGACGGGCGCCGCCTCTACGTGGCGGAGAACTTGGCCGATTCGGTGGCCGTGATCGACATCGCCAGCCACCGCGTGGTGCAGCGGCTGGCGACCGGACGATATCCCTACGACGTCGTGGTCGGGCCCGAGGGCCGCGTCTACGTCTCGGCGTGGGGTGGCTCATGGGTCGCGAGCTTCTCGCCGGGAGGGCACGGGCTGATCGCCGGCGCCCGCATCCCGGCGGGCCGGCATCCTTCGGCGCTGGCGCTCGATCCCACCGGCCACCGTCTGTTTGCGGCCTGTGCGTCGGGCGACCGCATCGCGGTGATCGACACCGGCGGGGACTCGCTGCTCACGATGCTCGCGGATGCCGCGCCCGGCGGGCCGGGCGAGGGCAGCACGCCGGATGCGCTGCGGCTCTCGCCCGACGGACACCGGCTGCTGGTCGCCGAAGCCGACAACGACGCGATCGCGGTGTTCGAGCTGAGCGCGCGCAGCTCCGGGCGCGCGGTGGCCGGCGCGTCGGACTCCCTGCTCGGACGGATCCCGGTGGGCTGGTACCCCACCGCGGTGCTGGTGCACGGCGACTCGCTGCTGGTGGCGAACGGCAAGGGACGGGGCGCCGGGCCCAATCCGCGTCGCACCCAGCCCGGTCGCGCCAGCCCCGGCGATCCGCGCGTGTACACGCTGGGACAGACCAGCGGGTCGCTGGGCTGGATCGCCGCGCCGGATGCGGCCGCGCTCCAGGCGTTCTCGCGGCGAGTGGCGGGCGCGGCGGGCTGGGATCGGCCGGCGCCGGTCGCCGCTCTGCCGCCCTTCCGGCACGTGGTCTATGTGATCCGCGAGAACCGCACCTTCGACCAGGTGTTCGGCGATCTCCCGATCGGTGACTGCGACTCGTCGCTCACCTTTTTCCCGCGCGCCGTGACGCCCAACGCGCACGCGCTGGCCGAGCGCTTCGGCGTGTACGATCGGTTCCACGTCAACGCCGAGGTCAGCGGCGACGGGCACAACTGGTCGACGGCCGCCTACGCCTCCGACTACGTCGAGAAGACCATCCCCAGCACCTACGCGGGCCGCGGACGGAGTTACGACTACGAGGGGCTGAACCGCGATGAGATGCCGGCCGACGACGTCGACGAGCCGGCCAACGGCTACCTGTGGGACCTGACGCGCCGGGCCGGCGTCTCGCTGCGCAACTTCGGCGAGTTCACCACCCAGCTCAACGATGGTCGCTGGGTTGCCACCAAGGCGTGGCTCAGCGGCCGCACCGAGCCGCGCTATCCCGGCTGGGATCTGTCGGTGCCCGACACCCTGCGGGCGGTGCGTTGGATCGAGGCGTTCCGCATGCAGGTCGCGGGCGACTCGGTTCCGGCGCTCACCATCCTGCGGCTGCCCAACGACCACACCGCCGGCGCGAAGCCGGGCTCGCCGACGCCACGGGCCTGCGTCGCGGACAACGATCTCGCGCTGGGCCGCGTGATCGAGACACTGAGCCGCTCACGAGTCTGGGCGACCACAGTGGTGTTCGTGCTCGAGGACGACGCGCAGGACGGACCCGATCACGTCGATTCGCACCGCTCGCCGCTGCTGGTGGTCTCGGCGTACGGACGGCCCGGCGTGGTGCACCGCTTCGCCAACACCACCGACGTGCTGGCCACCATCGATCGCATCCTCGGTCTCGGGGCGATGTCCAACTTCGATCGATTCGGCCGGCCGCTCGTCGAGGGATTCGCCGCCACGCCGGACACGCGGCCCTACACGGCGCTCATCCCGTCGGTGCCGAGGGACGAGGTCAATCGCGACAGCACGAAGGTCGCGCGGCTCTCGGCCCGGCTCGACCTGAGCCGGGAGGACTCCGCCGACCAGGCGCTCTTCAACCGCATCCTGTGGCGCGTGGTCAAAGGATCGGAGCGCCCCTATCTGCGGCCCCCGGCCACACCGATCCCCGTGCCCGGCGCGTTCTCACCGTCGCCGGACCGGCGGACCGGAGTCCGCTAGACGCGCCGCCCCGCGTATCAATGCTGACACTCTTGCATTAGTGGCAAGTGTGGCGAAATGTGGCAGCGTCGGTGCTGACTGAACTCTCCAGCGAGAGTCGGTTTGCGAATCGCGTGTGCGGCCTTTCGATCTCGACGCGCGTTGCGCGAGGCGCGTACAATATCGATGGTCTTCCCGGGCTCTCCGTGCGGCTGTGCCCAAGCGAGGCCGCCGCCGTCCTGTAGCCCGGCGCACGAAATGCCACGTGCGGCGTCCGATTCCGCACACCCATCCCCCCTGCCTGCAGGGTCCACGCTTCGTTCGGTTGGTCACGATGACGGATCGTCCCAGAAATTCGTGTCGGCCGCAGAGCCGCGAAGCGCTCTCGGATTCCGTCGCGCGGCGCGCGCGATGAGCCGCCACGGCTGGCTGCCGGTCGCGGCCGCGGTCGCCGTCGAAGTCGCGGCGATCGCGGCAGGGAATGCTTCGGCCGCCGTCACCGTGCATGTCAACAAGGCGAGCGGCTCGTGCTCCGACGCCGGACCCGGCACGCTGAGCCAGCCCTATTGCACGATCTCGGCGGCGCTGGCCGCGCACCACTCGGCCGGAGACTCCATCCTCGTCTACCCCGGCATCTACCGCGAGCAGGTGACTATTCCGGGCTCGGGTCAGTCGGGCTTCCCGCTGACGCTCGCCGGCCGGGGCAGCCCCGGTGACCCGGTGGTGATCAGCGGCGCGGACGACTTCTCCAACCCGGCGTCGTGGGCGCAGTACGCGGGCAACGTGTGGCGCGCGGCGGGCGTCACGTGGAACCCCCAGCAGGCGCTGGCCGACAGCGCGAGGCTTTCGACATCCGCGAGCCCGCCCGCCGACCTGCCCCCCGGCAGCTTCGTGTGGCAGTCGGGCCTGGGACTCTTCGTGAACGTGGGCGATGGAAACCCCGGTACCCACCACGCCGAAGTGGGACACCGGACCTACGGCGTGCTCGCCAGCGGGGTTCAGTGGGTCGGCATCGACGGGCTCGCGGTGACGCGCAGCGAGGACACCGGGATCGAGATCACCGGGTCGACGAGCCACGTCTCCGTCACCCGTGACTCGGTCACCTTCTCCTATGGCTATGGCATCCAGGTGGGCGGCGGTGGCGTCAATCAGGTGGTGATCGGCTCGTGCGCTGCCACGAACTGCCTCCAGAGCGGCATCGGTCTGACGTCGGGAGCCAGCGGCTGCACCGTTCAGGACAACGCCTGCTACGACAATCTCACGCCCAACTCGTCCGCGGGGATCTACGTCTACGCCGCGCCGGGAAACCTGATCCAGCGCAACCGTCTCCACGACAACGCATACAGCGGGCTTCACAACCAGGGCAGCGCCAACACCGTCTCGCTTCAGAACCGCTCCTGGAACAACGGCACCCATGGTTTCCATGACCTCGGCAGCCTGAACGTCGAGCACGTCGGCGACGTCGCCTTCGGGAACTTCATCGACGGGTTCGGCCTCGACGGCGGCACCAGCGGCGCGACGCTGGGCAACTGCATCGCCACGGTCAACGGCCTTATCGGCCTGGGCTTCGACCTGCACGTGGACTCGGTCGCCACCACCGGCCTGGTTTCCAACGACAACCTGTTCTGGAACCCTAGTGGACGGTGGCCGATTCGCTACTCCGGAACCAACTATGGGTCGCTCGCGACCTTCGCCACCGCCACCGGGCACGATACGCGGTCGATCCAGTCCGACCCCTCGTTCATCGATCCCTGGAACGGCGACTTGCACCTCACCGACGGCTCGCCGGCCATCGACGACGGCAACTCGAGCCTGCCCTTCTGGCCCGCCACGGACGCCGACGGCAGATCGCGGATCGACGATCCACTGACCGGAAACGCGGGCCTCGGACCGGTCCCCTATGCCGATCGTGGCGCGCTCGAGTACGTGCCCACCTCCGGCAGCCTCGGTGGTTCGGTGCCGCAGCTCCAGCACGTCATCGTCGTGATGCTGGAGAACGAGTCCTACTCCGACGCCATGGCCGCTCCCTACATTGCCAGCGTCGCCAACGGCAACGCACGGTCGGCGGGCTTCTACGCCCTCACGCACCCATCGCAGCCCAACTACTTCGCGCTGTGGTCGGGTGACACTCAGGGCGTTGCCAACGACACCTGCCCGACGCCGGGCTCGCCGTACGCCACGGAGAACCTCGGCCACGCCTGCGAGGCGGCCGGGATCCAGTGGAGAGCGTACGCCGAAGGCCTTCCCTCCGTGGGCAGCACGGTGTGCGACGCCGGGCTCTACGCGCGCCGGCACTGTCCGTGGACGAGCTTTTCGAACCTGAACCACAACAACGAGAGGCCGTACACGCAGCTGGCCGCCGACATCGCGTCGAGCTCGCTGCCCAGGCTGGCGTTC
>Ga0306924_10007575_pt1 | contig 10906 bp, 12 predicted proteins | sample sta12Can44000111_FD_203756 | JGI IMG/M metagenome (GOLD analysis project Ga0306924, IMG submission 203756) | Lab enrichment of tropical soil microbial communities from Luquillo Experimental Forest, Puerto Rico - statanox.12C.anox.44.000.111 (v2)... | ecosystem: Environmental > Terrestrial >...
CCACCGCGCTTGCCCTGTGCGTGGAGCCGGCGCGGAGCCAGCAGCGGCTCGACCGACGCCGCAGCGCCGGCGGCGAGCCCGGCCTTCAAGAGATCTCGACGGGTAACACCCCGGAAACGATTCGAAACGAAGGCGTCCATGGGCGTTTCTCCTGTGCCTGTGGGCACGCTCGGTTCGCTTTCGGTGCGAGAGAGAAGATCCCTTGCCGGTCCTCCCTGCCGGCTCTCGCCGGCTCGCGGACTCAACGGGAGATCGAGCAGATACTCAGCGTGGTGTGGCGATGTCTACAGCGTGGTCAGCGCGTCGTCAAGCCGGAAAAATCCTGTAGCCGCGCGCGTCGCTCTTGGCGCCGGCCTTGTAGCTGACGATCCGCCTGGGCGAGGTGTGCGTGCCGAGAAGGCGGAGCACCTCGTCGCCGACCACGCGGAAGCTGTGCGGCACCTCCGGCGGAATGGCGATCGTGTCGCCCTTCCGGAGCGTCACCTTGCTGTCCTCATGGCCGTCGACCCACGCCTCGGCGATGCCGTCCAGGATGTGCAGGACCTCCATGTAGGGATGCGAGTGGACGGGCGCCACGTAGCCGGGTTGCGAGGTCTGGATGCCCGTGCGGATCGGCGTGCTGCCCTCGTCGTCGCCGAGGATCAGCTGGTAGACCGCATCAGGCCCGAACTTGACGACCTCGGTCTCGTCCAGACGAACGACCTTCAGCTCGTCCATTGCATCCTCCTTGGTGTGCCTTGCGAAAGTCTCACCCAGGTGGGGAGCGAAGCGCAAGCTATGCCATGATAGGGCATGGCGCTGACCGCGGAGATCGTCAAGGCCAAGGCGCGCGAGCTCGGCGCCGACGGCGTCGGCATCGCTGACGCCTCCGTCTTGAACGCTCACCCACCCGATTCCGCGTACCCGCAGATCCCGTCGCGCGTCTCGCCCGAGATCCGGAGCTGCATCGCGTTCTTCAAGCGCATCCCCGCCGGCGCCTTCCGCGCGCGCGACAACGCGTGCATCCACCACGTCGATCAGCTCGTGCTGCGCGAGATGGATCGCATCGGCTACCGGATCGCGCGCTTCCTCGAGGAGCACGACCACTGGGCGTTCCAGACGGCGGCGCAGGAGACCGTCTGGGAGATGAAGAGCGCGAGCTACGGCTATCTGTCCACGCGCCACGTGGCGATCGAGGCCGGCCTCGGCACGATCGGCTTCGAGCTGAACCTCCTGACCCGCGAGGCCGGGCCGCGCTGCTACACGACCGTCGTCCTCACGGACGCCGAGCTCGCGCCCGACGGCAAGATCACCGAGCAGCTCTGCATCGGCGAGCCGTGCTCGCGCTGCCTCTACTCCTGCCCGCCCGACGCGGTCCTGCACTGGGGGCTCGACAAGCGCCGCTGCGCCACCTTCGCGCAGGAGTTCGGCTTCTCGACGATCCTGCGCGTCTTCAGCGGGTTCGTCGGCGCCGAGGGCGCTCACGCCAAGCGTGAGGCGCTCGCGGGTCACGAGTGGTTCGGCATCTGGCAGGGGCTGCTGCGCGTCGTCGGCGCGTTCGGCGATTGCCCGCGCTGTCTCGCCGTCTGCCCCGTCGGCGACGACTACAACCGGTTTCTCAAAGACGCGCAGCGCGAGATTCCCGAGAAGAACGACGAGAAGGTCGCGCGGGCGCGCGAGTTGCTCGGGATCAGGAAGCGCGGCGAGCCGATCCGCGGCATGGCGGACGGCCGCGTCCGCTGGATCGGCGAGGACGGCTATCGCCCGCCGGCGCGACGTGCCGGAACCCCCGCGTGAGCCTCACGGCCGCCACGGTCAAGGCCAGAGCCAAAGCGCTCGGCGCCGACCTGGTCGGCATCGCCCGCGGCGAGGTGCTGGATCACCATCCGCCCGACCCGGCGCGACCCCAGACGCCGAGCCGCATCACGCCCGACGACTCGAAGTCGGTCATCGTCCTCGCGCGCCGCCTCTTGACCGGAATCAATCGGTTGCGCGGCCACGACGACCGGCACAAGCAGTACTCGACCGAGCTCGTGCTGACCGACCTCGAGGAGATCGAGCTGAAGCTCGTCTACTTCCTGGAGGACGCGGGCTTCCCGTCGATCACGGTGCCGCCGGTCCACTTCGATCCTCGCCACTACGATCCCAAGGGCGACACGCGCGGCCCGCTCTCGCTCGCCCACGCGGCCGTCGAGGCCGGGCTGGGCACGCTCGGCTTGAACCTCATGCTGCTCACGCCGGAGTACGGCCCGCGCGTGATGCTCGGCGCGGTGCTCACGAGCGCTGAGCTCGAGCCTGATCGCCCGCTTGCCGAGGCGCTGTGCGAGGGTGAAGCGTGCGGCCGCTGTCTTCTCGCCTGCCCCGCCGACGCGATCGGCCAGTGGACGCTCGACAAGGGGCGCTGCGCCCCGCTCGCGTCGCCCTACGGGTTCACCTACCTGATGGGTCATATCGAGCGGCTCATGAAATCATCGGGCGAAGAGCAGCAGGCACTCCTGAAGTCGAAGGAGTCGTTCATGAGCTGGCAGTCGATCCTGCGCGGCGTCGGCGTCTACTCGGGCTGCACGCGCTGCGTGGACGTGTGTCCGGTGGGCCGCGACTACGACACGCATCTTCGCGACGCGCAGGACACGATCGCCGAGCGGACGCCGGAGAAAGAGCGACGGCTGGCGGAGATGGCCGCGCGGTGTTCGACAGGCGATCACGGCCCACACTACGGACGTTCGGTGCGCTGGATCGAGGGTCCCGCCGCTCGAGCTCTGTAAACCGGCAAGTCCTGACGACCAGCTGTCACGATTACCGAGCTCGGTCGCCCGAAGCGGTCGGAATCATTGAGTGCTCCGCTGGCACTTCCTTTGCTGCCCTAGGCTCTCAGGGGCGACTTCAAAAGGAGACGCCATATGCCGAGGAGAAGCTCGCTGATCGTCGCGATCGCGCTCGCGGTGACTGGGTTCCCGGTCGCCACGGCACTCGCCGCGCAAGTGAATGTCGGTGTGAACATCGGGGTCCCGGCGCCACCGCCGCCGCCCATTGTCTTGGCCGCGCCTCCGCGGGTCGTCGTCGTGCCCAACAGTCCGGTCTCGTACGCGCCGAGCGTGGACTTCAATCTCTTCGTCTACGGAGGGCGCTATTACACCTTTCACGACGGCGCGTGGTTCTATGCCAGCCGCCACAGCGGACCATGGACCTTCATCGCAACCGAACGCGTCCCCCGGCCCGTCATCGGAGTACCGGTGACGTACTACAAGATTCCGCCAGGCCACGCCAAGAAGATGGGCAATCCCCCAGGAGCGCCGCAGGCGTCCGGCAAGGGCTGCCCGCCAGGCCTCGCGAAGCAGGGACGCTGCTAGAGATCTCCCCGACGAGCGGGCGTTCCCTGCTCGCCTGCGCCACCGACGCGACGGTGGCGCCTGTATCCGGCGCATGGACTCTGGGCGGCTCCAGCCGGCGTGCTAGGATCTCGAGCGATGGCGCTGACGTTCGTCGCGGGCACGGTGACTCGATCGGGACGACGCCGGCGTCCCGTACCGATACGCTTCCTCGTCGACACGGGCGCCGTCTACACGGTGCTCCCTGAGAATGTCTGGCGTGGGCTCGGGCTCAGGCGCGATCGGATCGTCGAGTTCACGCTCGCGGATGGCACGGTGATCCAGCGCGACGTGTCTGAGTGCCGCGTTCAGGTCGAAGGACAAAGCGCTACCTCTCCCGTGGTGCTCGGCGGACCCGGAGACGCACCGCTGCTCGGCGCCGTGACTCTCGAGACTCTCGGGCTGATGGTGAATCCGCTCACCCGAGAGCTTCTCCCGATGCGCTTGATGTTGGCCGGCCTCACCCGCTCGCGGTTGGCGCCGGTCCCCGTACCGTCCTGAGCCGGCGCTCGCGCTCTACCGGTCTCTCGGCTCACGCGAACGGATCGTCGTCCGCCCCCTCACGCCACACGTACTCCATGTTCCGCGCCGACGTCAGTGCCATCTCCCGCCCGTGCATCCGCGCAATGAGGCTGAGCGCCATGTCGATCCCCGCCGACACCCCCGACGAGGTCAGCACGTCGCCGTCGTCCACCCAGCGCGCCTTGCGCCGCCAGAGGACGCGCGGCCCCTGCTGGGTCACCCAGTCCCAGGCGATCTTGTTGGACGTCGCAGGACGGCCGTCGAGCAGGCCCGTGCGCGCGAGCAACGCCGAGCCTGTGCAAACCGTCGTCGTGACGCGCGCGCGGCGGCTGGCCGCGGTGAGCCGCTCGAGAAACGCCTTGTCCTCGACCGCCGTGCGCGTCCCGAAGCCGCCGGGCACGAGCAGGATGTCGTAGTCCGGCGCGTCGTCGAAGCTCCAGTCGGCCCAGCTCGACGGGCCTTCGCCCGCCTTGACGCGACCGGCCTGGCTGGCCATCGAGAAGATCTCGAACAGCGGGCGGCGCTCGCCGTCGGGCTGCGTGATCCGGCACGACGCGAACGCCTGCACGGGACCGTACACGTCGAGCACGGTGAAGCCGTCGAACAGGGCGACGGCGACGCGCTGGAGGGGCGGCACGGTGCTCATGCGATCTCTCCGAGGAGCGGAACCTTCGCCTTGGCGTAGGTCAGCTTTTCCGTGATGCGGCCGTTGACGACGTGGATGATGTCGAGCCCTCGCCACGCCGCCGGGCCGCGCCTGGTCTCGAGGGTGCACTGCCAGCGGATCAGCGCCTTGCCCGCTTCGGCGTCGACGAACAGGTCCTCGGTGTTGAAGCGAAGCTTGCCGTAGTCGCCGCGGAACTGGGGGACGAAGGCCGCCCGGATTGCCGCGGCTCCACGATTGATCGCGCCGGTGAACTCGTCGTAGATCGCGTCGTCGGCCATGAACGACATCACGCCGTCCAGATCGTCACGGTTGAAGGCCTCGGTGAACTTCACCACCAGGTCCGCGAGCTTCTCACGCTCCATCCTCGCCTCCTCACTCCGGTCGGGCGCTCTCCCGACGATCGCCGCGTTTCCCCGCCGCCCGTGACGATACCGCCTCGTGACGGTGACTGCCACCCCTCACGGCGTTCTTACGCGCCGGCGGCTTCGGCGTGCGAAGATTCTCTCCGGGAGGTACTGCCATGGCGATGGCGCACTCGGGTGGTCCGAGCTTCTTCGAGACGGTCAACCTGTACTTCGACAAGGCGGCCGCGCTCACGGACTATCCGCAGGGCCTCCTCGATCAGATCAAGGTCTGCAACTCCGTCTACGCCATTCAGTTCCCGATCCGGCGAAACGGCGGCTACGAGGTCATCTCGGCCTGGCGGGCGCAGCACAGCCATCACCGGGTGCCGGTCAAGGGCGGGATCCGGTACGCGCCGACGGTCGACGAGGACGAGGTCAAGGCGCTCGCGGCGCTCATGACCTACAAGTGCGCGATCGTCGACGTGCCGTTCGGCGGCGCGAAGGGCGGCGTGCGTATAGACACGAAGAAGTACTCGGCGACGGAGCTCGAGCAGATCACGCGCCGCTACACCGCCGAGCTCATCAAGAAGAACTTCATCGGCGCCGGCATCGACGTCCCCGCGCCCGACTACGGGACGGGACCGCGCGAAATGGCGTGGATCTACGATACGTACTCCGCGTTCTACCCGGGGGCCATCGATGCCATGGCCTGCGTGACGGGCAAGCCGATCACTCAGGGTGGCGTGCGCGGCCGCGTCGAGGCGACCGGACGCGGTGTGTTCTTCGCGCTGCGCGAGGTCTGCGACCAGATCGACGACATGAAGGCGCTCGGGCTCTCGCGCGGGCTCGAGGGCAAGCGGGTGATCGTCCAGGGGCTCGGCAACGTCGGCTACCACACTGCCAAGTTCTGCCAGGAGGCGGGCTGCCTCATCGTCGGCCTCTCCGAGCGCGAAGGCGGCATCTACCGCGAGGCCGGGCTCGACGTCGACGCGGTCGTCCAGTTCCAGAAGGAGACGAAGTCGATCCTGAATTTCCCGGGCGCCCGGAACATCACGCCGACCAACGCGACCCTCGAAGCGGACTGCGACATCCTGATCCCGGCGGCGCTCGAGGGCCAGATCACTCGCGACAATGCGCCGAAGATCCGGGCGAAGATCGTCGCCGAGGCGGCGAACGGCCCGACGACCGCAGAAGCCGAAAAGATCCTCCTCGACCGCGGCGTGCTGATCGTGCCGGACATCTACCTGAATGCCGGCGGCGTCACCGTGTCGTACTTCGAGTGGATCAAGAACCTGTCGCACGTGCGCTTCGGCCGGGTCGGCAAGCGCTTCGAGGAAGCGTCGTTCGAGCGGATGCTGTCGGCGATCGAAAAGGCGACCGGACGGTCGTTCCCGCACGAGGAGCGGTTGAAGATCGTGCGCGGCGCCGACGAGATCGACCTGGTCAACTCCGGACTCGAGGAGACGATGATCACCGCGTATCACCAGATCCACGAGCTGTGGAAGTTCACGCGGGCCGGCGATCTTCGCACCGCGGCGTTCCTCAGCGCCGTGCGGAAGGTCGCGGCGACCTATCTCGAGCTCGGCATCTTTCCGTAGTCGCGCCGTATGCCGGGCGGGCACTTCGACTCCGAGCAGTTCGTACGGGCGGCGGGCGACGCGATCATCGCCGCCGGCGCCGACGGATCGATCGTGCTGTGGAATCCTGCCGCCGAGCGCATGTTCGGCTACACGGAAAGCGAGGCGCTCGGCCGTTCGCTCGACCTCATCATTCCCGAGCGCTTCCGCCAGCGGCACTGGGACGGCTATCGTCAGGTCATGCACACGGGGCACACGAAATACGGCGTCGACGTGCTGCGCGTCCCGGCGATTCACAAGGATGGGCGCACGCTCTCCATCGCCTTCACCGTCGCGCTCCTGTCCGCGCCCGGCGCCGGAGGGCGCCTCATCGTCGCGATCGTCCGCGATGAGACCAGCCGGTGGAACGAAGAGCGGGAGCTTCGCCGGCGGCTCGCCGAGCTCGAAGCGCGCAAGAGCTGATGCGGCAGGCGGTCTGGCTTCTCCTCGCCGCGATCCTCGCGGGCGCACCCTCTGCGGCCAGGCCCCCTACGGCCGAGGCCACCGTGGGCCTGACGCAGATCGCCGGCAAGCCCGATGAAGCGCGCGTCACCGTCTACTATCCGTCGACCGGGGACGCGGCGGAGCTCAAGCGCGGCCCGTTCACGTTCCACATGGCCTGGCAGGGCGCGCCGGCCCGCGGCAACCGGCGTCTGATCGTCATCTCGCACGGCTCCGGCGGCTCACCCTGGGTGCATGCGAACCTTGCTCAGACGCTGGTGGCCGACGGCTTCGTCGTCGCCATGCCCGCGCACCGCGGGGACAACTACAACGACCCCGGCACGCCGGGGCCCGAGAGCTGGAAGCTCCGGCCGGTCGAGGTCTCGCACGCCATCGACGCCGTGAGCCAGGACGCGCGCTTCCAGCCGCTGCTCGCGCTCGACAAGGTCGGTATGTACGGCATGTCCGCCGGCGGCCACACTGCGCTCACCCTGGCCGGCGGCCGGTGGTCACCCGCCCGCTTCACCAAGCATTGCGAGGCGCACATCGCCGAAGATTTCGCGGCGTGCGTCGGCCTGGCCACCCAGCTGCGCGGCAATTTTCTCGAGGGCCGAAGATGACGCTCGCCCTCTGGGTCATCCGCCGCCGATTCACAGACGCGATCTGGCAGACGCACACCGACCCGCGCGTCGCGGCGATCGTGGCCGCGGTCCCGTACGCCGCCGACTTCGACATGACCTCGCTGGCCAAGCCGCGCGTGCCGCTGGCACTGGTGACGGCGCGCCTGGACAGGTGGCTCACGCCGCGCTTCCACAGCGATGCGGTGCTCGCCGCGTGCGCGACGTGCGAGCGGCTCGCTGATTTCGCCACCGGCGGTCACGGGGCGCTGCTCTCGCCCCACCCGCCCGGGCTCACCGGCATCGTCGGCGACCTCCTGAACGACCCGCCCGGCTTCGATCGCGCCGAGACGGCCGGCGTCGACCGGAAGGTCTCGGCGTTCTTCCGGAAGCTCCTGCTCCCCTAGCTCGTCCACTCGTACTTCTTCGCGGCCTTCTCGTTGAGCTCGGTGCCCCAGCCCGGCGCGGTCGGAATCTTCATGTGGCCGTCCTTGATCTCCGGCAGCGCCGTGAAGAGCTCGTCGCGATACGGTGTCTGCTCCGGGTCGCTCTCCATGATTCGCACGTTCGAGACCGAGGCGCAGAGGTTGAGGCTCTGGAACGTGCTGAGATGGCCGTTGTAGTTGTGGGGCGCGATGTTGAGCTCGAATGACTCGGCCAGGTCGGCCACCTTCTTCGCCGCGGAGAAGCCCTGCCACTGCACGTCGACCTTGACCACGTCCATGGCGTGCAGCTCGAAGTAGGGCCGGTACTGCCGCATCGTCTGCAGCTGCTCACCCGAGCAGATCGGCGCGCGCACTGACGACTTCAGCTGGGCCAGCGCGTGCGGGTCCTGGTTGTCGATCTCGAGCCAGAAGAGATCGTAGGGCTCGAGGGCTCGGCCCACCCGGATCGCCTCGCTCGGCTTGAAGTTCACGTTGATGTCGAGGCAAATGCCGATGTCCGGGCCGACCGCCTCGCGCATCGCCGAGATCTGCGCCACCGCCTGCCTCACGATGTCGCGCGACGCCACCTGATCGTGCGGGCCGAGTCGGCCCTGGGAGATCGCGCGCGCCGGCTCGCCAGGCCAGATGATGTTGGTCTTGAACGCGGTGTAGCCGCGCGCCGGCGCCTCGCGCGCCGCGTCGGCCAGATCGTGCAAGGTCGTGAGCGGCTTGGCGCCCAGGAGCTTCCAGTTGTTCGCGCGATAGGTCGCCAGGTGCGACCAGTAGACCCACTGGCGCTCGCGGTGCGGCCCGCCCATGAGCTTGTAGACCGGGACGCTCAGCGCCTTGCCCGCGAGATCCCACAGCGCCAGCTCGATTCCGGCGATCGCCTGCTGGGTCGCCCCGTACGGCGCCTGGCGGACGGCCCGGTAGAGGTCGATGTAGTGCTTCTCGACCGCCGTCGGGTCCTTCCCGATCAGCCGATGACCGAGATCCTGCACGAGCCCCACCAGGCCGCGGGTGATGCCGTCAGAGCCGAACTCGCTGTAGCCCGTGAGCCCCGCGTCGGTCCGGATCGCGCAGAAGCACCACGGGCGCGGCGGCGTGAAGCCGTTGGACACCACGAACGTCTCGATGCTGGTGATCTTCATGTCGTCTCCTTTCAGAGTCGCGCCTCGGCTGGCGGGGCCCCAGCCCCGCGACAGCCTGCGGCTGCGAACGGCGATTGCGGCGGCGTCAGTCGAGCCGCGGCGTGAAACCCTTGACCGAGACGTACTGGTCCGGCCACGGAAGGTCGAATCCCTGCTCGTACGCGGCGTGCCGCGTCCAGTAGGGATCGTAGAGATGGCCGCGGGCCAGCACGCAGAGATCGGCGCGCCCCGCGGCGAGGATGCTGTTCACGTCGTCGTACGAGGCGATGCCGCCCACCGTCATCGTCGCGATCTCGGCCTCGCCGCGAATGCGGTCGCTGAACGGCGTCTGGTAGAGGCGGCCGTACTGCGGCTTCTGATCGGGCACCGTCTGGCCGGTCGAGACCGTGACGATGTCACACCCGTGCTGGCGCAGCTTGCGCGCGAAGTCGATCGCGTCGTCGAGCTCGAGCCCGCCCTCGGCCCAGTCGGTCGCCGAGATCTTCACTGACATCGGCCGGCCGGCCGGCCAGACGGTCCGCACCGCGTCGAAGACCTCGAGCGGATAGCGCGCGCGGTTGTCGGCCGAGCCGCCGTACTCGTCGGTCCTGATGTTCGTCAGCGGCGAGATGAAGCTCGCCAGGAGGTAACCGTGCGCCACGTGGAGCTCGAGCATGTCGAGGCCCGCCTGCTGCGCCATGCGGGCGGCGGCGACGAACTGGTCCCGCACGCGCATCATGTCCTCGCGGTCCATCGCCTTCGGCACCTGGCTGTAGGGATGATACGGAAGCGCCGAGGCGGACATGAGCGGCCAGTTGCCAGCGGGCAGCGGCTCGTCCATGCCTTCCCAGAGAACGCGCGTCGAGCCCTTGCGGCCGGCGTGCGCCAGCTGCAGCGCGATCCGTGCCGGGCTCGCCGCGTGCACGAAGTCGACGATGCGCTTCCAGGCCACGACGTGCTCGGGCTTGTACATGCCCGTGCAGCCCGGTGTGATCCGGCCCTCGCGGCTCACGTCGGTCATCTCCGCCACGACGAGGGCCGCGCCGCCGACCGCGCGCGAGCCCAGGTTCACCAGGTGCCAGTCGCCGGGCGTGCCGTCCTGGGCCGAGTACTGGCACATCGGCGAGACCACGATGCGGTTCGAGAGCAGCATCTCGCGCAGTCGGAACGGGGTGAACATCGGCGGCGGCGGAGAGGGCGCGGAGACGGCGATCTGCGCTTGTTGCTCGGCGCGCGAGACGTACCATCGGTCGACCGCGGCCACGAAGCGCGGGTCGCGCGTCTTCAGATTCTCGTGCGTCACGCGGAGGCTTCGCGTCAGCAGGCTCATCGCGAACTGGATCGGCTCGAGACGGGCGTGGTAGCGCTCGGCCTCTTCGAACCACTCGAGGCTCACCTGGGCCGCGCGCTGGAGACGCTCGACCTCGGGCCGCCGGTCCTCCTCGTACGCCGCCAGCGCCTTCTCGACCTCGCCGTGGCTCTGCAGCGCCCGCGCCAGTGCGATCGCGTCCTCCATCGCGAGCTTCGTTCCCGAGCCGATCGAGAAGTGGGCGGTGTGGGCGGCGTCGCCCACGAGGACGACGTTGCCGTGGCGCCAGGAGCCGTTGCGGACCGTCGGGAAGCTGCGCCAGAGCGAGCGGTTTTTCAGGAGGCGGTGGCCCTGGAGCTCCTCCGCGAAGAGCTGCTCGCAGAACGCCAGGGTCTGGTCCTCGTCGGCCCGATCGAGGCCGGCGCGCCGCCAGGTCGCCTCCGTGGTCTCGAGGATGAACGTCGACATCGACTGGTCGTATCGATAGG
>Ga0306924_10007579_pt1 | contig 10902 bp, 7 predicted proteins | sample sta12Can44000111_FD_203756 | JGI IMG/M metagenome (GOLD analysis project Ga0306924, IMG submission 203756) | Lab enrichment of tropical soil microbial communities from Luquillo Experimental Forest, Puerto Rico - statanox.12C.anox.44.000.111 (v2)... | ecosystem: Environmental > Terrestrial > Soil...
TACTCCGCCCCGTTGCATCTGCTCCGCGATGTCCTGTTGCGCAGCCGGCATCGTATAGGCTGCTGCGCGCCCGATGCCGGCGTGAATGCCCGGCGCACCAGAAAGACCGGCGCTTATTGCCAGAAGTGTGTTCGAGTGCTGCTGCAGCCAGTCGCCGAAGCCGCCGAGGATGCCAGCCCTCTGACCCATACCTTGATCGCCCTGCGTGCCACCAGCCTGCAGAACTGTGCCCCGATCAACAGCTGGCGCAGCTGGCGCAGCTGGCGGCTGTGGTCCTCCTGCTGCTGTTTGCACAGGCGGCTTGATATTAAGTGGCTCTCCTGGCGCTGCATGTGGATCATGCACACCTAGCCGTTCGCCCTCGGTTTTGCCACCATAATAACCATCGACCTCGCGAGGCTCCGTAGGTGGCTCAACTGCGTTTGGATCAGGCACGTGTAGCCGCTCCCTTGGGCTATCTTCAGATATGCTCATCGGAGACTTGCCATATGACGGGTTTGCCGGGTGAGAAATAAGGTTCCCAGCCGCACTGAGTATATTCTTGATAGCCGGCCCAGCAGTTGCCGATGGCTGTACACCCGGAGGCAGCCATGGGCTTTGATCAGCCACCGGCCGCACAGGTGGCGTAGACGGTTCAGGTGGCTGCACAGGCGGTGGCGGCTGCGGCGGCGTCGACCATTGCGGATACGGGCCGCTTATTTGTGGCGCCAATGTCTGAGACGCAGTCAGCGGCACGGGTCCCGTCCCGAACGCGCCCGCCCTCCTTTTCAGTTCGTTGATAGTAGCTCTTGTCCCAGCAACGAGAGGAGATCCACCCACCTCGCCCTGGCTTAAATTGGTAGATATTTGAGTTGGCAAAGGCGGGGCCGACGCGGGCGGATAGGGCTGCGCTGTGTTAACGTCAGCTATTCTCCTTCTTACCCCAGCAACGAAAGGCGAGCCACCTACCTCGCCTTGGCTTAAATTAGTAGAGAGTTGAGGCACCCATGGAGGTGGTGGCGACTGCGGATAGGGCTGCGCTGCGTTGGTGCGTGCGATATCGCTTCTGATCCCAGCGACAAGCGGAGCGCCACCTACCTCGCCCTGGCTTAAATTAGTAGAGAGTTGAGGCACCGATGGAGGTGGTGGCGACTGCGGATAGGGCTGCGCTGCATTGAAGCTCGCGAGGTTTCTTTTTGCCGCCATGACAGGCGCAGACGTGGCAAGCGGAGAGTCGCCTGTTTCATCAGGGCTGTAGGTGCCGAGCGGGTTTCTGTACAAGCGATCATAGAGCGCCTGCAGATAGTCGGCCATATCAGCCTCCTGCACCCGGATATTGCTGCATCAATGTATTACCCGGCGTCAGCATGCCGGCGCCAGGAGCGCCCATGAGAGCGGAGCCCGGCTGCCCTGGAGGCGCCAAAGGCCCGCCGCCCAGACTGTTCTTGAGCAGCTGCATCACATTGAGCGGGTTATTCTGGGCCCATGTGCCGATCGGACTATTCGGCTGCCCCGCCATCGGATAGGGGATAGGCGGATAAGGAACAGCCGGCGTCGGCAGCGTATTCGTGAATGGCGTCGCGCCTGGAGTCGCGGCCGCAGCAGCACCCGCGCCAGGAGCCGGAGGCCCAGCAGCTGGGCTATAGGGAGATCCCGGCAGCCCTTGCTGCCCTGGCAACGGCGCAGGCCCCTGTGGGCCACCAGCAGATATCGTGCTGCCCGGCACAGCCGCGCCAGGAGCCAGCGGCGCAGCTGGATCTTGCGGCGGGTTTCGTGCTGCATTGAAGGCATCGAGAGACTTGCCGAGCCCTTGCATGGCTTGCGCGGTCTGGTTCTGCTCTGGCGCCTTCGCATATTGCAGCTTGGGCAGGTTCATCAGTCCGGGTGCGGGCATCTCGTTTCTCTCCTATGCTGCTTTGCTATGCTGCTTCACTACGCTGCTTTGCTTAGCATTCCCATCTTGGCTGCCTTGCGAGTCGCAAGATCATAACGGACTCCTTTGAAGCCTCCAGGCCCCCGCCCGACCGCCTCCGGCGTCTTTCTCTCTACCTCGTCAGCCATCATACCTATCTGCGGCGTGTTCGAGCCTTTGAACCTGTAACTGTATATCTTCTGGTCGTCGTGCGTCCTGCCGATATCCTTGATGTCGGTTTTGAGCCGCCGATCCGACATCTTCATGAGACTGCCGCCGATGCCGAGCACACCGCTGATATCGCCTAGCACATTCGAGAACATGTTCTGCGCCGGCATCTGCGTGCCGACCTGCGTCCCTGTGCCCGTCGTCGTGCCACCTGCTTGACCGAGAGACAATGCCGGCGATAGCAATGCATTGGCGTTCTGGATCGGCTGCCCGTAGAGCGTATTCGCAACGCCCAGCTGCGTCTGTCCTGGCGCGGTCGCGACTTGAGGCAAGATGCCGGCCGCCTGTAGCGCCTGCATCGTATCGCCGCCCATCGCGCCCACTGTGCTGATGCCGGCGTTCTGCAGGATCTGGTTCGCAGTGAGCATGTTCTGTGTGTTCGCATTGTATTGTTGCTGCAGGATCGGCGCCTCGCCCTGCGTCAGTCCCAGACCTAAGGTCTTCGCGAACGTCCCGGCGCCGCTCGGGCTGCGGCCGCTGCCGCTATAAACGCCCTTCACCGCGTTCGTGATGTTGTTGGTCATGGTGTTGAGCGCATCACTGAAGCCGGGCGTGTTGTACGGGTTCGTATTATTCGGGTTTGCGACAGATCCCAGGTTTTGCTGCAGCTTCGAATATGCGGATGGCAATATGCCCAAGCCACTGAACAGGTTATTGACCGCGCCAGCGCCTTGCACGCCGTAACTTGGGACCGCGCTCGCTTCACCCCACAGGTTCTGTCCCGCTTGCGTCTGCTGTCCAGTCACTGCCGGGTTCAGCCCGCTATAGTACTGCGCCATGCTGGTGAGCAGCGGTGAGGCCTGCGCCCACGGGTTCGCCGTCGTCGTTTGGTTCGTAGTCTCCGTCGTCGTCGCAGGAGAGGTATCGAAAAAGCCGGTCATCGATCAGCCTCCAACAGCTGAGAAGTCGAAGTTGCGATCCGTGGCGGCACTGACGTCATGGCTGATGACGAAACTACCATTAAGCACGGACGAGATAAACCAGACCGCGGTCGATGCGCTCGCGCTCCGCGCTGTGAGCGCGATCATCGAGGATGCCGACACGGTCGGGAATGTCACTGGAGTCGAGGAGGCGCCGGGCGTCAGTGTCACATGGCCCACATTGTTCGATCGCCCATCGACAAGCTCGTTCGTCGTCGAGACGATCGCGTAGAGATCTTTCTCATGTGGCTGTAGCCTGCGTGCCATTCCATCACCTGCGTGGTCGTCCCTCTAACGCATCAAACCAGCTCGCATAGGTCGTATTCGGTCGCCCCTCTAACGCATCCAGCCAACTCGCATAAGTCGTTCCCGGTGGTGCTTGTTGTTCGTTTTGTCGTGCAATTGCAGCTGACTTGCCAAGCTCACCAGTGTCCTCGAACAGGCTCATCGGCTTTGTCAACAATTCACGGCGCAGGCTATCAGGTATATCCATGTGGTAGGTGACGATACCTTTCCTGCGCGCCGCATCCATGAATTGCTCGCGCGTCATGCGCTGACCCTCCAGTTCACCACTCGGCACTGGCGTATCGCCTCGATAATTGTTCAATTGCTCCCAGAAGTCTTCCCGATGCATCGGATGGATGCCGAGAATGTCCATCGCCTTGCTGCCGCTCATGCTGCCATCATTAGGAAGTGAACTGCGCTGTACCTGAACGCCATGCGCTTTTCCTACCTTATTAGCCTGATCAACGCGGCGCCGGTTGTAATAGTCGCGAATGCCTTTGTCTGCTCTAATTATTTCAGCTTGCCGCTCCGGACTGTATTCAGATAACGAACTGCCTTCGTCGCGCAGCATGACCATCGGATTAGTCGGGTTATCCTCGCCAGCAGTCCATGAAATACGCGGATAGCCTTTCTCTGCCGCCTCACGCAATTGATCGTGCAGTGCGAGACGTTCCCAGCCAGAGCCTTTGAATGGGGCATCTGGTATAGGTGTATCTTTACGCTGTAAGTAGTTCTGGTTTTTAGCGCTCAACTCGTTGTAGCGCGTAGTTTCCTCTGGAGAGAGCGGGGTAATGCCGCTGCCCTCTGGGTATTTGCGGCGAAATGAAAGGTCTTTCAATTCTTCTAATTCATCTTGAGAAAGAGAAGGTGGCGGACCATACCCTTTCTCTCGCCCCTTCTGATGCCAGTCGCTCTGGTTCTCCTCGTCGTGCAGGCTCTTGATCGAATTCGGGACCGCTTCATCCGGAGCATTGCGGACAATTTCATCTTCTCTAGCCCGTAATGCCTGCAATTGATCTTGCAACGGTTTCACTTCCGGAGGAGACCAGTATTCTTCCATCCGACGCTGGACATCGCCCGCAGTAATTCTGCCAGCGCGATAGTCATTCAATATTTGACCTTGTCTCGCCAACTCATGCTGCTGACTTATCCCGCTGATCTGCCGTGAGACATTATGCTGTTGCTGGCGAACTGACTCAGCATCCGAAAAAGCTCTCTCACGCGCCGCATTCTGAGCTTCCTGCTCTGGCGTAAGTGGCGTTTCGAAATTACGATCGGTGGAGCGGCGATGAAACAGGATATTAGGCTCGTCCCAGTGGCTGCCTTGCTGGCTGGTAAAATACGGAATATCATTCGTCTGCCGAACGGAACTTCCAGTCGGGAATGTCGTATCCCCTGCGCGTCTAGCCTCTAAAACATAATTCCGAGCCTCTTCAGCCGAATTAAATTCCTGACCCGTGGTAAGGTTCTCATCTCCATGGAAGACGCCAAACTTTGGCTCTCCAGTCGGAAATTGAAACAGGCGTTCACGATAGTTCTCACCGCCGGGGATCGTATATTCATTCCATTTTGGAGATGGAAATGCATAGCTAGGCAATGAGTCTCCTTCTTTCGCGCTCTGATAATATTCCTGCGGAGTTTGCTGATATTCATAATTTCTATTGAGACGTTCAGATACTTCCGTTATTGCCTGCTGCTGCTCTGGCGTCAGGTCCTCAAACCGCTCTGGAGGAGTCGACATCTCGATCCTGTTGAGCTGCACCGGGTTACTGGCGAGATGCTGCTCGATCGCCTCGCGCGGCAGCTTGACGTTGGCATTATCCGCAAGCGTCGGCCCAAGCTGACGCCAGTCCATCTCTTCAGGCTTGGCGCCGAAACGTTTCAGCTGGTTCGCCCATTGCGCGCCCGTTAACTCATTGGATGGGATGCGGCTCAATGCACTTTCGATGCCTGTCGTATATTGCGGCGCGTGCTCTGCGACCGCAACTGCCGCGCCCGGCGCGCCTGTATCCGACAGCAGCTTTTTACCAAAGATGCGCAGATCAGGACCGGCGGTCCCTAACGCACGTTCGGCCGTACCAGCCACGCCAGCACCACCAGCCAGCGCTGCAAGATCGCTGCCGGCCTGTATCATCTGCTCCGAACTATGGCCGGTCGGCCCCCACATCGGGATCTCTCCGGCATAGGCACGGCCCGGCGCCGTCGCCCCGCTTGCGATCGCCCCGGCAGCAGCCTGCGGCAACTGACCAGCAAGAGCCTGCCCAAGCCTCGTGCCTGACGAGATCTGCGGACCGGGCGAGACGAGCGGCTGTCCGACATCGGGCAGATCGACCCTGGCTGCAGGCATTGGCGCATTTTGCGCCGCCATCATCCCGCTGACCATCGGATAGAGCGATGGGTGCTTGAGCGCAGACCAGAATGTGGAAAGGCCACTCGGACGGTTTGCTTCCTGCTGCGCCGCCAGCGCCTGCTGCGCCTCCCGATCTTGCCAGTCGTCAACAGGCCCCAGCTGCGAGCGCAACAGCTCGTCATCAGGATCTTGCGTGCCCGGCGCTAGCGTGCCGAAGCTTGCCATTGCGCTACCCTCGAATGCCTACCGCTCCGATCGGCGGAGCCGGATAGCCCCCAGTGCCCGGTATAACCGGTGGCACTGGTCTTGCTTGCCTAAGAAGCTCATCATAGTCATCGCGGCTCGGCGGTGCCAATGAGCCGAAGCTCCGAGCTTGGCTCGGATGCGGCAGCATCGACCCGACCCCTGCCGCCATGCCGGCGATGCTGGTGAGCGGAATGAGGCCGCGGCTCCACCAATTAACGACACGCTCCGGCGGCACATTGATCGCCTTGGCCGTCGCCTCGATCTGATCGTTGAGCAAGTTGGTGATGGTCTTGGGAGGCGACGCGAGTCCCGTCGTGCCGCCATAGTGGAACCATCCGCCCGACTGCGCCTCAGCCGGCGCAATGCCAAGATGCTGAGCGGCAAGATACCAAGGCTCCGTCATCGGCAGATACTCGGACTGCCGGCGTATCTTGTTCACCGTCACATCTCCAAGCGTATCCTTCAGATGCCCTGGCGGGACAGTGCCGAAGCCATGCAGGCGGTAGCTGTTATAAGCATCGTCCGAGGTGAACCAGTCGCGTGGGATCTGGCCAGGATAAGCCTGATCAAACTTGTAGAGCGTGGCGCGGATGTTGTGCGTGTCGCCAGTGACATCGCGCAAATTGCCGCTCCAATTCTCGCGGAATGTGCCGGGCTTCGGGTTAGTCCAGAGGTTCTCGGTCCCGGTGGCGAATTGGTTAGCTAAATTGTAGTGCATGCCCATCATGCCGTAGCCAGGAACATTGCCCTCCTGTTCGAAGCGCTCAGGCGTGTATGGCGTACCGGCGAGGCGGTTATAAAGCAGCCAACTCGAGTTTCTTAAGTTGGGAGGCGTCGAGGTGCGTGGGCTGGTAGCTGCGCCTTGGCCTGCCCAATTGCGCAGGAAGCCGGCCGCCTCCGGCGTGCTCATCTCGCCATAGTTCTCAATGCCGCGGATGACCGGTCCCGTATGATAGAATTTCAAAAGCGGGCTTTGATCGCGCACCAGGGGATACAGGTCGCTCGCAATATTGGCCCCGAGTTCAGGCGTCTGCGCGATGATCGGGGAAGCGCGTCCTTTATTCGGCAGACTTTCGCCCGGCAGCGGGCCCGGCAGCTGTCCCTTGATCGAGACCTGGGGCACAAGCAATGTCGTCTCGCCATAAGCTTCCGGCGTCGTCGAGAAGATCTCCCGTTCAGCTGTCGGCCAAGGCGCGTGCCCGAATTGCGCCGCCGAGGCCCGGATCGACGCGATATCCTCGGGTGTTGGCATGCGGCGCCCGAGGATCGCCGGCATCCCAAAGCGGGCTCGCGCCAGAAGAGCCGGATCAGAAGGCGGTATAGCGGAGATCGGAGGCGGCGCAGGAGGCGTTCCCGGAGCTGGCTGTGTGGGAGCCGCCCTAGCGGCTCGCCCTATCCTGGACGGCCCCCCAGCCACAGCGCCGCCGCCTATGCCAAGCGGGATGACCGAGGGATCGAGACCGACATCCGGGCCCATGCTAAGGACCGGCGGGTTCTCCTCCAGCTGCCGCAGAGGTCCATAGGCAAACTGTCCGATCGTATCGTCTTCAGGGTCCATACCAGGGGCAAGGCTGCCAAACCTAGGCATTAGCGATCTCCTGCTGCTTCGGTCTCAGGCTGGGCCCCGCGGACATAGGTCCAGCTGGAGCCCGCCTCGATCCGCACCCTGATGCGCTGATAGCGCGACTCGATCGGGTCGATCGGCGCCATGCCCATGTCATCGATGAGGTTCTCCTCGGTGTAGACCGGGATGCCCTGCGGCGAGTTGCGAAAGCCTACCGAGCAATAGACCTGCGTCGCGTCAGTGATGGGACGCATCGCGGTGGTGAATATCATCTTGCCCTTGCCATCACCTTCGCCGGTCTCCAGCGTCGCCTCCAGCGCCGGGCCGGTGAAGAAATTGAGCGCATGAGTCGCATCGAACGCCGATAGCTGCGCGATAGCGGCCTTAATGATGTCGTCGAAGGAAAACGTCGGATTAACTGTCCCGCCCATATCCGGATAGGTCATGGCCTCGATCGAGCCGCCGATCGCACCGCCTGAGATATACGCGTTCACGAAGCTTGATCCGATCTCCTCGACATGCGTGTCGTCGATGATGTTGAAGCGCCAGACGCCGTTGGCCTCGGTGGTGCCCTTGATGCCCTGCACCGTCGCAAACGGCTGAGCAGCCAAATTGAAGCTAGGCTTCACCACGGCATCAAGCGTCAAAATAATGCTGCCAGTCGCGCTAGGCTTTGCATCCTTCACATAAAGCTGCTCCAAGGTATAGGCATCCATGTTTTCCAGTGTCAGGCCGGGCTTCGCCAACGAGGCGAGATATTCGCCACTGATGTTGACGCGAGCCCACTTGTTGAGCACGTAGTCATAAACGAGGATGCGATCGAACGCGCCAAATGCCCCGTTCTTCGTCTTATAAGCCCAATAGACACGCGTGGCGGTCGGAGCCACGGCAGCGATGATCAGCTGCAGTTGGGCGGCATCGACATCATTGAAGAAGGTGATGTTGACCTTGTCCTTGCCGATGTCGACAGGATCTGCCGTCGATACGATCTCCCTGAACCCAGCTGCGCTCAGATAGAACACTCTGTTGCTGACGTTGATGACAGAGTACTTGGCAAACAACACCTCTTGCGTTGAGAACCGGTAGAACTGGAAGATCGCCACCGAGCCCGCGGCATACGTCATGGAGCGGATGGACTGCTCCTGAAAGATCGTGCCATAGGCATCGCCGCCGCTGACCACGAGAGACGAGCCGCCATCCGGAAAATCCTGGAAGTCGCTGAGCCCGATGCCTGCGCTCCACTGCTCCGGCGCATCGAGGTCGCTCCATTGCACGCGCTGGCCCGCCTCCTGTATCGCTGTGAGTACGACGAAGAAGCCGATGATCGCGACCCATCCGGCATAGGGCGGGTTACCACCGAGATCGACGAAGCTATTTGACGTCGACTGCGCGAGCTTCTGCGGCGGACAGTTCTTCTGAACCGCGATGATGAGATCGTTGTACTGGACGAACACCCAGTTGTCGTCTGTCGGCACAGCGCCGTAAGAATGCCCCCCTTTGGATGCCAGGGTCCATGACAGATCGATAGGGTTCATGATGTAGAGATCAGTCGCGGTGCCAGCGACGATCGTCACCGTGCCGTCAGGTTTGCGGCCGTAGAAGTAGCCGCGACAGGGAGCTGGCAGCGACTGTGAATACTGTGTCATGCTGAGGATCGGACCGTAGCCGTCGCTCTTCGGCACGACGTTAAAGATCACCTGCGAGTCGGCTTGCCCGAGAGGCGTGATGTCAGGCGCATAGTCCGGAAATGGTATCGTGTCTGACATATCATTAGAACTTCATCGGTCTCATATCATTAGAACTTCATCGGTCTCATATCATTAGAACTTCATCGGTCTCATGCGCGATAGCGTCGATGTGATCTTGTTGCCCTCACGCTTCAGCTCCATGTAGGACCTGTAGGTCTCGCCATTGTCGGGCGACATCGCTTGCGCCATTGTCGGGTTTCGCGTCACATGCACCGCGATCTCGTACTTGGCGCGGCAGCGGATCAGCCGCTCTGCGTTCCGCGGCGTCATCCAAACATTATTCTCCTCGGTATCCGATGCTGGCGGCGGCATCGCAAGGTGACATCCGATCCAGCATTTATAGGCGCTCACAGGCACCGGATAAAGGATCAAGGTATTGCCTTCATATGCGTAGCTCGTCGGCAGCCCGAACTGTGTATAGAGTTGGATGTTGAGATGCTGGCGCTCTGGCGTGTTCTGCGAGAGCTTCATCAGCGTGTTGCCGATCTGGATGTTGATATAGTCGATCATGAACATCGTCGAGATGGCCGGACAGTCCGCGGTCGAATAGGTCGACTGCAGCGGCACCGTCTCGAACGTCGTCGGCATTGCCGGGTCGATCTCGTTGAAGCGGAAACGGTGTTTCTGGTACTCGAAGATCGCGGTGTTGATCGCGTTGCGGATCGCCTCGGCGTTCGGCCGTGACCTCGTCGCTGTGCCAGGAGTGCCGGCGAGATCGAAGCGCGCTCCCAATTCGCCAGCAATACGGAAGATCATCGTCTGAAGATCATTAGCGGCCCCGCCGCCTTCGAAGCCGGCGCTAAACCCGGGACTGAATGCACGATCGATATCGCTCATTGTATCCTCAGCGCAGTGACCGTGCTGTCCTTGGAATTGCCGCTGGTATTGGCCGCGATCTTGCCAGTTGTCCCGCTGATGTCCTTGCAGCTGATCCTGATATTGGCGGCCGGCGAAGCCAGCACGCCGGATAGCGTCATCTTGGTCGTCGCCGCACCGAGGATCTGCGTGGCGGAGCTGTCGATCACAGTCGTGCCGTCCCACAGCTTGCAGTAAAACGTTGCCGCAGCCGTATCATTCAACGTCACCGTCCCCGACGCGAACCATGTGCCCGTCGTCCCCTGCCCCACGCTTGGCCCATCGAAGTAGTTCGCGATGTTATTGAGCAGAATATCCGCAGGTATCGATTGCGTCACATTTGTCAATGACACGTTACAGGTGCCGGTGGTGGTGATGGTCCCGCCAGACAGCCCTTGGCCGCATGACACCGACGTCACAGCCACTGGCTGGCTCCATGCCGGAACGCCGGCTGAGCTTTCGGCAAGGAAGTTCGTCCCGGTATTGTTGCCAGGGATCGTCACCCACTGTGTGCCGTTGTAGTAGGCGACGTCACCGGCCCGCGTCGGGGTCGGGAATGCGAGGTTCGTCACACTACTCGTCCATGACGGAACGCCAGTGGCGCTTTCCTGCAGGACGCCGATCGTCGTGATATTGCCGGCAAGCGTCACCCAGACCGATCCATTCCAGTAGACGATATCCCCGGCTCGGACAGGCGTCGGCAATGCGATGCCCGAGAGACTGGTCGCCCATGATGGGACGCCCGCAGCAGTTTCCTGCAATACGGCTGTCGTCCCGTTATTGCCGGCAAGCGTGATCCACTGTGATCCGTTCCA
>Ga0306924_10007580_pt1 | contig 10901 bp, 4 predicted proteins | sample sta12Can44000111_FD_203756 | JGI IMG/M metagenome (GOLD analysis project Ga0306924, IMG submission 203756) | Lab enrichment of tropical soil microbial communities from Luquillo Experimental Forest, Puerto Rico - statanox.12C.anox.44.000.111 (v2)... | ecosystem: Environmental > Terrestrial > Soil...
ACCTTGCCAACCTGCCGGCGGCGAAGTTGCAGATGCACGGGACGGCCAGCCGCGCGACGCTCAAATGCGAGCGCTCAAACTACGAATTCTTCACGCTGCCGGCCGAAGAGTATCCTCCGCTCCCCGAGGGATCGAGCAGCGGTCAGTTCCGCGTTGCCGCAAAAACGTTTCGCGACGCTGCCAACGCCGTGACGTTTGCCGCATCCAGCGAGGAGGCAAGGGGAGCCGTGCTGATGGGCACTTTGCTCGAGTTGGACGGCACGCAGGCGACGCTCGTGGCGACTGATGGTTACCGCCTTGCGCGCTATCGCTTGGAGCTCGCCGAACCCGTTGCTGCCGCGATGAAGCTCGTCGTGCCGGCGCGCGGTCTGAGTGAGGTGGTCCGCGCCACGAGTGACGGCCAGATCGAAGCGACGGTGGTTGGCGGCCAAGCGAACCAGCTCGTTTTCAACACGGGTGACGCCAAGGTGAGCGCCCGGCTCGTCGACGGACAGTACCCAAACTATCAGCAAGTCATCCCAAAGGAATTCGATAAGAAAGTCGTCGCCAGCACCGCTCAGCTACTTGCAGCGCTGCGCCGCGCCGGCGTCGTCGCCGGCGATCGCGCTAGCATGGTAAAGCTCGCGATGGATGGGACGAGCCTCGTCATCACCGCCAGCTCCGACACCGCGGGCAATGCCTATGAAGAGATCGACGTCGAGCGCAGCGGCGACCCGCTCACCATCGCGTTCAACGCCAAGTTCCTGGTCGAGATCCTCAACCACATCGAGTCGGAGACCGTAACGCTTGAATTCGTCGGGGCGCTCAATCCCGCCGCTATCCATCCGAGCGATGCAAAAGCCGCGGACCGCCAGCTCTACATCCTGATGCCATTGCGTCAATAGGATCTCCGTGCGCGTCAGCACACTCGACCTTGCGAACTTTCGCAACTACGCCGCTCTGCACGTGGAACCGCCGAGCGGCGTGTGCGTCTTCATCGGCGACAACGCGCAAGGGAAATCGAACCTGCTGGAAGCCATTTCGCTCTTGGCCACGGGCAAGTCGTTCCGAGCTGCACGCGAGGCTGACCTCGTGCGCACCGATTGTCCACTCGCCCGCGTCGCCGCGCGCGTCACGACCGCGCACGCTGAGGTCCAGGCGGCCTGCATCATCACCCGGGTCGGTGACGGCGCACGGAAACGCTTTGTGCGCAACGGGCGCGGCGTCGCATACGCACAATTTCTGGGCGGCATCAACGCGGTCACGTTCATGCCACTCGATCTGCAGCTGATCGCCGGGCCGCCTGCCATCCGCCGGCGATTTCTCAACGTCGCGCTGTCGCAAGCCGACCGCGAATATTACCGGCAACATGCGCGCTACACCGGCATCCTTGCGCAGAAGAACGCGCTGCTGAAGGCTGCCGCCGGCGTCGATCGCAAACTGCTCGCAACCTATAACGAGCAGCTGGCCGCCGTGGGCACGAGCCTGATCGGTGCGCGAGCGGCGTATGTGCGCGGCCTCGCCCGCAAGGCGGCGGACGTACATGCGCGCTGGGTCGGCGACGTGCCGCAGCTGCGCATGCAGTACGTGCCCTCACCGGCATTGCCTGAAGGCGACGAGTCACCCGGCGCGGTGCTGCGTGCCTTTGCGGTCGCATGGGAGACGCACAGCACGGCGGAGCTTGCGCGCAAGACATCGCTCGTGGGCCCGCATCGCGATGACATCCTGTTCGCGCTCGGTGACCAGGCACTAGGCCGGTTCGGGTCGCAAGGGCAGCAGCGAACGGCTGTGCTCGCCGTCAAGTCGGCGGAGTACGCGCTCCTGGCGGCCGCAGCAGGCGAACCGCCGCTCTTGCTGCTCGATGATGTGCTATCGGAGCTCGATGCCGAGCGGCGCCGGTCGTTCATGAGCAGTATCGAGGGGTGCGAACAAGCCTTCGTCACGGCCACCGAGCTTCCAGACCTCATCGCCGGTTCTGCGGTGAGCGTTTTCGAGATCAATGGCGGCCGGCTGGCTGCGCGTGCATCGACGTGAGCGGCCCGCGGCGCTTGCACGACTTGATCACCGGTTGGCGGCCCGGCCGTGTTCGCGGTGGGGGCGCCGACGATGTTGCAATCGCAGCCTTCGCAGCGGCGTGGGAGCAGGCAGTCGGCGCTGGCGTCGCACGGCGCAGCCGGCCTGTGCGCTTGCGCCACGGCACGCTGATCGTGCTGACGGCAAGCAGCGCGTGGTCGGACGAACTCACGCTGCACGCTCCGGCGATTGTGGCGAGCCTGCGCCGTGCCGTGCCGGACGTGCCGTTGCTGCGTTTGCGCTTCACCGTCGCAAGCGGCAGGACGCAGTTGATTTTCGAGAGCGGTTATATCCCCTCACGCGGCGCGCGGCCTGAGGCGTTGCCTGCCGCCGCCACTGCGCCTCGCGCCGAGGAACCCGTCGACATCCAAGGACTGGTCGAGCGTCTTGCAACCACACAGGCAACGCTCGACATGCAGCGCGATGCGGCCGGGTGGACGCGATGCGCAGCATGCGAAAAACGGATAGCACCTGCGGCAGCGGCAAGCGCGTTGTGCGCGCCATGCGCCGACGCACGCCGTCGCCGCCGACAAGCTGCGGTCGAACGTGTCTTGATGCAGGCACCATGGTCGTCCTTCGGTGAGATCAGACATGCGCTTCCGGATGCGACACGGGAGCTGTACGAACGCACGCGCTCGTCGTTGCTCGCACGCTGGCAGTCTGAGATGGACTCGGCCGGCCGGCGCCTGCGTCGCGGGTCGCTCTCACCGCAAGATCGCGTGGTCGCCTGGAGCTACGTCATGTTGGCGAGCGGGTTGGCGCAACGTGACCTTGGACGTGCGGCGGTCGATAACGTGCTTGGGCCGCAATGGGCGGCTGCGCTATTCGGCGACCCTACGCCACAGCGACGAGAGGCTCGCCGGTCGCTGCGCGAGAATTTGCACAGATAGACGATATAACGTGTTGAGAACCCTCACAAAGACGGGCGCGTTCCCCGTGCGCCACGAGAAAGCTGTAGAGCGTGACCCCTAAGACCAAGGACGCGAAAGCCACGACGGCCCGCACCCAAAACGGATACGGCGCAGAGAACATCAAGGTTCTCAAGGGCCTCGAAGGCGTTCGCAAACGCCCCGGCATGTACGTGGGTGACACGAGCACACGCGGGCTTCACCAGATCGCTTTTGAGGCCGTCGACAACGCCGTCGATGAGGCGCTCGCGGGCTACTGCCGCAATGTCGAGGTGACGATTCACAAAGACGGCTCTCTGTCGGTGGAAGACGATGGCCGCGGCATTCCCGTGGACGTGATTCCATCCGAAGGGAAGCCAGCAGTCGAGGTCGTCATGACCACCCTGCACGCGGGCGGCAAGTTCGACACTCTGGGGTACAAAGTGTCAGGGGGTTTGCACGGCGTCGGCATCTCCGTTACCAATGCGCTTTCGGAATGGACGATCACGCGCGTCAAGCGCGATGGCAAGCTCTACGAACAGCGATTCGCACGGGGCCTCGCCAGCTCGAAGCTCAAAACACTCGGGCCCGCCGAGGGTTCGGGAACGCTGCAGCACTTCAAGCCGGATCCCGAGATCTTTTCGACCCTCGAGTTCTCCGCCGACATCCTCCAGCAGCGCTTGCGCGAGCTGGCATTCCTCAACCGCGGGCTGCACATCACGCTGACCGACGAACGGACAGACAAAAAGCAGGTCTTCGCGTACGAGGGCGGCATCAAGAGTTTCGTCGAGCATCTCAACAAGAACAAAGGTCCGCTCCACGATGCGCGCTACGTGGTGGGTACGCGCGGCAAGATCGAAGTCGAAGTCGCCTTTCAGTACAACGAGGGCTACATCGAAAACGTGCTTGCCTATGCCAACAACATCCACACCGTCGATGGTGGCACGCATCTAGCGGGCTTCCGCTCCGCGCTGACGCGCGTACTCAACAACTACGCGAAAAAGAACGGCATCCTCAAGGAGAGCGAAGCCAACCTGAGCGGTGAGGACGTACGTGAAGGGCTGACGGCCGTGATCTCCGTTAAGATCCCCAACCCGGAGTTTGAAGGGCAGACCAAAGCCAAGCTTGGCAGTGCAGAGGCCCGCGGTGCTGTCGACGATGTCGTCGCCGAAGCGTTGACCTACTATCTGGAAGAAAATCCAGGCCCTGCCCGCAAGCTTGTGGAGAAATGTGCGAACGCGGCACGTGCAAGGGAAGCTGCGCGCAAAGCGCGGGACCTTGCGCGCCGCAAAAGCGCCCTTGACGGCGGCTCGCTCCCCGGCAAGCTCGCGGATTGCTCCGAACGCGACCCCGAGCGCAGTGAGGTATTCCTCGTCGAGGGCGAATCGGCCGGCGGCAGCGCGAAGCTCGGTCGCGACCGTCACTTTCAGGCGATCTTGCCGTTGCGCGGCAAAATCCTCAATGTCGAGAAGGCCCGCCTCGACAAGATCGTCGGCCATGAAGAGATCCGGACGCTGATCACCGCGCTCGGCGCCGGTTTTCAATCGGATTTCGACATCAGCAAGCTGCGCTATCATCGTATCTACATCATGACGGATGCGGACGTGGACGGTGCGCACATCCGCACGCTGTTGCTGACGTTTTTCTTCCGTTACATGCCCAAGCTCATCGAAGAAGGCCACCTGTTTATCGCACAGCCGCCCCTGTATCAAGTGCGCAAAGGCAAAAAGACCGTGTACTGCTACAAGGAAGAAGATCGCGACAAGGCGTTGGCCGAGATAGGTGACGGTGCGACCATCCAGCAGTACAAAGGCCTGGGCGAGATGGACCCCGAGCAGTTGTGGGAAACGACCATGGATCCCGAGCGTCGCACCGTGCGCAAGGTCCTGCTCGACGATGCAGTCGCAGCCGACGAGATGTTCACGATTCTCATGGGCGAGAAGGTTGAGCCGCGCAAGCAGTTCATCGCCGAGAACGCCCGAGACGTCGTGAATTTGGACGTCTAAACATCTTCTAAGTCCGTCGCCGCCCTTCTCATCGTGTGCGGCCAGAACAACATGGCCTGGGTTTTCGCATACGAGAGCGGGAATATCAGGCTCCCATGCGCAGGCTCCGCACAGCCGTCGTCTTCATCGTCGCAGGCTTCGTCGCCGCATGCGCGCTGCTCGCCGTCATCGCTGCATTTCCTGCCGGGCGCGCCGGGTTGGTTAGCATAGCTCTGCGCGCAGTCGTGTGGCAGCGTGGATACCGACTTGCACACGGTGAGATCACACTTGCGCCCCATGAGCTGCGCATCGACGATCTGCGCATCGACGACCGCCGAGGCGAGCTATTCTTCGCGGCGCGCCGCCTCACGGCGGTTATCGACTTCGCGGGCCTGATCGGTCGAAGCGACCGCGCCTTTGGGTTGCGGCGTATCGAGCTTGATGCGCCGCACGTCTTTCTCATCCGCCATGAAGACGGCAGCTGGAACTTCAGCCCCTTAATCCCGCAACCGGCGGGAGGAGGAGCCAAACGAGCGCCAGCGCCCGGCCCGCCACTACGCCTGACGCTCGCAATTGCCGGCGGCGTCATCACGGTGCTTGACCCGCAGGCGGTCGCGCTCACGGGCAAGACGTTCACGGTCGACGGCATCACGATGCAGGCGGCGCTCGAACAGAGCGGCACGAGCCGAGGCAGGTTGCGTGCCATGCTGCGCACCGCGCGCGGTGACGCACCGCTGCGTGGCGATATGCGCATCAGCGACACCGTTGGGTTTGGGCAAGCCACACTCGATGCGCTACGCGTGCCCATCGCACCCATCATCGATGCATTCGTGCCGAGTTCGGCGTTCACGGCCGAAGCAGGTTTCGCCGACATCCACATGCTGGCGTACACCATCGGCTATCAGCCCACGCAGCCACACGGGTGGCATCTCAGCGGTGATGGAACGGTGCGCATCGCCCGGTTGCACGTGTTTCCGCTCGTTGTACCGTTACGCGACGTGTCTTGTCATCTGCACTACCAAGACGGTGTCGTGTCGATTCCGGATGTTCGTGGCATGGCCGCGAACGTGCCGCTGCGCGCCAAGGGTCTCGTGCAGGTGATCGGGCCCGTTCGCCTCGCTTTTGCCGCGCAGCAGCATGGACGGCTCGAACGCGAGCGTGCGCTTTTCGCTTTTTCCCGCAATCAACCGGTGCGCGGGCCCTTTGCGGCGACCATCCGGGTCGATGGCTTGATCAGCGACATCCGCGTGTCTGGTCTCTACCAGATGCATGATGCGTGGTATGCAAACGTCATGCTGCCGCGTGTCGACGGTTCGCTGTACTATAGCGGGAGCCACTTCACCGTGCGCCAGCTCGAACTTGACCGCGCAGGCGCGCGCCTGTGGGTCGCCGGCGACTTCGATCTGCTCCCGCGTGTGCCCACAACGATGCTCATCGCGACCGGCGCGGCGCCGTCGGCGGCGATTCCGTTCGCCGGGAATCTCGTTCCCCGGGGGACATTGAGGTTGCAAGGGACCATCGAAGGCGCTATCGATGCGCTTGCTGCAACCGGCTACGTCCGCCTTGATGGCGGTGGCACGAACGTGCAGTCGTTTGTGAGTGTCGATCCGCAGGTCGCGTTTTACGGTCCAGCGATCGTGCGCACGAGCGGTGGTGACGCGCAATTGGCGGTGCGGGTCGCGCATGCAACCGGCCACCCACCCGACATCTCGGGACTGGTCATCGCACGCCACGCCGCAGTGCATCTGCGCGGCGGGCTTATCGACTTCCCGGATTACGTCGGCGCAACGGTTTCTCTACCCTCATTAGATACGGTGCTGGATGGCGTGGCCATCGTCGATGGAACCCATGACTGGCCGGCGGTCGCGATCGATGCGCAGGCGGCCAGGCTACATATCAGCGGCCTCGATCTGGGCGACGCGACGTTGCGCGCGCAGGGGTCTGACGGGCGTGTGCACATCATGCGGGCGACGCTCCAAAGACAGGGTTTGTCTGCCGATGCCGCAGGCGATGTGCGCCTGAGTCCGCGGCTGACCATTGCGCAGGCGGCGCTTACGGGCACAAGCGACGTTGGTCTGGCAACGTTGTCGAGCAGCGCCACGCCGGTCCATCTGGCCGGGCAAGCGCGCGCGGAGTTTTGGCTCTCGCGCTCGGCAGGCACTACCATGCTCGCGATGCGCGCGCGCAGCAGCGACGCGTCCATGAACGGGATCGCAATTCGCGGCGCTTCTTTCACCGTCGAAGATCATCGCAGCGGTGCGGCCGTGGCCGGCGAGTTCGGTGTGGCAGGCACGCAGGTGTGGGCGGCAGGCATCATCCCGGCCTTCGGGCACAGCGGCAGCACGTATATCACAGCATTCACGCCGCACCTCGTTTTCGCTGACATCGTGCCGGCGAATACGTATCTGCATCACGGCAGTGCGATCGCATTTGCGACCATCGATGGCACGCTCGCACAGCCGCGACTGTCGGCGGCCGCGACGGCGGAAACCTCATACGCGGGCACCCCGATCGCGGCTGACCTGGACGCGCACTACGCGGCGGGAACGCTCCACGTGGACGCGAGTCGCGTACTGCTGCAAGGTAATCGCGCATCGATCCATGGCGATGTTGCTCACGTGGAGCAAGCGCACGGCCCGCATGCTCTCGCGATCGACGTCGCGGTGAACCACGGCGACCTCGCCGCGGTCAACAGATTCACCGGTCCGCATGCGCCGCTGACTGGCAGCTTCGACGCCCAGCTCCATGTCGGCGGCACGACCGCGTCGCCCATCGTCACGGGTGGGCTCACCTCGGTGATCGGAACGATACGTGGGGTGACGTTCGACGATCTGCGCGGACGCATGCGTGCGACGCCGCAATCGCTTGCGCTCACGCGTGCCTCGTTACAACTGGGAACATCGCGGTTCGCGGTGGATGGAGACCTGTCGCGCACGGCGTTCGCGGTGCGTGCGACGAGTCCACATGTCGACATGGCTGACTTCAACGATTTCTTCGGCGGCAAGGACGTCTTTTTTGGCAAAGGCGACTTCGATCTCGGGGTTAGCCAGACTGGTGAGGCGGCCGCCTGGGGAGGCCACTTCATGCTCGATGACGCCGCACTGTCGGGCTACCCGCTCGGCCACATCGCCGCCGACTTCACGAGCCGGCGCGGCGCGCTGCGCGCTGTCGTCAGTCAGACTGGTTCGGTCGGCGCGGCCGATCTGTCGCTGAGCGCGCGCTTGCGCACCGGACGCGTCCGCCTGTCCGAATTGCAGACAGCGCGCTACCGCATACGCGGCCAGCTTCGTGACGTGGACGTTAGTGCGATGCTCCCGCTGGTCCACGAGAGCGGCCTTGGGTTGTCCGGCCGTCTGGACGCCGACGGCGAGATGCAGGGAACCTTGCACAACCCGATTGGCAGCGCCCGTTTTGCGTTGAGCGCCGGAAGAATGCGACGCATGCCCATCAAGCGGCTCAGTGGCGAACTTCGCACCGACGGTCAGAACGTGACGCTGTCGCACGGTGATCTCGAGCTGCCATATCTCACCGCCAGTGCCGAGGGGCATTACGCATTCGCCGACCAGCGAATCGGCGGCAAAGCGACGCTCGTGGCGGACGATTTGGCATCCATCGCCACCGCGATGCGCGTTCCAGGCGCGCTCGGTGGCGAGGCCACGGCCACGGTCGTGCTAGCAGGCACGGCCAAACGACCCGAAGCGGCGATGAGCGTGGATGCAGGCCGTGCGACGCTGTATGGTATCGCATTTGACCGTGCCGCGATCAATGCGACGTACGCGCCCGGACAAGTGGCGATCGGCGATACCGAACTCGACTTCGCGCGTAACCGAGGCTCAGTCCGTTTCGCAGGTGGTTTGCCGTTGCAACTGCAGCCGCTCGCGCTTGGACCCAAGGACCGGCCGCTTGAGCTGACGATCGATGCCAAGAAGGTCGACCTTTCTGTGCTCGACCCGCTCGTTGGGCGTTACATGACCCTGGCAGGCAGTCTCAACGCGGGAGCGTCGATATCGGGCACCGCGGGCGATCCACGAGGCAAGGGGACAGCGCAAATTCGGCAAGCGAGCGTGAACGCGCCAGAACAACAAGTGCCACTCACGGACGTCAGCGCTGACATCGGCTTCGATCAGGATACGATCACCTTACGCGATTTGGGAGGCAGGGCGGGCAGCGGAAGTTTCACCATGAGCGGTAGCGCACACATCGTGCCCGCTGAAGGTCTGCGCCAGAACGCCGGCTTGCAATTCTCGTCTCATGTATTCTTGCGTGGCGCACAAGTTGACGTGCCCGGTTGGCTGCGTGGAACCATCGACGGCGATCTGTCGATGGCGCGCTCAGGCCAGACGCCGTTTGTGGAAGGCTCCGTCGCGGTCGCCAACGCGATCATCCCGTTCTCCGCCATCTACGATTTGGCGACCGGAAGTGCTGGAGTCGTCGCGGACAAAGCGCCCGAGCAGGCGCCCGGTGTGTCCGCGCTGCTGCCCGGGCACACGATTGTCTACGGCGGTGCCGCTTGGGCAGGTCAGCAGCACATGCTCACGAGCATCGGTCAGCAGCCGACGCCCACGCCCAGCAGCTTTGCGCTGCCCAACGTGAACGTCAACGTGGCAGTCACCGCCGGCAACAACGTGCGTGTGCGCGGCGGCAGTGCGATCGATCTCACCACAGCGGGCGGCGTCGTCATCGCGGGAAGCCTCCAGGCTCCCACCTTAGATGGCCAGTTCTCCGCCGTGCGCGGACAGGTCGGCTACTTCGACACCAATTTCCGTCTGGTCTCGGGCACGGTCACGTTCGACCACGAAGCCGGCCTCTTGCCGACGATGGACGTCGTCGCAGTGACCAACACGAGCGGCGCGGAGATCACGCTGCACATCACCGGGCGCGTCGATAACCTGAACACGGAGCTCTCGTCGGTGCCTTCCATGTCGCGCGATGAGATCATTGCTGCGCTGCTGCATGCGCCGCAGCTCACGACTCTCACCAGCACGACGCCGTCACAAGCCCAGACGACGCTGGCGCAAACCGCGCAGAGCTACTTCAGTGCCCAGCTCACGCGCAGCTTGCTCTATCCATTCGAGTCCGCCCTCGCGCAGCAACTGAATATCGAATCTATCTCGTTCATCTTCAACGCGCAAGGAAAATTAGCGGTTGAATTCCGTACCCACGTCACGCCGGCCATCTCGGCGGTGTACCAGACGACGCTGGAAGTGCCGGTCACCCAGTCCTACGGCGTATCGTACCGGCTCCGGGACTATTTGGCGCTCGATCTCGTTGAGGATTATCCCAATCTCAGCATCGCCAGCACGACGACGACGACGCTCAACCTCCAATATCAATTCCATTAAGAAACGATGACATTTTGATGCACACGAATAGCAAGCGGGCAACTGTGGACCGCGCGCGGTGTCAGACGCAGCAGCAGCACCGTCGCAGGGGCAGGAATCGCCCGGACGCCATCGGAACAAATTGTCCCGTTCCGAAGGCCTTGAAGACGCAGTCGTACTGCTCCCTCGGGCGAGAGGGCATGACACTGCGCTACCAGTGCTTTACGCGCCCAGCCCAGTGCGGTCGCGGCCGGCCGCCGGCGAGGGTGATGCGCCCCCCGCAGGGCGTCCATATCACTAGGGCGCCAATCTCATGAGGAGCGTATCCGGCGTTGCCTAACCTGTTGCGATTCGCATGCGCGGCGATCGCCCTTGGCTTGCTCGTCCTGGCATCGGGTCTTGGTGCCCCGGCCGCACCGCAGCCCCTTATCACAGCAGTCAACGTGCGCGGCAATACGCACGTCCCGACTGACCGTATCACTGCGGTGATCCGCACGCAGCCTGGCACGCCGCTCGACAACAAAGCGCTGGCCGCCGATCAACAGGCCATCTTAGGGCTGGGATACTTCACAGATGTCAAGATAGATGTCCATCCCACGCCGGGTGGCGTCGCGGTGTCGTATATCGTCGTTGAAAATCCCGTGGTCAGCCGCATC
>Ga0306924_10007582_pt1 | contig 10899 bp, 10 predicted proteins | sample sta12Can44000111_FD_203756 | JGI IMG/M metagenome (GOLD analysis project Ga0306924, IMG submission 203756) | Lab enrichment of tropical soil microbial communities from Luquillo Experimental Forest, Puerto Rico - statanox.12C.anox.44.000.111 (v2)... | ecosystem: Environmental > Terrestrial >...
CGACCAGCGCGTCCGCCACCTGCGCGGGCGCCCCGACGGCGAAGCGCTGGGCGGCGAGGCTGCGCAGCTGCGTCTCCGGCGCGGCGTCGGCATCGAGCGCGACCCCCTGCAATCCCCAGGAGAGATAAGACTTGTATTTCTCCATCAGGAACGGAGCCACGCGCCGAAACGCCGCGTCCTCGTCTGCCGCGCAGCCCACTTCGAACAACCTGCAGACGTGCTCGCTCGGCGGCAGCCCCGCGGCCGACCGTGCCGACTTGAACAGCGACATCTGCGGCGCAAGCTCATCGAGCGTGGGGATGGGTACCAGCAGCCAGCCGTCGCCGATCGTGGCGGCGCGCCTGATCGCGGCTTCCACCTGCCCGCCAACAATGATGGGCGGGCGCGGCGCTTGCAGCGGACGCGGCGCGATGGCGGCGTCGCGAAACTGCCAATGGCGGCCTTGGTGGGTGACGCGATCTTCGCTCCACAGCCGGCGTATGATCTCGACGCCCTCGGCAAGGCGGCTCGCCCGCTGCGACATGGGTATGCCGTACATGGCATATTCCTCCGGCCGATAGCCGAGCCCCACGCCGAGCAGAAACCGGCCTCCGGTCATCTCGTCCATGAAGGCGCCGACCTCGGCCAGCTCGACCGGGTTGTGCAGCGGCAGCAATGTCACGTTGGTGCCGATGCACAGGCCATCGGCCTCCGGCGCAATGCGCGCCAGCAACGCGAACTGCGGAAAGAAGTGGAAGCCGGGAGTGATGTGGTGCTCGCCGGCCCAGATCGAGTCGAAGCCGAGGGCGCGAATGAGCCGCACCTGCTCCAGAGTCTCGGCAAGGCGGCGCTTCGGATCGTCGCTCGCCGGATGTTGCGAGTTAAGATAGATGCCGAGCTTCACGGTCGGGCTCCTCTCGCTCCTGCTTGCTGCGGTCGAAGCCGGATAGTCTAATAGTACCGGGCCCGGGTAAACCCGGGGTCACAAGGGAGGCCGCGATGACGCTGCACGGCGCCGAGGCAAGCAGCAGGACGTACGCGAAGAACGGCGCGGACTGCGCCTGCTGCCATCGCCGCGCGTTCGTCAAAGGCGCGAGCGCCGCGGCGCTTGCCACGCTGACATCCAGGCGCAACGCGTCGGCGCAACCCGCGAGTCCCAGCGCCGACAAGCCGTTCCGCATCGACGTGCATCACCATCTTTCCTCGCCCGGCTTCGTCGAGGCGATCAGGTCGCGCAAGACCGGCCAGATCCCGCTCGAGAACTGGACACCTGCGAAGTCACTCGAGGACATGGACAAAGGAGCGGTCGCAACCGCGATGCTTTCGATCAGCGAGCCGAGCGTGAACTTCGGCGATGATGCCGCGGCGCGCGCGCTGGCCCGGGAGACCAACGAATATGGCGCGCGACTGATCGCCGATCATCCCGGCCGCTTCGGGATGTATGCCACCGTGCCGCTGCCCGACGTGGAGGGCAGCCTCCGCGAGATCGCGTATGCGCTCGACACGCTCAGGCTCGACGGCATCTGCATGATGACCGACTATCGCGGCAAGTTCCTCGGCGATCCGTCGTTCGGGCCGGTGATGGAGGAGCTCAACCGCCGCGGAGCGATCGTGTACACGCACCCGTTCCGCAACGACTGCTGCCGCAACCTGGTGCCCGACGTGTTCGAGCCGATCATTGAGCTTGGAACCGACACGACGCGGACCATCGCCAGCCTCATGTTCAGCGGCACGGCGGCGAAATTTCCCGACATCAAGTTTATCTTCTCGCACGCCGGCGGCACCGCGCCCTATCTGATGCAGCGGTTCACCTTTTTGTTCAATGTCAGGAAGGATCTGCAGCCGCGCATGCCGCAGGGCCCGGCGTTTTACATGCAGCATTTCTATTACGACACTGCCAGCGCTTCCACCATCAATCCGCTGGTCTCGCTCACCAGGCTGGTGCCGCCGACCCAGATCCTGTTCGGCACCGATTTTCCCTTTCTCACGGCCGTCGGCACCGCGGCTGATCTGCGCCAAACCGGCCTGTTCGACGCCGGCGCTCTGCGCGCCATCGAGCGCGATAACGCCGTGCGGCTGATGCCGCGCTATCGGGCTTGATTCGGAAGGTAGCCGCCGACGCCCGAATCATTTAACAGCATTGCGGACGCTCCACATTGCGGAGGCCCGGCATGCTGACGGTCGCAGTCATTGCGCGAAAGGGCGGCGTCGGGAAAACGACACTGACGATCCATCTCGCCGTCGAGGCCGCCAAGACCGGCCAGGTGGTTATCATTGACACGGACCCGCAGGCCAGCGCGGCGCAATGGTCCGACGACCGCGGGGCAAAGCAACCGGCGGTCGTCACCTGTCCCGCGGTCCGGCTGCCGGTGTCGCTGCATGCAGCCAGGCAGGGCGGGGCTCATGTCGCGTTCATCGATACAGCGCCTGCAATCGAGAGCTCCGCGCTGGCCGCGGTGCGGGCGGCCGACTTCTGCCTGATCGTGTCGCGGCCCGGTATCCTCGATCTGCGCTCGATCGATATCAACATGCAGATCGCGCGACTGGCCGGCAAGCCGGTGGCGCTGGTCATCAACGCGGCGCCTGTGCGTGACGGGCAGGCGGTTGCAGCGGGCAAGGACGCCGGCGCGGGCTGCGGCGTGGAGGTCTGTCCTGTGACTGTTCACCAGCGTGCCGTGTTCGGCCATGCGCTCGCCGGGGGCAGATGCGCGCAGGAGACTGAGCCCGCCGGCAAAGCTGCCTCTGAGGTGGCTGCTCTATGGGACTGGATCGCGCAACGCACCAGCACGGCGAGCCTGCCGGCGCGGCTGTCGGCCTAGCCAAGAAACGGCGTTGCCGGGCGGGCGGCGACCGTGCTGGCCGGGATGACCCTCTTCGAATCGTCATCCTGCTCCACCTCTTTGTTTGAGCATGTCGCTCTTCGCACGACCGGCTGCTGCCCTCGGGTCAAGCCCGAGGCAAGGCATTTTTGCGCGACTGGTTGTAGACTCTCTGCTCCATGGCGAGATGGGAAGACAGACGAGCGCGAAGATACGGGCCTGCTCGGGCCGGGGCTCGAACGTCGCGCGCAAGCACCCAATCGGTTCGATTTCTCATCGGCCTCATCCTGGCAGCGTCCCTGGTGGCATTCTACGCCTATCAGCGCTGGAATGCTCCTGCGCCGACAGCCATCGTCGGCAAAGCCTGGGTGATCGACGGCGACACCATCGAGATCGCCGGCACCCGCATCCGGCTGGAGGGTATCGACGCGCCCGAGTGGGATCAGACTTGCACTGATGCGCAAGGAAAGCCGTGGCCCTGCGGGAGAGCAGCGACCAGCGAGCTCAAAGCGCATGTTCGCGGTCGTGAGCTTACCTGCAATGCCAGGGCTTTCGACCGCTACAAGCGGGTGCTTGCGGTATGCGCGCTGCCGGACGGCTCCGATATCAATGCTTGGATGGTGCAGCAAGGCTGGGCCGTGGACTACGGCTTTGCCAGGATCTACGAATCCGAGCAAGCGGAAGCCGAGAAGTCCAGGCGCGGGATTTGGGCGGGAAGCTTCATGTCGCCGTCGCAATGGCGGCAACGCCAGAGCGAGTAGGCTAGAGCAGGATGACTTTTCTTCGAATTGTCATCCTGCTCTAGCTCTTTGTTTGAGCATGTCCTTTTTCGCAAAACCGGTTCCCACTTTTGCGGGACATGCTCTAACAAGCAAGCTTCATGCGGTGCTCGGCATCGGCGTTGCGACACGTGTGCGCGTAGCCACCACCGCAATGCAGATGACGCTCATGATCAGCATTGCCACGACATAAGCGAGCCCGGCAGAAAAGCTCCCAGTCATATCCTTGAGATAGCCGACGACGAGCGGACCGATCGCCGATCCGCCGCCGATCCCGGCGCAGTTGATGAGCGCAATCCCCGCGGGTCGTGCCTCCGCGGAGAGGATCGTGTTCGAGGCAGGAAACGTCCAGAAGGTGAGCAAAGCGCAGAACGATCCTACCGAGACGAGGATCAATCCCAGATAGCGCAGCTCCGCCTGATGGAAGAGGATGACGAGCACCCAACCGGCGATCGCGAGCAGCATGGCGATGCGAAAATGCCAATCACGCTCATCACGGCGATCGGAGCTGGCGCCCCATAACGGCATCATCGCTACCGTGAGGATTGCCGGGAACGCGGTGAGCAGGCCTACGACGATGAAGCTCGCGCCGTGAACAAGGCTGTGCACAATCTGCGGCACCCAGGTTGAATTCGCGTTCAGAGATGTCACCAGGCCGAAATATGCAGCCGACAACAGAACCACGTTTCGGCTTCCGAGCTGGCTGAGAATTCCGCGCTGTGTGGCAGCGGTTTGCTCGAGCGCGCGGTCGCGCTCCAGCCGGGATGCGATCTCGCGCTTCTCCTCCTCGCTCAGCCACTTGGCGCGGGCGGGACCATCATCGAGATAGAAGAGGCATGCAACGCCGAGAATGACAGCCGGCAGGCCCTCCAGCAGGAACAGCCAGCGCCAGCCTGCAAGCCCAAGGAATCCGTTCATCTGCAGAATGAAGCCGGAGATGATCGACGCGATGGCGATGGTGACCGGAATGCCCATGATGAACAGCGCATTGGCGCGGGCGCGGCAGCTGCGCGGAAACCAGAAGGTGAGATAGAGGAGAATGCCGGGAAAAAACCCCGCTTCGGCCACGCCGACCAGGGCGCGGATGCCGTAGAGGCTCCATATCCCGACTGCAAACATGGTGGCCGCGGAGGCAATGCCCCACGTGATCATGATGCGTGCGATCCACAACCTGGCGCCGACCTTGGCCAGCACCAGATTGCTGGGAATCTCGAACAAGGTGTAGCCGAGATAAAAGACGGTCACCGACATGCCGTAAGCGGCCGCGCTCAGGCCCAGCTCCTTGTTCATGGTCAACGCCGCAAACGCGATGTTGATGCGATCCATGAACGAGACGACAAGCAGGATGAAGAGAAACCAGATCAGGCGCCGGAAGATTTTGCGTAAGAGCCTGTCGTGCGGGAGGCCATCGACAAGGATGCCGGAGTTGATTGTCGTGCTCATCGCTGCCTCTTCTCGATGTTGCAGCAAAACGCCGACGCTGCGGGCGGGTCGCCCTGCGCTCGCGCATATCGGCGATGAGTTGGGACGAGGCTACTCCCGGCCGTCCTCGGAAGCTCGTGAACATTTGGTAATGTGCCGGTAATTTATTTCCGAGCGGGCCGCGCTTTATGCCATCGGTCGTTAAATCGCGCGCCGCGCCGAGTATTTTGCCGCCGGGTGAAGCCGTCGCCGTTGTTATCGCCATCGCGCCGCGACGGTAAATGCTCCTTCCGTGCAGACTCATCCAAGCTTGGCCACGCGTCGTGCATCCCACCACCAGATTGTCGGAAATGCGGATATGCCGTATTTCGGCATCAGCTCGGGACGTCCAAACTTGTCCCAGCGAGCGGTGCGGAGCTTGTCATAGCTCCACTGCGGCACGACGTAGTGGTTCCACAGCAGGACGCGGTCGAGGGCTTGCGTTGCGGCGGTGAGCTCGGCGCGGTCGGCCGCCATGACGATACGGTCGATCAGGGCATCGACCGCGGGATTTTTGATGCCGGCGGTGTTGCGCGAGCCGGGCCTGTCGGCTGCCCGCGAGCCCCAGTAATCGCGCTGCTCGTTGCCGGGCGTCAGCGTTTCGGTCCAGAAATCGACGATGATATCGAAATCCCAGCCGCGCAATCGGTTCGCATATTGGACGGGATCGACGAGGCGGACCGTCACGGCGATGCCCAACCGCTCCAATGCCGCCTTGTAGATCAGTATGGGCGGCTCGAAGCCCGGATTGGCAATCAGGAACTCGACCTCCATCGGCTCGCGCGTGGCGGGATCCATAAGCTGCATGTCGTGTACGACGTATCCGGCATCGTTCAGGAGCTTCATGGCATGCAGAAGGTTCTTCCTGGCTGCGTGCATGCTGCCGGCAACCGGGTTTGAATACGCGGTTGTGAAGACTTCCGCCGGAACCTGCTCGCGCAGCATCTCGAGAAGCGCGAGCTCCTTGCCCTGCGGCAGGCCCGAGGAGGCAAGCTCAGTGCCCTGGAAATAGCTGGAGATGCGCTGATACTGCCCGAAAAAAATCTCCTTATTGATCGTCTCGAAATCGAAGGCGAAATTGAAAGCGCGCCGGACCCTTGCATCCTTGAACTTGTCGCGCCGGGTGTTGAATGCAAAGCCCTGCATCACTCCGACATTGCGAATGGGAAACTCCTCGCGCACGACGCGGCCTTCGGTGAGCGCGGGAAAGTCGTATCCGGTCACCCAGTGCTTTGCGCTGTACTCCTCATGCCAGTCCAGGTAGCCCGCCTTGAAAGCCTCGAAGGCGACCGCCGGATCGCGAAAGTAGTCAAACCGCAGCTCGTCGAAATTGTTGCAGCCGCGCCGTATATTGAGCTCCTTGCCCCAATAGTCCTTCACCCGCTCGTACACGATGGATCGGCCGGGAACGAACGACTTGATGCGGTAGGGGCCCGAACCAAGCGGGGGCTCAAGCGTGGTGGCGCCGACGTCGCGTGCCGCTCCAGACTGCTCCTTTGCTTGCCACCAGTGCCTAGGCAGCACCTTGAGCTCCCCCACAATCTGCGGCAGCTCCCGCTTGCCCGGTGACTCGAATACGAACGTGACTTCGCGTTTTGCCGTTGCCTCGGCCTTGCTGACATGCCTGTAGTAGGAGGAAAGCTGCGGGCTGTTCTTCTTGAATGCGTTGAAGGAAAAGACGACGTCCTCGGGTGTGACGGGGGCGCCGTCATGCCATCTGGCGCCGGTGCGCAAGCGGTAGCGTACAAAGGAAAAATCGTCCGGGTATGCGACTTCCTCGACAAGCAATCCATAAGCGCTGGACGCTTCGTCCAGAGACGGCAGCAGTAACGTGTCGTAGATGAGGTCGATTCCGGCGCCGAGGTTTCCTTTCAGGCCGGCCACCACCATGTTGAAATTGTCGTACGTGCCGAGAGCGCTCTGACGGACGGCCCCCCCGGTGGGAGCGGTCGCATCGACATAGTCGAAGACGGTAAAGCCAGGGGGGTATTTGAGCGTCCCAAAAAGAGATACTCCTTGGCGCCAACGCTCCCCCGCCGCCCAGACCGGGGAGGGGAAAAACAACCCCCCACGCGCAAGCAGGCAAAAGCCGGCGCAATGCAAAAAGCCTCGACGCGTAGTGTTCACATCTGCGTCCTCGTGAATTTTCAACGTTCGATCCGCCAAGTCGTTTCAAGTCGTTGCGTGGCCTGCTGACCGAAGCTTACCACTTTCCGAGATTGGCTGCAGTCTGAAGCGGAAGGCGCAGCGAAGCGAGCCTGCTCTCGCGAACGGCTCTCGCCGCGCACCTTACGGCGAATTCAGGAAACAAATGCATCCTACCACGCGTTGGCTCACAGTAACCAATATGGAGAAGACCATGAAAAAAGCTCTCCTCACGGGGGTCGCTCTGCTTTCCCTCGCGATCCTGCCCGCGAGCGCGCAGGTGAATTCGCCGCAGCAGCCGGCTAACGGCCAGCATGTTGCAAAGCAAAATAGCTCGGCCGGCGCGCAGCAGAACAAGAACCAGCTCAGCCGGGACGAGATCATGCAAGCTCAGCAGGCGCTTGATCAGAAAGGGTTCGATGTAGGCAAGGCGGACGGAATCATGGGCCCCCGCACCAAGCAGGCGCTGGACAAGTTCCAGCAGCAGCAGAAACTGCAGCAGACCGGTCAGCTCGACCAGAACACCCTTTCGGCACTGGGAGTGTCGCGGCAGGGATCGACCACCGGGCAGGGCGGCAACCCGCAAAGCGGCAAGGCAGGCACGAACGGGCGAGCAAAACAGCCCTCCGGGATGAGCAGATAACCCGATAAGTCGCAGGCGGTTGTTTCTCCGGGCGGTGCGCGGAGAGCGTGGCGGGAATGAATGTTTCCGCGGCGCTCTCGCCGTTTGGTTTGCCTGTTTGCCGGGGCGGGGCCTTCCCCGGCGCCCTGTCGGTCGCATACTGTGTGCGCTCCTTGGGACCATCCCAGCCTGTCGAGCAGGACCGGAAAAATGATCGCCTGGCTCAAACGCGCTTTTCCCGACTTTTTCCTGGCGCTCGTCCTCACCGGCGTAGCCCTGCTCTTTTTTTTGCTGAGCTTCGGGACGAGCTACCATCAGCTGGCCATCGGTCTTCTGGCATCGGCCGTGTCCTGGGTGGTGCTGATCCTCTTGCTCGAATCCGCCTGGCGGCTGGTCACGCCGGTGCTGCGCTATCTGGGCATCGAGGGTAACGAAAAGGCATGCTCCGGCCGGTGACTGAAATGGCGCACGTTGTCTTCCTCTTCGATGTCGACAACACGCTTATCGACAATGACCGGGTGCAGGCCCATCTGAGCGAGCACCTGGAGCAGACATACGGGGCGGCGACCCGGGACAGGTACTGGGAGATCTTCGAGGAGCTGCGAAGGGAGCTCGGGTACGCCGACTACCTGGGTGCCCTGGAGCGCTACCGCGTCGAGGCGATCCATCGTCCGGAGGTGCTGCGGATATCGAGCTGGCTGGTCGACTATCCCTTCGCGGAGCGCCTTTATCCCGGTGCGCTCGACGCGGTGCAGCACGCTCAGCGGTTGGGGACCGCGGTCATCCTCTCCGACGGCGACGCCGTGTTCCAACCGCGCAAAGTCGAGCGCTCGGGTCTGTGGCGGGCGTTCGACGATCGTGTCCTCATCTATATTCACAAGGAGCAAGAGCTCGATACCGTGGCGCGCCTTTACCCGGCCGACCGCTACGTTCTCATCGACGACAAGCTGCGCATCCTTGCCGCGGTGAAGGGCATATGGGGCAAACGCGTCACGACCGTGTTTCCGAGGCAGGGTCATTATGCGCTCGACCCCGGCACATTGGCCCAATATCCGCCCGCGGACATCGAGCTTGCCGCGATTGCCGATCTGCTCGACTACGATCTGCCGGCAATTCTCGGGAAGAGCTGATCATGCGGCCGCTGCCGATTTACTCCTGCGACGCCATAGGCGGGTGATCCTGTGGGATGCCCACTCGTTGAACCTCTCCATGTAGAGATAGGTGACCGGTGGCGCGAAAGCATAGCGGGCTCGCGGTGCCGAGCAGCGTTCGTCCTGCGACCGTTGTCCGTGAGGCGACGCGCGCCGAGTGAAAACGCCAAGGACGAGGCATCGGCGTCTATGCGCACCTTCCGACGAGCGATGCCTCGCCCCACGCCACTTCAAGCTACGGCTCGACCACCACCGTCCCGGTCATGCGCGGGTGCAGCGAGCAGAAATACTCGTAGGTTCCCGGCGCGGTGAAGGTGAAGGAGAAGCTGTCGTCGGTATCGAGCGCCTTCGATTTGAACAGGCGCGTGGACGAGGAAACGGTGTGGGGAATGTCATCCTCGTTACGCCAGATCACCGTCGTTCCCGTCTTCACCGTGAGCTGCGCCGGCGCGAAAGTAAAATTGTCGATGGTAGCGCTTGCTTCCGGCGCTTCGGTCACGGCATGCGAGGCGACGGCTCCCGTCAGGAGCCCGGCCAGCGCCGCCGCCGCGGCAGACGGCCAAAGCCCGCGAAGAATGGATGGCTGCATGACACACCCCGCCGCGCGCGTCAGCTCTGCAGCGGCTTGTCGATGAGGGCCAGCCGTTGCTGCCCGCGCACGAAATTCACTTCGGTGATTCCGAGCAGCGAGCGCAGCTTGTCGTCGGGAACCTTCATCGGGCCGGGGGAGGGCGCGGATCCTGGCGCCGGCTGCGGGAATGCGGTCGCCATCGCGGTATGGAATGCGACGTTACCTTCCACCTTCTGCATCACCTGATGAATGTGACCGTTGAGAACGGTGACCGAGCCGAACCGCTTCAGGAGCTCGAGCGCGCGCGCCCCATCGTCGGTGCCCCAACCCCATTTCTCATAGACCGTCCATAGCGGGATGTGGGCGAACACTACGACCGGCGTCTCCGCCGACTTTCCTTTCAGATCGTCGGCCAGCCAGGCGAGCTGCTCCTCGCCGAGGTTGCCGAGCCCGCCGGCCTTGAGGTTCACGACATTGACGAGACCGACGAAATGCACGCCGTTCGCATCGAAGCTGTACCAGCCCGCACCCTTGGCGTTCTTGCCGTAGCGTTCGCGATAGAGCTTGGCGTCCTCGTCGAGAAGGTCGTGCTCGCCCGGAACGTAGTGCACGTCAAGCGCGGCCTTGGAGATGACCCCCTGGGCATTGTCGAACTCGGCCGGCTTGGAGAGATGCGTAATGTCCCCGGTATGGATCATGAATGAGGGCTTGGCGGGGAGCGATTTGACTTTTGCCAGAGCCTCTTCAAGCGTGCCGATCACATTGGGATTGGCCGGCTTGTCGAAGCCGACATGGCTGTCGCTGATCTGCAGGAAGCTGAGCTTGCTCGGCTCGGCGGCGAGCGCCCCGTCGATGATCCCGAGCGAACGCGGGACGCCCCCCGACACGGTCCACAGCACGCCGGTCCCGGCCCAGGTCATGCATTCCAGGAGTTTTCGCCGGCTTACGCCGTTGTTTCCGCCGTTTTCCGTGACGTCGCTCATGGCAATCCTCCGTGTTGATATGACGATAAAGAGCGGGGTCGGACCGCAATTATTCCTTCATCACGCAACCGTGAGAATTCCGGCGGGCGGCTGCGGCCTGGGCCGCCAAGGTGGCCGGCCGCGGCGCATCCGCACTCCGCGATGCATGGCAATGTCACGAAACCGGAAGCACAACCCTGGCAAGGAATGGCTGCTGCTCATGACTGAGAAAGCCCCGGCAACCAAGGTTGTCGGGGCTTTCTTCGCGTCATGATGCCGGCGTTTTGCGGGTTATGGAGAGGTCAGCCGAGCGCTCGCCCGTCACCACCACCGCCGCGGACCCCATCCTACCCAAACCCGCGGGCCATAACCGCCATAGGCATAGGCGCCGTAAGCATACGGGCGATAAT
>Ga0306924_10007584_pt1 | contig 10899 bp, 6 predicted proteins | sample sta12Can44000111_FD_203756 | JGI IMG/M metagenome (GOLD analysis project Ga0306924, IMG submission 203756) | Lab enrichment of tropical soil microbial communities from Luquillo Experimental Forest, Puerto Rico - statanox.12C.anox.44.000.111 (v2)... | ecosystem: Environmental > Terrestrial > Soil...
GACGACCCGCGTAATTGTGGCTTCATCGTAGCCGACTTCCCGAAGGACCTCTGCCGATTTCTTGGCATGCAAGTGCTTCAAATCGTTTCGCCAGCGAAGGTACCCTGCCCGGGTCATATCGTAGGAGTTTCGTGGAATCAGCCATCGACAGATATGTTGCGATCGCGCCGCGAGCAGCAATGGTTGGGAGGCATCCGGTTGCAATTGGAGGACCCATTCGGTAAGCCTTCGAGCGTAAAGTAGTTCATGGGGCTGAGCTACCCCATCGACAAATATCAGGTGCGGATCCCGCCTATTTTCTTCGTCGAAACGGCGGATTGCCTCCGAAAATCGCCTTTCATCTTCCATTCAATTCGTTCCTCCAATTCCTTGGCAGTCGGGATCGCAAAAATGGTGTCTTGCTGCGGGGTCTGCCACAGGTTCCGCCCGTAAGGAACTACGAATTGGCAAACCGTCCTTACGATCATATCTTGCCGATCGGCGGATTGCGCGTGCGCAGACTCTCCGGCAACCGAGTGCTTCCCATCAGATACGCGTCGATGCGCCGGGCAACGTCCCGGCCTTCGCCGATGGCCCAGACGACAATCGACTGACCGCGATTGGCATCTCCCGCAGCAAATACTCCGGGCAGATTCGTCATCATATTGGAATCCGTTTTGATGGTGCTCCGGGCGGTCACCTCGATCCCCGTGTTCAAAAATGGCGCTGATTCGGCGCCTTGGAAACCGATTGCGACGAGCACAACATCGACAGGAATTGTTAAACCTTCCTCGATAACCTTCATTGCCGTTCGTACCATGCGCCCTTCTTTTTTCTCGTAGGTCCATTCGACACGATCGAACATCAGCTGATCAACTGAGCCGTCGTTGTTGCAGTCGATAAATCCCGTCACATTGATGTTGAAGTCTTCAATGCCGCCCTCTTCGATGGCGTAGGTTTCCCGATATATCAGCGGCCATTCGGGCCACGGATTATCCACCGGCCGCTCTTCTGACCCCCTGAGATTGATGCTGATTTGCACGACCTGCCGGGCACGCTGCCGATGTGCTGTCGCGACGCAATCGGCGCCGGTGTCGCCGCCGCCAAGCACGATCACGTTTTTGCCGTGCGCGTCGATCATCCCATTGACCTGTTTTCCCGCCTGTCGTCGGTTTTCTTTCGTGAGGTAATCCATTGCCCAATAGATCCCCTTGAGTTGCCGGCCGGGGACTGGGACCTCGCGTGGCAATTGTGCACCTATCGCCAGACAAATCGCGTCAAATTTGTCCCTCAACTCCTGGAAAGGAAGATTCACGCCTACATTTGCGCCAGTTCGAAATATTACGCCTTCACGGCGCAATTGATCGACCCGGCGCGCAACCTGGTATTTGCCGAACTTGAAGTCCGGTATGCCGTAGACCATCAAGCCGCCAATCTCGTCGTCGCGCTCAAAGACCGTTACCTCGTGTCCGGCCCGGTTAAGCTGTTGTGCAGCGGCGAGTCCGGCAGGGCCGCTCCCGACAACTGCAACACGCTTGCCGGTGCGAACGTTAGGCGGTTCCGGAGTAATCCAGCCCTCTGCCCAACCCCGGTCTACGATCGCTCGCTCGATGCTCTTAATTGTGACGGGGTCGTTATTGTAGGCGAGAACACAAGCGGGCTCGCATGGCGCAGGGCAGGTATATCCCGTAAACTCGGGGAAATTGTTTGTTGCGTGCAGACGAGCGAGCGCACCTTGCCAGTTCCCCCGGCTGACGAGATCATTCCAGTCCGGAATGATGTTTCCGATTGGGCAACCGCCCATGCAGGTCGGCACACCGCAATCCATGCAGCGAGCGCCCTGTTGGCGCAGCTGTCCTTCGTCCCATTGTTCGGAGTAAACTTCTTTGTAATCACCGGTGCGCGTGGCCGGGTCCCGGTAAGGAATCGGATTACGAGTAAATTTCAAAAAGCCGTTTGGGTGATCGTCCGCCATGAATAGATAGTCCGTTAGGCAACTTTTCTTCTTTCGGCAGGGGCAGGCGCGGCGGTGCGCACGTCTCTTCCTTCGGCCAGATGACGCTCGACCACTTCCGCGTAAGCGCCCGGAATTACCTTAAGAAATTTCGGGATATACTCCTCCCACCTATCGAGAATCCGTTTTGCCTTTGAGCTGTTTGTGTAGACAACATGGTTAGTCAGCATTCGGTTAACCAACTGGATATCGCGATCCTCATTGAACTCCTCAATCCGGACCATTGCCGGATTGAGCCTGGACCTGAAGCTTTTGTCCTCATCCAGGACAAAGACTTCACCGCCGCTCATGCCGGCCCCGAAATTTTTCCCGGTCTTTCCAAGGATCACCACAACGCCACCCGTCATATACTCGCATCCATGATCGCCAACTCCTTCGACCACCGCGATCGCGCCGGAATTGCGCACAGCAAACCGTTCGCCGCCCATCCCGTTGAAATAAGCCTCGCCACTCGTTGCACCATACAATACGACATTTCCGACGATGATGTTTTGCGACGCGATAAATGCCGCGCCCTTAGGCGTATCGACAGTGATCCTGCCTCCGGAAAGCCCTTTGCCAACATAGTCGTTTGCGGCGCCCTCTAGATGGAGGCTGATACCTCGAGCCAGGAATGCACCGAAGCTTTGCCCGGCTGATCCGGTGAAGTGGATCTGGATGGTGTTCGGCGGAAGCCCGCTTGGACCATACTTTTTTGCAACCACCGAACTCAGCATCGTTCCAGCGGTCCGATCGGAATTCTTGATCGGAACGTCAATGAAAACCCGTTCCCCGCGCTCTATCGCCGGCGCTGCCAGCTCAATGAGTCGATGATCGAGCTTATCCTCGAGATTGTGATTTTGCTCGCGTATTTTTCTGGGAACGTCGTGGGACGGCTGCTGGTAAAGCAGTTGCGAAATATCTATCAATCCGTTTTTTGGATGCAAGATTTCACGCTGACGCAGTTTGTCGACCCGCCCGATCATTTCATCCATGGTACGAAACCCCAGCACTGCCATCAGTTCGCGTACTTCGTGGGCAACGAATCGCATATAGTTGACCACGTGGCCCGGCTTACCGGCAAACTTTGCTCGTAGCTTGGGATCCTGAGTCGCGATGCCAACTGAGCAAGTATTGCAATGGCATTTGCGCAGCATGATGCAGCCCAAGGCTACCAAGGCTGCGGTGCCAAACCCGTATTCCTCAGCTCCGAGCAACGCCGCTATGACAACGTCGCGTCCGGTCTTCAGGCCGCCGTCCGCGCGGACGCGGATGCGTGATCGCAGATTATTCGCCAATAACACTTGCTGGGTCTCGGCCAAGCCGAGCTCAAACGGTGCACCGGCGGATTTGATGGAAGTCTTAAGGGAGGCACCGGTGCCGCCGGCATCACCGGCAATCAGGACGGCATCAGCACGCGCCTTGGCCACTCCTGCAGCGATCGTTCCAACGCCCGCCTCGGAAACGAGTTTTACGTGAATTTCCGCGGCCGGATTTGCGCATTTCAAGTCATGGATCAGCTGTGCCAGATCCTCGATCGAATAGATGTCGTGATGCGGCGGTGGAGAAATCAACCCTACCCCAGGAGTCGTAAAGCGGACTGAAGCGATTTCTTCATTCACCTTTGACCCAGGCAACTCCCCGCCTTCGCCTGGCTTTGCGCCTTGGGCCATCTTAATTTCGATCTGCTTCGCCTGAGCAAGATAATTGATCGTTACGCCGAATCTTCCGCTGGCGACCTGCTTCATCGAGTTCTCGCGTTCAGTGCCGAACCGCTCGACCGGTTCGCCGCCTTCTCCAGTGCCGGCTTTGCCGCCAATTCGGTTCATCGCAATTGCGAGCGTCTCATGGGTTTCTGTACTAAGCGAGCCGAGCGACATCGAGCCGGTCGAAAATCGCTTCCAAATCTCCTCGACCGGCTCCACATCACTGATGGGAATCGACTCGTGTTCATCGATATCGAAATCGAGCAAGCCTCGGATCGTCTGAAGTCGTTGATCCTGGTCGTTCAAGTAGCTCGCAAACTCGCGATAGGCTTCGTAGTTACCAGTGCGCACGGCGTATTGGAGTTTCGCAACGGTAGAGGGATTCCATTGATGCAGTTCACCGTCGCGGCGCCAGTAAAGCTCGCCGCCGGCGTCCAACGGGAGGTTCCCAGCAATTTTGTTGCCGAAGGCCAACTCATGCTGCTCAAGCAGTTCGCTTTCGACCTCCTCCAGTCCAACACCTCTCAGATGGGCAGTTGTCCCGGCGAAATATTCCTGGACGAAATCTGGATTGAGCCCGACGGCCTGGAAACCCTGAGCACCTTTGTAGCTTTCGAGCGTCGAGATTCCCATTTTCGACATCACCTTCAGGATGCCGCCTTCAATCGCCTTTTTGAACTTGCTCACCGCTTCGGTAACGTCAGAGGTCAGCCAATTTTCGCGGCCCATTTGCACGATGCTTTGATATCCCAGCCACGGGTAAATGGCGTCGGCGCCGTATCCGATCAGCGTGCAAAAGTGATGTACGGTACAAGGCTGAGCCGCCTCGAGAACGATGGCAGCGCGCGTGCGAAGACCTTTTCGGATCAGATGATGATGCAACGCGCCGACGGCTAACAGGTTCGGCACTGCGAGACGATCCGGCCCGATATTTCGATCGGAAATGATCAGGATCTCGTGGGCATGTTTGATTGCTTCGGCCGCTTGATTACGAAGCTCGTCGATTGCCTCGCCAAGCGAGGTCCCTTTTGCAAAGGTCCCGTCAATGACGAAAGGTCGAAATCGACTCAAATGCTTGATGGCCGCGAACTCGCGGTAGGTAAGGATCGGCGACTCAAGGAAAAGCTGCCGGCAATGTTCCGGCGTCTCCTCCAGAAGATTGCGTTGGCGGCCGATGTGACTTTCGAGCGAAGTCACCAGGTCTTCCCGCAAGTAGTCCAGCGGCGGGTTTGAAACCTGAGCGAAGAGCTGGAGAAAATACTGGAACAGCGGCTTGTGCCGCGTAGAGAGAATTGCCAACGGCGTGTCATTTCCCATCGAACCGAGCGTGTCTTTGCCCTCTTCGGCCATTGGCTGAACCAGACAGCGGAGCGATTCCAAAGTGTAGCCGGACGCTCGCTGGCAGGCGGTGACATCGCCTATCTCCTCAAATTCCACGCCCGGCTTGACGATATCCTTCAACCGGGTGCGATTCTGGGCCAGCCATGCTGAATAATCATGTGCCGTAAGTTCCTCAAAAATTTCCTGCTCGGGCACAATTCGCCTCTCGAGAGTGTCCGCAAGAAACAGCTCGCCAGGTCTGAGCCGGCTTTGAAAAACGATTTCGCTGGCAGGCGTATCGAGGACGCCCGTTTCGCTCGCCATGATCACGATATTCGACCGTGTCAGACAGTAGCGACAGGGGCGTAACCCATTTCGATCGAGGATGGCTGCAACTCTGTACCCATCAGTCGCGGCGATCAGCGCCGGTCCATCCCAGGGTTCGATAATCGTTGAAAAGTAATCGTAAAATGAGCGCCGCCTGGCATCCATCAACTTGTCCTTGTTCCAGGCTTCCGGAATTAACATTCGAAGCGCGTGGGGCAGACCCCGGCCTGATTCCAGCAGCAGTTCGAGCACGTTATCGAATACCGCAGTGTCGCTCAGGCCTTCCGACGTAATCGGCTTTATGCTTTCGATGTCATCGCCAAATTTTTCACTTTCAAGGGCAGCCTCGCGCGTCCTCATGCGGTTCAAATTTCCGCGTAACGTGTTGATCTCGCCGTTGTGCACCACTGTGCGATAGGGATGCGCTAGTTGCCAGGCACCCAAAGTGTTAGTTCCAAAGCGAGAGTGCACCAGAACAATGCTGCTCTTGACCCGGTCATTTGAGAGATCGGGATAGTAGAGCTGCAACTGCCGGCAAGTCAGCAATCCCTTATAAACGATCCTCCGGCGATCGAGAGAACAGACGTAAAACAGTTCCTTTCCGCAAATCCCGGATTGTTTGACGGCTTTCTCGATCAGGCGCCGCAACACATATAATTGCGTATCAAGGTGCTCCGGTGTCAGCGGGTCGAGAGGCTCTACGAACATCTGCCGGACTGCCGGCTCGGACAGAAGAGCGGTTCTTCCAAGATCGGAGTTGTCGGTTGGCACTTCACGCCAGGAGATCAGTCTGCAAGCCGCTTCGCGGCAGACCGTTGTGATCAGCTTCTTCAATGCGATTTGCTTCCACTGATCCTTCGGGACGAAAAGTTGGCCGACGCCATACGAATCAAAGTCGCCCAGCGTAGGAATCTCCGAATGAAAAAAGTCATGCGGCTTTTGCAACAGCATTCCCGCGCCATCACCGGTCTTCTCCTCGGCTCCACGCGCACCGCGATGATCGAGATTGCACAGGATGCGCAATCCGTCTTCGACCAGTTGATGGGTCCGCGTTCCATTTAAATCGATGAGTGCGCCAACACCACAGGCTCCGCGATTCGCACCCGGTGAACTTAATCCGCGTTCGCTGTTCATGAACTCAATAGAATCTCCCCAAGCAAATGCCGTTCCGAATTGATAGCGCAAGTGACACTATGTGCACTCGTCTCCCACGAGAGTACTCATCAGGCCCATATTTTCCAGATCAGAGGCCCGTCGAAACGCGTTGCTGGTCATGAATTTAGCAACCTGCCTAGTTTTCAACAATATTTCTGTGTTTTCTAACGCTCGAGCGGATGGTCATTGCTGGCCGGTTCCTGGAGCTGAAGGGCGTCCGCTCCGTCGGCGCCGTGAGACGGTGCTGGTTTATGGCCGGCAACGGCTGCGAGGGATCGCTGCCCTCCAAGCCTGCACTGATCATCGTTGCCGGGACCGCAAGCGCGCGAGAGAGTGGGATTGAGCCGCCAAATTTCGTCTTCGTTCCTTCTTTCTGGCAGGAGTCTGATCCGATAAATTCAACCGCTAATCAACTGGGAATGAGCTAGAGGCTGTTATGCTTGGTGACAGTTAATCCCCGAAAGCATTTCGGGGTTACGACTCGAAAGGGCTGTTCTTCCACATAGATCGGTAGGGGCGCATCTCCGAGGCGCCCGGTCCCACGAGACCAGCTCAGAAATCCGACCTTACCAAACTACGCTGCACTCGTGCGGGGAAAGAATACTAGCCGCGAAAGTATTGGCTATTTGGCAACCGCATGGGCCTCCTCTTTTGCGGCGCCCGTTTTGCTCAGCTCGGCTACAAATTCGTCGTGACTCATCGGATGGGAGAACATCGGAAAATCGTGTTCAATGGCTCCCTGGTGAGCTGCTTCACTGACTGTAGCGGCACAATCCTTGATGGTGATGACGTTGTACCCAAGTTCATATCCGGTGCGCATCGTTGATTCAACGCAGCAATTGGTCAGGAAGCCGCCGAGCGCGATGGTATCGATCTTCCGGCTCCTGAGGATAAAATCAAGGTTGGTCGAAGCAAACCCGTCAAGACCCCGCTTACCCTCGACGACGAAATCTTCGGGCTGCGGCTTAAGAGCGTCAACGATCTCTGCGCCCCAGCTTCCTTTCTGAAAGACTTGCCCATCTCTGCAGCCTTTCAGGATCCCGTAAGGCGTCGGGCTGATTTCGCGAAAATCGGGGGCAAAAGTAATGGGGACGTGGACAATAGCGGCCCCGGCTTTACGAGCTTCATTGACCATCTCGACTGTGTTTTCCAGCATATGGGTCGACTCCATGACGGGTTTGACCGCCTCATGCAGTTTACCGCCTGGAGTGGTGAAGTCGTTCTGGTATTCGATCAGGACGAGGGCAGTGGTTTTGGGGTTCATAATAATTCGCTGTATTATTTTGGGATATAAAAAATCTCCTGCTGAGCAGTAGTTCCTTCAACACTCCGACAGACCGCAACAAAGTTCAACCAAAGGTCGATCCGCTCGAGGCGAGCATCGTCCTTTGTTGGGCATTGGCGAAACTCCGGGAGACGCAAGCGCCTCCCCTCCAAGTTTTTCGCGCGCGTCAGTCACAGGTTGCCAGACACACTCAGGGACCGCAGCCCTTGCGGATTTTATCGGTTAGTAAAAAAATGCATGATGCCGGGCTGGAGGACTGTAACAGATTGCACAAATCTCTTGTCCCCAATTACGATTCAAATTATACATAGCGTGTTTTAAACGATAGTTGTCGCGGTACCTTTGCTTTCTCCCCAGCGTCTGCGAATTTGTGACGCAGCCCGGCCAAGGATCCGCGCGGTGCTTATGATTATTTGCCGGCGCAAAGAAGTGGCCCTCTTTTAAACGAGGCGATGCAATGATCCCGCAATCTTTCGAATATTTCCGCCCCCAGAGCGTCCGCGAAGCCATCACGCTCCTGGAACAGCATGGCAGTGGCGCCAAGATTTTGAGCGGCGGACAGAGTCTTATCCCGATGATGAAGGTACGCATCGCTCGGCCAGAATATTTGGTCGACATCAACCGTATCCCGGAGCTTCGCTACGTCAGGGAAGAGGATGGCTATCTGAAAATAGGCGGCCTCACACGGGAATCGGATCTGGAATATTCCGAACTTATTAAATCGAAATACCCGATCATTCTCGACACGGCCGCGATGATTGCCGATCCACAAGTGCGGAACATGGCCACTGTGGGCGGAAATCTTGCCCACGGCGACCCGGCCAATGACCATCCCGCGACAATGCTGGCGCTGCGTGCGGAGGTTATCGCTTCGGGTCCAGGAGGCGAGAGAGTTATTCCGATCAAAGATTTCTTTGTTTCTTTGTTCACGACCGCACTCGAGCACAATGAAATTTTGACCGAAATCCGTATCCCGACTCTACCCGCGCGCAGTGGTGGAGCTTACTTTAAACTGGAACGAAAGGTCGGCGATTTCGCCACGGTTGGAGTTGCCGCACAGGTCACGCTTGAGGCATCAGGAATTTGCATTTACGCCGGCATCGGTTTGACAAACGTCGGGCCAACGCCGCTTGATGTGCAAAGGGCAAGCGACTTTCTGAACGGGAAAAGTCTTGATGAGATGAGCATCAAACAAGCAGCTCGAATCGCCGCGGATGATGCTCAACCCAGTTCGGATTTGCGGGGTCCTGCTTCCTACAAAACTTCGATGGTGCGTGAGTTGACTATTCGCGCGCTGGTTCGTGCCCGCGAAAGAGCTTCCCGGTAGCGTTTCCGGGCGACTAACAGAACGACTAACTATGGCCAGGAAAACGGTTGTGCGAGTGAAGGTGAACGGGACAAGTCGCGAGGCCGAAGTAGAACCGCGGCTTTTGCTTGTTCACTTTATAAGAGACATTTTAGGACTTACCGGAACGCATGTCGGTTGCGATACGACGAATTGCGGCGCGTGTACCGTTCTTCTTGATGGGAAACCGGTAAAATCGTGCACGGTTTTTGCCGTGCAGGCAGATGATCAGGAGATTCGGACGATCGAAGGTGTGGCTGACAACGGAAAGCTTCATCCGCTCCAGGAAGGCTTCAGGGAGGAGCATGGTCTCCAGTGCGGGTTCTGCACGCCCGGAATGATTTTGGCCGCTAAAGCTCTTCTCGAAAGAAATCCTCACCCCACTGAGCAGGAAATTCGCTGGGGAATTTCGGGCAATCTCTGTCGCTGCACGGGGTACCAGAATATCGTCAAAGCGGTCCAGTACGCGGCTAACAAAATGACCTGATCGGAAGACGTTTATGCTGCAAAAGACCTCTCCTGAAATCGGCGGCATGGGACACTCGGTAAAGCGTAAAGAAGATTTGCGCTTCGTGCAGGGCAGGGGCACATACGTCGACGATGTGCACCTTCCCGGGATGGTTTACGGGCAGATGATCCGAAGTCCCTACGCCCATGCTCGGATCACCGGCATTCATACGGAAGCAGCGAAGAAACATCCCGGTGTTCTGGCAGTTATCACGGGTCAGGATCTCGAAAAGGCGGGCCTGGCATGGATGCCGACCTTGTTTCACGACAAGCAAATGGTGTTGGCTACCGGTAAAGTCTTATTCCAGTCGCAGGAAGTGGCGTTTGTGGTTGCCGAAGACCGCTACACAGCAGCCGATGCGGCGGAACTAATTGAAGTTGAGTACGAGGATCTACCTGTTCTTGTTGACCCGCACCGTGCCCTTGACGGCGACGCTCCGATTCTGCGGGATGACCGGGAGGAAAAGACGAATCACATTTTTCATTGGGAGGTAGGAGATAGACAAGCAACCAATCAAGAACTGGAAAGCGCTCCGGTTCGCGCCAAGGTCAATGCGGTATTCCAGCGGTGCCATCCGGCGCCTCTGGAGACATGCGGCTGCGTGGCCGACTTTAATTCGGCGACGGGCAGACTGACCGTATGGGCGACTTCGCAAGCTCCGCACGCTCATCGTACCCTCTTCGCTCTAGTAGCAGGAATTCCAGAGAACAACATCCGGATCATTGCGCCCGACATTGGGGGCGGTTTCGGCAACAAGGTGCCGATTTATCCCGGCTACGTGTGCGCTGTAGTCGCTTCTCTTCAGCTTGGGCGGCCCGTTAAGTGGATCGAAACGCGGTCCGAAAACCTGCAGTCAACCGGTTTTGCGCGCGACTACCACATGACGGCTGAGTTGGCCGCCGAACGCGATGGAACACTCCGGGCGTTGCGGGTCAAGACGCTGGCTGATCACGGCGCGTTTAATGCCGCAGCGCAGCCGTCCAAATTTCCCGCGGGATTATTCAGCGTTTGCACTGGCTCGTATGATTTTCCTTCAGCCTTCTGTGAAGTAGACGGCGTTTACACAAACAAGGCACCGGGTGGCATCGCTTATCGCTGTTCCTTTCGAGTTACTGAAGCCGCTTATTTAATCGAGCGGGTCATGGATGTTCTGGCAGCCGAGTTACAAATGGACCCCGTTGAATTGAGGCTCAAAAACTTCATTCCGTCCGACAAATTTCCTTATCAATCTCCCCTCGGATGGACCTATGACAGCGGTGATTACGGGGCGGCTATGAATTT
>Ga0306924_10007592_pt1 | contig 10895 bp, 11 predicted proteins | sample sta12Can44000111_FD_203756 | JGI IMG/M metagenome (GOLD analysis project Ga0306924, IMG submission 203756) | Lab enrichment of tropical soil microbial communities from Luquillo Experimental Forest, Puerto Rico - statanox.12C.anox.44.000.111 (v2)... | ecosystem: Environmental > Terrestrial >...
GCTCCGCCATCGCCGAGCGCTGGGGCAAGAAGCCGGTGTGCCACGTGCATGTGCTGGGGGTGTGAGCAGGCGCTATTATGTTGTTTGCAACTTCTCCGCCGTCATCCTGAGGAGCTCGGCGCGAAGCGCCGAGCGTCTCGGAAGGATGGAAACGAGCACCGAGTTTGCTGCCATCCTTCGAGACGGCCGCGCGCAAGTGCGCGCGCCCTCCTCAAGATGACGTTTTGTTTGTTGAAAGACTGTTTTGTTTTGCTGCATGCCCGGCTGGAGTTAATGCAGCGCAAAGGGCGCTAGCGAGCGCAAGAGCGGCGCACACGAGCATCACCACGCGGAGCGTGTGCACGAAGGCGTCATTCACAGTCTGCTCCAGCAGGTGACGCGTGGCTTCGTCAACCCGCGGTACTTGGGCTTCGACGAGACGCGAGGCTTGAGCCAGCAGCGACGCGCGCACGTCAGGCGGGACGCCCAATCCATCGAGCCGTTCAGCCAGCGCCGCGCCGAATAGGCCCACGGCCACCGTCCCGAGCACCGCCACCGCCAGCGTGCCGGCGATGCGAGCGACCGCGTTGTTGACGCCCGAGGCGGTGCCGGCGTGGCGCTGGTCGACGGAATCCATGACCACGGTGGTGAGCGGCGCGGCGGTGATCGTCATGCCCAAGCCGAGCACGGCCGTGGCGGGGAAGAACGTCGTCCAATAGGAGCCGCCGATGCCGGGCAGCGCGAGCAGCGCGAAACCGGCGGCCGCGATCACAGGGCCGATCGTCAACGGCAGCTTCGCGCCGATGCGGTCGATGAGGCCGCCGGACCACCGGGACAGCGTCCCCATGATCAGCGTCATGGGCAGAAAGGCGGCGCCGGCCTGCGTCGCCGAATAGCCCTGCACGTGGATCAGGTTGAAGGGGAGGAAAAACAAAGCTCCGCCGAGCGCGAAATAGAGCAGCAACGTGAGCAGATTTGCGCCGGTGAAAATCGGCGAGCGAAACAGGCCGAGCGGCAGCATGGGCGCCGGCGCGCGCGCCTCCCACCAAACAAACGCCGCGAGCGCGAGCGCGGCCGCGATAAGCGCGCCGAGCACAGCCGCGTCACCCCAACGGCGCTGCGCCGCCGCCGTCAGCCCGTAGGCGAGGGCGGCAAGCCCGACGGTCGCGAGCAGTCCGCCGCCCCAGTCGAGCCCCGCCGCCGTGTCGTCGCGGCTCTCCGGCACATGCGCAAAGGCGATCGCGAGCGTGACTGCCGCGAGCGGCACGTTGATGAAGAAAATCGCGCGCCAGGAGAACGCGTCCACCAGAAATCCGCCGAGGATCGGGCCGAGCGCCGTGGTCAGGGCGGAGAAGCCCGCCCAGGTGCCGATCGCCTTGCCGCGCGTCTCTTCCGGAAAAGCGGCGCTGATGATGGCGAGGCTCGCGGGCACGAGCAGCGCGCCGCCGACGCCCTGGACCAAACGCGCCGCGATCAGCGCGCCGGCGCTGGGGGCAAGCCCGCAGGCGACCGAGGCCGCCGTGAACACAACGACGCCGGCCGCGAACACGCGCCGGCGCCCGAAACGGTCGGCCGCCGCCCCGCCGACCAGCGTGAGCGCGCCGAGCATGAGCATGTAGCCGTTGACGACCCACTGGGCGCCTTCGATCGAGGCGCCAAGATCCGCCTGGATCGCCGGCAGCGCCACGTTGACGACCGTGCTGTCGATGAACCCGAGCGCCGAGCCGAGGATGGTCGCCGTCAGTACCCACGGCCGGCTGCGTTCGGCGCAGGGCGCGCTCTCGCGGCCGGCACGCATGACGCCTTCGTCGCACGCCGTGCGCCCGAAACCGATCATGGCTGCGCGCCCAGGCGAGATTCGTCATTGGGAGCGAAGCGAAGCAATCCGGGGCAGCGCGCGCGGCTCTGGATTGCTTCGTCGCCCCTGCGGGGTGCCTCGCAATGACGGCGTGAAGCCGCCGATTGTCCTTTCATGGCCTGTGGCCTATCTCTGGCCGCACCCATTCACGCAAGGCCCTCGGTTTCATGATCGGACGGCTCAATCACGTGGCGATCGCGGTGCGCGACATCGCTAAGGCGGCGGCGGTCTACCGCGACACGCTGGGAGCCGAGGTGTCGGCCGCGACCGCGCAGCCCGAGCACGGCGTCACGACCGTGTTCATCACCTTGCCCAACACCAAGATCGAGCTGCTCGAGCCTTATGGCGAGGGCTCGCCGATCGGCAAATTCCTCGAGCGCAATCCGGACGGCGGCATCCATCACCTGTGCTACGAGGTCGACGACATCCGCGCCGCGCGCGATGCGCTCAAGGTGCAGGGCGCGCGCGTGCTCGGCGACGGCGAGCCGAAAACCGGCGCCAACGGCAAGCCGGTGCTGTTCCTGCATCCCAAGGATTTCTGCGGGACGCTCGTTGAACTCGAGCAGGCGTGAAATGTCGTACTCCACCTCGGCGGCAATCTATTTCATCATCTGGTGGGTGGTGCTGTTCGCGGTCCTGCCCTGGGGCATCCGCTCCCAGGTTGAGACCGGCGAGGTGGTGCCGGGCAGCGATCCCGGCGCGCCGGCGCTGCCGAAGCTCTTGTCCAAGGTGATCTGGACGACGGTCGTCTCGGCGGTCATCTTCGCGGCCTTCCAGGTGATCTACCGCTATCGCCTGGTCGGCCTCGACGATCTCGCCACTCTTTGGGGGCTCCTGGGACGCCGCTAGGCTATAGTTCCGCCGGCCCGCCATAAGCATCCCGCATGACCACCCCCGTCCTCGAAACCCGCGGCCTGAGCAAGAGTTTCGGCGCGCTCCGCGTCGCCCGCGACATCGAGCTGACGCTGGAAAAGGGCGCGCGGCGCGCGCTGATCGGGCCGAACGGCGCCGGCAAAACGACCTTGGTCAACCTGATCACCGGCGCGCTCAAGCCGTCCGCCGGGCAGGTGCTGCTCGACGGCGAGGACATTACCAATCTCTCGCAGGCCAAACGCGCGCAGTGCGGGATCGCCCGCACCTTCCAAATCAACCAGCTGTTCCGCGGGCTCACCGTGCTCGATAACATCTATCTCGCGATCGGCGAGCGCACCGGCGCGTGCGACCGGCTGTGGCGCCCGGCCGGCGCCGAGCGCGCGGTGATCGACGAGGCGATCGAGCTGATCGAAACGCTCGCGCTCGGCGACGACGCGCTCAAGCCGGTGCGCGAACTGCCCTACGGCCGCCAGCGCCTGGTCGAAATCGCCATGGCGTTCGCGCAAAAGCCCAAGCTGCTGCTGCTCGACGAGCCCGCCGCCGGGGTGCCGTCGTCGGAAAGCCATCTCATCCTCGACGTCATCGGTCGGCTCGACAAGGACATCGCGGTGCTGATCATCGAGCACGACATGGACGTGGTGTTCCGCTTCGCCCAGCGCATCACCGTGCTGGTCTCCGGCGCCGTGCTCACCGAGGGCGCGCCGGAGGAGATCGCGGCGGACGAGCGCGTGCGTTCGGTCTATCTCGGCGAGGATCATCGCCGGCAGGCGCGCCATGGCTGAGGCCCGCGTCGCGCTCGAGCTTGACGGCGTCTCGGCCGGCTACGGCGAGACCGTGGTGATCGAGGACGTGCGCCTCACGCTTGCCGAAGGCGAGCGGCTTTCGGTGATCGGCCGCAACGGCGTCGGTAAATCGACCTTGCTCGGCACCGTGATGGGCCACACGAACCTGCATCGCGGCCAGGTGCGGCTCAACGGCGAGGATATTTCCCGCCTGCCGATCCACCGCCGCGCCCGCGCCGGCCTCGGCTACGTGCCGCAGGAGCGGGAGATCTTTCCGTCATTGTCGGTGCGTGAAAACCTCGACATCGCGGCGCGGCCGGGCCGCTGGAGCGTCGATGCGGTGTTCGAACTGTTTCCTCGCCTCGGCGAACGCCAGGGCCACCGCGGCAACCAGCTCTCGGGCGGCGAGCAGCAGATGCTCGCGATCGGCCGCGCGCTCGTCGGCAATCCGACCGTGACGCTGATGGACGAGCCCTCCGAAGGGCTCGCCCCGGTGATCGTCGAGGAATTGGCGCGCGTGCTGCGCAAGCTTTCCGACACCGAGCGACTCACGCTCGTTCTGGTCGAGCAGAACACGCGCCTGGCGCTGGATATTTCCCCGCGGGCGGTGGTGATGGACCGCGGCCGCATCGTCTACGACGGCCCCAGCGAGACGCTGGCGCAGGACCCCGCGAAGCTTGAGCGACTGATCGGCGTCGGAAAGCGCGGGTAGGGTGGGCTAAGCGCGCCGATGGGCGCGCGTGCCCACCACAGAGTATCAACAAACAAACTGGTGAGCACGCGCGCTGCGCGCGCTTAGCCCACTTTACGATTTCGCTGGCAACACAAGCTGCGTCTGCGTCACGATCGCGGCAAGCCTCCCGTCGCCGCGGGTGATTTTGGTCTGCCACACCATGGTGGCGCGGCCGCGGTGGAGCGGCGTGCATTCGGCCTTGGCGACGTCGCCCGCCGGGATCGCGGCGAAGAAATTGGTCTTGCTCTCGATCGTGGTGGTGCCCGCGCCCTCCGGCACGTTGGCCATGGTGGCGATCGCACCGAGCGTGTCGGCGAACGCCATGACGGCGCCGCCGTGCAACACGCTCGGCCGCGTGCACAAATCCTCGCGCACGGGAAGTTCGGCCTTCACGCAATCGGGTGCGACGCTCACGATGCTCAGGCCCAGCAGCTTGGAGAACGGCAGCGGTTCCATGATCGTCCCTGGTTGATCCATGGTAGGCTGCCGGGCGAAGCGATTGGAATCAACTACGTCGCCGGTAAAAGCCTTCCGGCGAGTGCACGCAAAACCCCGGCCGTCGCCGAGGGAGCAACGGCCGGGGTGCCCGTGGTCGGGGGCCTTAACGTCCAAGCGTGGCGCGATCATCCTTCGGCTGCATGAGCGTGGCGGCTACGCAGCACGAAATTGCCGTCGCGAGGGTCATGGCACATATGGAAATCCACATATCCGACCTCCTGTGCTTGGCGAGGGTCAGAACGCGGGCGGAAGCTTTGAGTTCCCTAGCCGACACAAGAAAAATGCTAAAAAATTCAATTAGGTAGCGTAACACCAAAGTTGCGGCGACGCTGCCGACCTGATTACCTCCGGCTCATGTCCGCCCCCTTCGCCTTCGGACCGCGCCTGCGCTGGTGGCGCGCTCACCGCGGCCAGTCGCAACTCGCGCTCGCCGTCGCCGCCGACATTTCCCAGCGTCACTTGAGCTTCCTCGAATCCGGCCGCACCGCGCCGAGCCGAGACATGGTGCTCCGCCTCGCGGCGGCCCTCGACGTGCCGTTGCGCCAGCAGAACGCGCTGCTGCTGGCCGCCGGCTTCGCGCCCATGTGGCGGGAAAGCGCGCTCGCGGCGCCGGAACTCGCGCAGGTGATGCGCGCGCTCGACCACTTGCTGGAACAGCAGGAGCCCTATGCGGCCTTCGTGGTCGACCGCCGCTGGAACCTGCTGCGCGCGAACCGCGGCGCCGCGCGCATGACCGAGTTCCTGCTCGGCCCCCCCGCCGATCCGGCCGCCCCCGTCAACCTCGCCGACGCGCTGATGTCGCCCGCGGCGCTGCGCCCGCTGATCGCCAATTGGGAAGAGGTCGCGCTCTATTTTCTGCGCGGCGTGCAAGCGGACGCGCTCGCCGACGGCACGGCGGAAACCGCCGAGCTTCTGCGCCGCCTGAGCGCCTATCCGGACGCCGCCGCGCTCGCGCGTAAGCTGCCGGCCGAGCCGCACGGCCCGGTGCTGACCATCCACTTCCGCAAAGCCGACACGTCGCTCCGGCTGTTCACCACCATCGCCACGTTAGGCACGGCGCACGACGTGACCTTGCAGGAAATCCGCATCGAGAGTTTCTTCCCCGCCGACGCGGAAAGCGCCGCGCTGATGCGCGCGTGGGCGTGAGGAGAACACCGCCATGAACCTACCGCTCGAGCCGAAGCTCAAGATCGGCGTGCAGACCATTCATCGTCGCACCGAACCGGCGACGGCGCCATGGCTGCCGTCGATCGACGAGATGCGCGCGTTTGTCGAACTCATAGACGCGTGCGGCTTCGACTCGCTTTGGGTCGGCGATCACATTTCCTTTCCGGTCGCGATCCTCGATCCATTCCTCCAGCTCGCCCAGGCGGCGATGGTCAGCCGCCGGCTCACCCTGGGCACCGCGGTCTATTTGCTGCCGCTGCGCGATCCCGCGCCGGTCGCGAAGCAGGTCGCGACGCTCGATCACCTCACCGGAGGGCGCCTGATCTTCGGCGTCGGCGTCGGCGGCGAGTTCCCCAAGGAATACGAAGTCTGCGGCGTTCCGCACAACGAGCGTGGCGCGCGCCTGAGCGAAGCGATCCCGATCCTGCGCGACCTGTGGAGCGGGAAACCGGTCAGCCACCCAGGCGGGCGCTACCCCGCCTTCAATGGCGTCGCGATGCAGCCGCCGCCGCGCCAGCCGGGCGGCCCGCCGATCTGGTTTGGCGGGCGATCCGAATTGGCGCTTCGCCGCACCGGCCGGCTCGGCGACGGCTGGCTCGCCTATGTGGTGACGCCGGACATGTATGCCGCCGCGCTGGAAAAAATCGCGGCGGCCGCCGCTGCGGCGGAACGCGCGCCGGCGCGCTTCGGCACCGGCCATCTGCTGTTCACCCGGGTCGACCGCACTTATGAGGCCGCGCTCGAGGCCGCGACCGTCAGCCTGAGCCAGCGCTACGCCATGGATTTCCGCCGTGCGGCCGAGCGCTATGCCGCCCTCGGTCCGCCGGAACGGGTGGCGGAGCGCATCCGCGCGTTTCACGCGGCCGGCGTACGCCACCTGCTGCTCGACATCGTCGGCCCCTACGACGAGCGCGAGGCGCAGATCCGCTGGATCGCGCGCGACCTGCTGCCGCTGCTCGCGGATTTGAGATAGTCACGAGTGAACTACCGCGCGGTGTAGCCGCCGTCGATGATGAGCTCGCTCCCGGTCACGAACGAGGATTCTTCCGAGGCGAGAAAGATGATGCCGGAGGCGATGTCCTCGGGCGTTCCCAGGCGGCCGATCGGATGAAGTTTCACGAGCTCGGACCGTTGGGCCGCCACGTCGGTGCCGTCCTGCCCGGCGCGGCGTTCCATCACGGCGGAAAGAAGCGGCGTGTCGATGTAGCCCGGGTGGATCGAGTTCACCCGCACCTTTTGCCCGCGCGTAGCGCATTCGAGCGCCACAGATTTGGCGAAGAAGCGCACGGCGCCCTTGCTTGCACTGTAGGGGGCAGAACGCGCGCCACCGACGAGGCCGAGGATCGACGATATGATGATGATCGAGCCGAACCGGTCGCGCTCCTTTCCGTCCGGCACCATCGCCGCGATGGCCGCGCGCGTGCCGAAGTAGACGCCGTCGAGGTTCACCCGCATCAACGCACGCCAATCCTCGGGTGCGGTGTCGGCGAGGGAGCCTTTGCCGGAGATGCCGGCGTTGTTGACCAGCACGTCGAGCCCGCCGAACGCCTTACGGGTCGCTTCGATGACGGTGTCCCATTGCGACTCTTCGCCGACGTCGTGAGAAAGCGCGCTCGCCTCGCCGCCTTCGCGACGGATCATGGCCGCGGTTTCCTTGGCAACGGACAGCACGAGGTCGGTTGCGACCACGCTGGCGCCTTCGCGCGCGAGTGCGATCGCGCCCGCGCGCCCGATGCCGGATCCTGCTCCGGTGACGATCGCGACTTTCCCGTCGACCCTGCCCATCGCCATTATTCCGCCTCGACGATTTCCACCCAGTTCGCGCCGTTGCCGACCGGATAGCGGTTGGGTTCGCTTAGTTTCCCGCTGCTCTGGTCGATCTTGTAGACCGACAGCCGATCCGACTTCTCGCCCGAGGCGATGAGGTAGTGGCCGTGCGGATCGATGCGGATGCCGCGCGGTTGCGCTTCGGTCGCGAAGTTCGTGACGTAGGTGAGCTTGCCGGTGTCCGGTGCCACGGTGAACAACGCGATTTTGTTGGTGGTGCGCTCGGTCGTGTAGAGGAACTTGCCGTTGGGCGTCATCCCGATGTCGGCCGCCCACACTTTCGGCTTTTCGTCCTTGGCCGCAGCCGCGGCGGGCGCGGAGCCGACCGGCTGCTGCGGTTGACCCCATTCGAGGCCGGCCTCCGCCGGGACCGAGCTGATGCTGTCGACCGGCAGCATGGTGCCGCTGCCGGAGTCGATCGCGTATTGCGTGACGTGACCGGACAGCTCGTTGATCACGTAGAGGTACTTGTCGTCCGGCGAGAATGCCATGTGGCGCGGGCCGTGGCCCGGTTCCGGACCCACTCCCGGCGGGTCGTTCGGCGTCAGCAGTCCGGTCTTGGCATCAAAGTTGAGCTGCAGCACCGTGTTGGCGCCGAGGGTGCACGCGTAGACGAATTTGTTGCGACGATCGGGTAGGATCGAATGCGCGTTGCGCCCCGTGGCGATCACCTGCACGGCTTCCGCCGTGACCAGCCCATCCTCGCCGATCGGGCTCACCGCCAGCTTGTCGCCACCGTAGGAGGCGGTGAACAGCCAATGGCCGGTGCGGTCGGTGGACACGTAAGGCATGCTGTCGGGCAGCGGCGCCGAGGCTTTTTGCGTGAGCGAGCCGTTTGCCTGATCAATCGCATAAGTGAGGACGCGCAGCGGCTGAGAACGCACGACCGCGTAGAGGTGTTTTTTGTTCGGGGCGATCGCCATCGGCATGACGAGCTTGGCGGCCTCGGCCTGGCCGATCGGCGTGAGCGCGCCGGTGCCGGCGTCCATCGTGTAGGCGTCGATGTTGCCGTCCTGCGCGTTCGACACGTAGACGAACGTCTTGGCGGCGCACACCGACGTTCCGCCGATTGCAAACAGCAGCGCGAGCGCGAGGCTCGTCGCACGCCTTGGCATTTTCATTTCGATCCTCCCTGTGCTGTTGGCATGTTACAGCAACGGCGCGAGGGCCGCATCAGCGGGACGTCAGCCGGAGAGGGAAGATGGACGCCATCAGCACGTTCGCCGACCACGTGGTCGCGACAGGCTTTCGCGACATCCCTGCCGACGCCGTTCGGGCCGCGAAAATTTTCATCCTCGACACGTTCGGCGTCGGGCTTGCGGGGAGTGCGGGACCGATGGCACGCGAGCTTGCCGCGGCGTCGGCTGGCTGGGGTCACGCTGCGGACGCGCGCGTCTGGGGCGTGGGGGCTTCACGGCCGGCCGCGACCGCGGCTCTGTGCAACGCCTATCAGGTGCACAACGCCGAGTTTGATTGCGTGCATGAAGAGGCGGTGGTGCACGCCATGACCGTGGTGCTGCCGGTGGCAATCGCCGGGGCTGAGCGCGCAAAGAACGTGAGCGGCGCGGACCTGCTCGCCGCCGTGAGCCTCGGCGTCGATGTCACCGCCGGGCTTGGCGTCGCCGCCGCTACCGGCATGCGCTTTTTTCGGCCGGCGACCGCGGGCACGTTCGGCGCCACTGCCGTGTTGGGCAAGCTCATGGGCTTCGACCGGCCGACGCTCGTCAATGCGTTTTCCGCCGCCTACGCGCAGCTTTCCGGTACCATGCAGGCGCACAGCGAAGGCTCGGGCCTGCTCGCCATGCAAATGGGTTTTGCCGCCCGCAACGCGGTCACCGCCTGCGATCTTGCGGCATGCGGGTTCGAGGGGCCGAAGAACCTGCTCGAAGGTCAGTTCGGCTATTTCAAATTATTCGAGCCGGACGGCGCGCCGGGGCGGATCGTGCGTGAGCTTGGCCAGCGCTGGTTCATCACCGAGCTTGCCCACAAACCGTTCCCGTCGGGCCGGGCGACCCACGGCATCATCGAGGCCTGTCTTACGCTGCGGCGCGAACATCGGATCGCGCCTGAGGCGATCGACCGCGTCACCGCGCACGTGCCGCCGCTCGTGCATCAGCTCGTCGGCCGGCCGCCGCGCGAAGCGATGCAGCCGAACTACGCCCGCCTGTGCGCGCCCTATGTGGCGGCCTGCGTGTTGCGCAGAGGCGGTCTCGGGCTCGACGATTTCACGGCGGAAGCTTACCACGAGCCCCCGACGCAGGGCCTCGCGCGGCGTATTGCGATCGAGGTGCGCGACGCGGGCGACCCGAATGCGCTGACGCCGGTGGAAGTCGAGATTCATTTGCGCGACGGCACTCGGCACGCGGCGCTGATCGAAGCGGTCTACGGCAATCCGTCAAAGCCGCTCAGCCGGGCGGACCACCTGGCGAAATTCAGGAGCAACTGCGCGGCCGCCGTGCATCCGTTGCGGCCCGACAATGTCGAAGGGCTCATCACCCGGATCGATCGGCTCGAAGAGATCACGGATGTAACTGAACTCGTCGATCTGCTGATCCCAATATCGATCAACTCACCGCGCCCGTGATCATCGCTTCGGCCCAATCCGGCCGGCCGTTGTCGGCGGCACGCTGCGCGGCTGCGGTCCAGTCATATTCGAGCGCCAGCAGCTCTGCGCACCCAGTCGCCCAAATTGACGATGGCATCGGCGCCGCGCGTCTTGATGTCGGCCAATACCGCTTCCAGGGCGCAGAGATTGCCATGGACATCGGAGATGACTGCAAGGCGCGGGGAAGATACGTCGGCGGGCATTGGGCTATTCGCGCTTTTAGAGGCATCGTGATCGACGTTGCCTCGCAGGCGCTGTCGGGAAGCTGACACCTAATGGGCGCAAGCCCGGGACTCTATGAAGTATTTCACATAATGCAATCGAATGGGGAACGGCGCCTTATCACCAGCGCCCCGCGCGCCGGCAGTTCGAGTATGAGGCAGTTCAAATCACTCCGGAAGGCGCGTGGACTGCCACACGACCATCTGCCATCGCCCGCTGCGGTTGGCATAGGCGTCGGTGAAGCGCACGCCGAAATCGAGCTGTTTGCCCCGCGAGGCGACCTTGATCCACGCGACCCCGGTCAGCACCACGGTGTCGCCGAGATCCTGCGCCTTCACCTCCGACGGTTCG
>Ga0306924_10007594_pt1 | contig 10894 bp, 8 predicted proteins | sample sta12Can44000111_FD_203756 | JGI IMG/M metagenome (GOLD analysis project Ga0306924, IMG submission 203756) | Lab enrichment of tropical soil microbial communities from Luquillo Experimental Forest, Puerto Rico - statanox.12C.anox.44.000.111 (v2)... | ecosystem: Environmental > Terrestrial > Soil...
CGAGACCCGCGACTACCAGCGCGGAGACGACTGATGAGAGCCCCATCACCCAGCCCACCGACAGGTCGATCCCGGCGGCAATGACGACAAATGTCTGACCCAATCCCATCAGCAGAACCGGGACGATAGCCATCAGGATATTTTGCGAGTTTCGTATCGTCAGGAAATTCACACCGCCCTGGCTCTGGATGCTGACACTGGCCGCAAAGAAAACGACCAGCCCCGCCAGGAAAACCCAGGCCCAGACACGGCTGAAAACCAGGACTAATTGCTTCTGGCGAGCGGACCGTGCGGGTAAAGTCGCGACAGTCTGGCTTTCAGTTGACATAGTATCTTAGACATCCTGAAGCTGTGGGATCACCGTTGGCAGACAACCGCATGGATGGCTAGCTCAGTCGTAGCCGTGCCCTCCAAGATTCGCTAAGTCTCTCGAGATTATTTACCAACCCGGTAAATGAAGCGAGACACTGATGGGTCATCAACGTTTTTAGCATCAATGACTGCGTAGCCGGTTGTTACCCGCCGTGGGATGCTCGTCACGCCACGCGCATCTGCCATAGCGAATGCCACGGCCAGGTAGCCCATGTCATGCGGCTTCTGGGCGATCACCAGGCTGACTACTCCCTTACGCAGATTCTCGATCGCGTCTTTCGTGGCATCAAAGGCGATAACCTGGACTTTGCCGCCCAGTCCCGCTGACTTGACCGCGTTCCCCGCCCCCTGGGCGCTAAATACGTTCACGCCGAAGATACCCACCAGGTCCGGAACGGCTTGCAGTTTGGCTGAGGTCTGCTGGGCAGACGTGCCCGCATCGTCCAGGTTGTAATCCATTCCGACAAGTTGCATATCCTTGAAGGCAGCAATACCTTCTTTGAAGCCTTGGGCACGCTGTTCCGTCGTGCTGGCGCCTGCGTTAGTGTTCTGGATATAGACCTTGCCTTTGCCCCCGACCACCTTAGCCAAAGCATTGGCAGCTATCCTGCCGCCCTCGACGTTGTCGGAGCCGATGTACGAGATGGGGAACCTCACCTTGCCGTTGATGTAGTCGCCGTCACCCAGGAAAGTATCGACAGTGATGACCCTGATACCGGCATCGACGGCGTGCTGCAGCGGGGCGATCATCTGTTCTTTGTCGGTCGGAGCGATAATCAGGTAGGCCAGGTCGCCCCGCGCCACCATTGAGTCCAGAATCGGCGTCTGAATCGTTGGCCCCCAGGTTTGTGGATACTGGCTTACTACGTCGAGGCCGAAATCCGCTGCGGCCTCCTTAACGCCGATTTCCATGACCTGATAGAACGGATCGACGACCCCAGGTAGAAAAGCGATTTTTGGTTTTTTGAACTGGGATTGGCCGAAAAGCGATGTGCTGAGCAAGACCACAAGGCTAGAAACCGCGACAAGAACTCTTTTGCGCATAGGGGAGAACTCCGACGATTGAATTTTATAAGCAGGCTATATACAGGGGGATGTTTAAGGCGGATGAAGGACACCGCGGGCATATCCTAACTGGCGCATTGCGCGAATTGAAAGAAATTTTACGCCAAAATCGCCCTGCGCCCGCGAGCCGGCTTGTCGGGACAACGTCGTCGTTGTTCGGCCTTTGTCCCACTCGTCCTCGTCCTCGAGAAAAACGGATCCAGCTCAATTTGCCGGGCGGCCTCTATGCAACGGTGCCGGTCTTTTATTCGACCGTGACGCTCTTAGCCAGGTTCCGAGGCTTATCGACGTCGCACCCGAGGTGGACGGCAAGATAGTAGGAGAAAAGCTGAAGCGGAATCACCGTAAGCAGGGGCGAAAGAAAATCCGGGCATTTCGGAACGAATATGACGTCATCGGCCACCTCCGCCAGATTCTTTCGGCCCTGCGTTGTAATTGCGATTACTTTGCCATTCCGCGCCTTGATTTGTTCCACCGTGTTGATGTTTTTGTCCAGAACCGCATCGTCCGGCGCAATCATGATCGACGGCACCTCCGGCCGGACAACTGCGATGACACCGTGCTTCAGTTCTGCGCTCGGATGGCCTTCGGCAAATTTGTAGCTGATCTCTTTGAGCTTCAACGCTCCTTCCAGGGCGATCGGATAGTTGAACTGTCGGCCGAAGAACAAAAAGCCGGCCGAGGCGGCATATTTTTCGGCCAGCTCCCGGATCCACTCCGCCTGGGCCAGAACCTCCCTGACCTTATCGGGAATACTTTCGAGCGCGTGAATCGTTTCGATCCCCTGCGAACTGGACAAATGTCGGATTCTCCCCAGCAGCAAGGCCAGCAGCGTCAGGATCGTAATTTGCGACGTTAACGACTTTGTGGCGGCGACCCCGATTTCCGGGCCGGCATGCATGTAAACGCCGCCATCGCTCTCCCGCGCGATGGTGCTCCCGACGTTATTACAGATTCCCAAGGTCCGATGTCCCTTGCGCTTGCTTTCGCGCAGCGCGGCCAGGGTATCAATCGTTTCGCCGCTCTGGCTGACGGCGAACACAAGGGTGTCCTTGTTCATCGGCATGTTGCGATATCGGAATTCGCTGGCGAATTCGCATTCCGTCGGCAGGTGCGCCAGGCTCTCAATCAGGTATTCGCCCGCCAGAGCCGCATGAAACGCGGTTCCGCAAGCCGTCAGCACGATTCGCTCAATGTCCCGGAGCTCTCGAGAGGACATGTTCAGTCCGCCCAGCTTTGCGGTGGATTCCTCCACCGACAGCCGGCCCCGCATGGCGTCCCGGATAGCATCGGGCTGCTCAAAGATTTCCTTGAGCATGTAGTGGGGGTATTGCCCCTTGTCCGCGTCTTCGATCGTGAACTCGACATGACTGACTTCGAAGCGAGCATCCGCACCGGCCAGCGACACGATATCAAAATTGTCACGCTCAACCGTGACCAGATCGTAGTCTTCCAGATAGACCACGTCCCGCGTGTGCCCGACGATCGCGCTTACGTCACTCACGATGAAGTTCTGGCCTTTCCCGATGCCGAGAATAAGCGGGCTGCCGCGCCGGGCCGCCAGAACAACACCCGGCACATCGAGATGGGTAAGAGCCAATCCATAGGTGCCGTTTACCTGCTTCAGCGCCGTGCGTAACGCTTCCAGAAGATTCTCCTTGGAGCGCTCTCCGAGCAACGCATCGAAAATCGACCCGATCAGATGCGTCAGCACTTCGGTGTCGGTTTCAGTTCGAAAAACGTGTCCCTGACCGAGCAGCTGGTCTCGCAGTTGCTGGAAGTTTTCGATGACCCCGTTATGGATTAACGCGAGTTTGCCGCTTTGGTCCAGGTGTGGGTGCGCGTTGGCATCGGTGACGCCGCCATGAGTTGCCCACCGGGTGTGCCCGAGCCCGACCGTCCCGTGGATCGGCCGATCCTGGATCAACTGGGTCAGGCTAGCTATCCGGCCGGCGCACTTCCGGACCTCCAGCGAACCGTCCGCGATCAGCGCGACGCCGGCGGAATCGTATCCCCGGTACTCCAACCTGCGGAGTCCGTCGAGCAGGATTGGTGTCGCATCGGCTTGCCCCACGTAACCAATGATTCCGCACATATCCGAAAAGGAACGTGACAAAGATTTGTCCTGCTTGCAAGATGACGTGACGCGAAATTACTGCAGTGCTGAGCCTAGGACTGTTATGGACGTCGAACCCCTCCAGCAGAAAACTCTCGCGATCGTAATGGGCGGCGGAGCCGGTACCAGGCTCTTTCCGCTAACTAAAGACCGTGCTAAGCCTGCCGTGCCGCTTGGCGGCAAATACCGGCTGGTCGATATCCCGATTAGCAATTGCCTCAATTCCGGCCTACGGCGCGTTTACGTGTTGACGCAGTTTAACAGCACATCTTTGCATCGCCACATCAACGCCAGTTATAAATTCGACTCTTTTTCAACCAATTTTGTCGAGATCCTGGCAGCACAGCAAACTACGGAAGGCGCTCGCTGGTACCAGGGAACCGCTGACGCTGTCCGGCAAAACCTCCGTTACTTTCTGGAGGGGCCTTACGAATACTACCTTATCCTGAGCGGGGACCAGTTATACCGGATGGATTATACAGATCTGCTCGAACAGCATCTTCAAACCGGTGCCGACATCACGCTGGCGGTCACACCGGTGGACCGAATTGCCGCCTCCGGCTTCGGAATCATGCACAGCGATTCTAACCGGCGCATCTTTCGCTTTGAGGAAAAGCCGAAGGATCCGGCATTGCTGGATGAGCTCCGTATCCCCGAGGCGCTTCTCAAGGAACTCGGGCATCCGCCGGACGCGGAACTTTATCAGGGCTCCATGGGCATCTATGTGTTTAACCGGCGGATCCTGATTGACGTCTTGAACAACGACCTGGAGGATTTTGGGAAACACATTATCCCGACGTCGCTGCAGAATTACAAGGTCATCGCTTATGTCTTCCAGGGGTATTGGGAAGACATCGGGACAATCCGGGCCTTTTTCGAGGCGAACCTGGCCCTAACAGATCCGCTGCCTCCTTATAATTTCTTTGATCGGAAGGCGCCAATCTACACCCGACCCAGGTTTCTGCCGGCCAGCAAGATCAACGCGGCCACGGTGCATCACGCGATCATCGCGGATGGTTGTATCATTTCGGATGCGCATGTCGATCGCGCCGTTATCGGCATTCGGACCGTCATCGAAACCGGGGCGACGATCAGGAATTCCGTTCTCATGGGAGCCGACTTTTATGAGGGTGATGCACCGCAGACCAACCCAGGGAACCCGCCTCTGGGTATTGGCCGCAATTGCGTAATCGACCGGGCTATCATCGACAAGAATGCCCGAATCGGCGAGGGGACGGTTATTACACCGGATGGAAAGGAGCCTAACGTTGATGGGACAAATTTCTACATTCGAGACGGGATTGTCGTGATTCCCAAGAACGCTGTTCTTCCAGCTGGCAGCTGGATTTGAGCGATGGTGGTCGAACCCCAGATCCAACGCCGGATCTTAGCTTCAAGCGGGTTTACCGACCTTGGCCTTTACCAGGAAGCAGTTGACGAACTTGAGGAAATTCCCGAGCAGGCGAAGGACAGTCTACCGGTTCTTGCGGCGTGGTTGGAGGTTTACCAGAGCTGGCAGAAATGGGGTGAAGCGCTGGCGGTTGCCGATCGCTTGACTCAGAATGATCCGGAAGATCCCAGTTGGTTTGTTGCGCTCGCCTATGCCACCAGACGCGCTCGAGGTCTTCCCTCGGCACGCGAGATTCTTCGGGAGGCGGCCGAGAAATTCCCTCGCTGCGCTATTATCCATTTCAATCTGGGGTGTTATTCAGCTCAGCTAGGTGAACTGGAACCAGCCAGGCATTATCTGGCGGTAGCGATTGAGCTCGACCGAAGTTTCGTCGAACTGGCGAAATCGGATCCGGATCTGCAGCCGCTGCGTAGGTAAAAGCTCCAGTTTTTACCTGCGCTTTACAAGATAACAGATTCGATCAACTTACCCGGGTATGGAAATCGATTTGCAGGCGATCCGGACCGATGAGCTAAAGTCTCGCGTAGGCGAGTTGCGGAGGTATCTTTGACTACCCGAAGCTCCAGGCGCGGTTAGGCGAACTCGATCAGTTAATGGCTGCTCCTGACTTCTGGAGCAACAAAGAAAAGGCCCAGGCAATAATCGACGAAGCGGCGGCGGTCCGCGCCAAGACCGAACCGCTGGCTGCGCTGACCCAGAAAATAGAGGACCTGAACGTTCTTCGTACGCTGGCAGAGGAGGAATCCGAGGCTGTAGCCCGGCAGGCGGCGTTCTCCGAGGTTTCGCAAGAGTACTCCACGGTTCTGAGAGAACTCGAGAACTTTGAATTGAAGCTACTTCTGTCGGGCGAATTCGATCGAAACAATGCCTTTGTCACCATTCATGCTGGCGCTGGTGGGACGGAATCCTGCGACTGGGCGGACATGCTGCTCCGCATGTACCAACGCTGGATCGAACGCAACGGATTCTCGAGCCAGATCGTCGACATCCAGCCGGGTGAAGGCGCGGGTATCAAGTCTGTAACCATTCTGGTGTCCGGCGAATATGCATATGGCTATCTTCAAACCGAACGTGGCGTCCATCGTCTGGTTCGCATCTCGCCCTTTGACGCAAACAAGCGGAGGCACACTTCTTTTGCCAGCGTCGACGCAGTACCCGAACTGAAGGACGAAGTCGATATTGAGCTCAAGGAGAGCGAGTTGGCTATCGATACATACCGGAGCGGCGGCAAAGGCGGACAGAACGTGAACAAAGTGGAAACCGCCGTGCGGATTGTGCACTTGCCGACCGGGATCGTTGTTGCCTGTCAGGCGGAGCGAAGTCAGGGCCGGAATCGGCAAATGGCACTAAGCATGCTTAAGGCTAAGCTGTACCAGCTGGAACAGGATAAAAAGCGCGCCGAACTTGACCGGCAATACGGCGAGAAAGGTGACATTGCCTGGGGTAACCAGATCCGCTCCTACATTTTCCAGCCTTACCAGATGGTCAAGGACCACCGAACCGGCGTCGAAACGAGCAATGTCCAAGCAGTCATCGACGGGGATATTGACGCCTTTATGGAAGGTAAGTTACGAGGTCTGACTTACAAAAAAGGCGCAGCCGCTGAAGAGGAGTTATAGGGAGCCTGGGCCAGGCGCCGCGTGAGTGCCAGTTGCCGGGAAAGTCGGAAATAGACAGCGGGTTTCCAGATTCTCTTGAACATTTGCCAATTGTTAATCTGCGGTTTGCTATTTGCTATCCCGGCAGCAGATTGAACCGAAATTCCGAAGTTACGGCACCTGACCCAGGTGCCCTACAAGGCAACTTCGGAATTTAGATTGAATCGCTTCAAATGCTATGCTTCCACTCCTGTATATAATTGCGCTGGTTTTGCCCTGGCTGGTTCTCTTGTTTTTACCGGGCGGCTCCATTCCTGGTCTGTTGCTGTTCTGGATGGCAGTTATTTTTTCTTTGATCCTGATCTGGAGAATGACTGCCGCTCGCCGTCGAGCCGAGGCAATCGCAAGCCCCAGCATCGGTCCCCGGATGCTAAACGAAATCGAGCAACCGGAGGTCGTGCGACAGGTGATGGACGTCAAAATCGCTCTCGAGGAAAACAGGGTACAATCGTTTCGCGGCCCTCTGCGCGAAGCTGCAGAGGGTGCCTATAAAAAACTCAGTCACGCATTTTCGGATCGAGCGGTGCCATTGATTCAAGAAGATGACAAGCTGGGTGCGAACATTCTCTTGCTCCCGAAGGCGGTCGCGGCGCCTTCAGTTGAGGCGCCTGTGCGGCCATGGCTGCACTGGTTGCTCTTTGGCCTCACCCTGGCCACCACAACCTGGGCCGGGGCCGCGCACCAGGGCATCGATCTTCTACGCGAACCCGGCCGCTTTGCCGTTGGTCTCCCGTACGCCGTCGGGCTGCTCCTGATTCTCGGTGTTCACGAATTAGGGCACTTTTTCATGGCGCGCCGGCACGGCATGAATGTTACGCCCCCCTATTTCATCCCAGTGCCATTCGGGCTCGGGACGTTTGGCGCTTTCATAAAAATGAGATCACCGGCGGAAAACAGGCAAGCGCTCTTCGATGTCGCTGCAGCGGGGCCGCTGGCGGGCCTGGTGGTTGCAATTCCGGCATTCATGATCGGCCTTCGTTCAAGTGCTATCGCCGGGGATGGGGACGGACTGGCTCACGGCTTTCTTCATGGGACGACAGTTGGCTCGTCAATCCTGTTTGCCCTTCTGGCTAAGCTGTCCCTGGGCAATGCTGTTCACTACGGCACTCTCATTCGGCTGAGTCCGCTGGCATTCGCGGGTTGGCTCGGATTTTTCATTACGGCCCTGAACCTCTTGCCGGTAGGCCAACTGGACGGCGGTCACATCACTCGCGCCATGTTCGGCGGCCGGATCGGCCAGACGATAAGCAGTCTTTCAATGTGGTCGCTGTTTTTGCTGGCATTATTTGTCTGGCCCGGCCTCATGATGTGGGCACTCATCGTCTTCCTTATCGCCGGGCGCGGTGCCCCGCCCCTGAACGATCTGACCCCTTTGAGTTGGGGTCGCCGAGCGTTGGGCTTTTTTACTCTGTTGATCTTAGTGCTTATCCTTGCGCCAATGCCCCACTCGCTCTGGGATTCGGCAAACCAGAGTTACCCTTACCTTTGAGCGCGAGTGTGAGTGTGAGTGCGAGTTGTAGGGTGCCTGGGCCAGGCGCCGCGTGAGTACCGGTTGACGGGAAAGTGGAAAATAGACAGCGGGTTTCACTCTGCCTGTCAACTGTCAACTTTCTACTCCCGACTCCCTACTGTCCGCTTCCCACCAGTGCGCCCAGGAACCGTTCAACGGCCAGGTTAAACTCCGCCGGATTGTCAATGTTAGACAAATGACCGGCACCGGGAATGTTAAGAAAGGTGCTGTTCACAATCTGGCGGCTCATTGGCTCGCTCTCCGCGGGCGGAATGAGGACGTCCGCGGTTCCGCTGATTATCAACGCCGGGACCGTAACTTGTTTCAGGAAGTCCTGCCGATCCGGACGTACTGCCATTCCGCGAATCGCGGACAAAGCTCCCGAGCTGGGCTGATTCGCCAGCATATTCCAAACGAAGTCCTGGCTATCCAGGTCGGCGCCGGGAGCAAGTAATTTGCCGTCATAGGCCTCGACAACTGCCCTGATTCCGACGCGCTCAACGTTCTTTGCCAGGGTGAACCTCGCCTCTCTGGCAGAGTCGCTATCCGGGGTCGCTCTCGTATTCGCAAGGATTAACGCCTTGACCCGTCCCGGGTACTTCTGGGCGAACGCCAACGTAACGTAACCGCCAAGCGACAGACCCACCATGACCGCAGCCGATATATTGAGGTGATCCAGCAGTCCGGCGATATCCTCGGCGTATTGGTCCATGGAAACTGGGGTACCATCTGTGGGATCCGAAAAACCGAAACCCCGCAAATCCGGAGCAATCACGCGCCAATGCTTGCTCAGCTGGGTAATTTGCGGCCCCCACATTGACCGATCAGTCGCAAATGCGTGAATCAAAACGATGGGTAGTCCCTCCCCTTTGTCCTCGAATGCAATGGAAATATCGCCCTTTATTGTCGCTTTCATGGCAGTTTTTGTTCAATCCATGGTCCCGCCCGAATCCAGACATAGTACGCAAACACCATGCCCGCGATCATTCCAACCAGGACATCGGAAAGATGATGGGCTCCCAGGTAAATCCTGGACCAGCCAATCGCCACGGCCGGACCGAGGAAACACCAGCCGAGCCGGCGATATGCAAAAGCAAGAACACCGAAAAAAGCAAAAGCGCTGGCCGAGTGTCCGGACGGAAACGCATGGTAATTGTTCTTAAAGAGCAGCCATTCTCCGTCGCGGCGCAGACCGAACCATCCTTGTGGCGTGTGCACAGCATTTGGCCGGGTTCGGCCAGTCGTCAGCCGCACAGTATTCACGACTGCCCCCGCAACCGTCGAAGCGAGCAGCATGCAAAGCAACACTTTTACCAACCTGCGTCTTTTCGCCCACCATGCCAGGGCAAGCCCGAATAAACCGGCCAGCGTCAGTTCAGGCCAATCCCCATACCTGCTCAAAAGCCCTGCCAGAACCAGGAGCCCTTTCTGTTGGTGCTCCCGGATCCAGGCCCAGCAGGCATCGTCGAAGAAGAAGCTAACCAGGGCCAGAACCAGGCCAAACAACAGGAGCCAGCTGAGCAGCGGCGATACCCGGTGCCCTGAATCGCGGTTTTCTTTTGGCCTGCTTCCGCTAAGCTGGTCGATTTCCATGTTTGAGATTAACTACACTCATCCGGCTGGTTGTCGAACCTGGTATTCCCCGTGAATGATTAAACTTTCGCACCTGGCTCTCCTGTTTTTTTGCCTTGTTCTGCTCTACTCGCTCGGGAATTGGTCCCTGCCGCTGATTGACCGCGACGAGCCGCGATTTGCCGAGGCTTCGCGTGAAATGCGGCAGAGCGGTGATTTCATCGTCCCGCGGTTAAATGGGGCCTACCGATTCGACAAACCACCTCTGATTTACTGGTGCCAGGTCGCCGCGTTTGCCTGTTTTGGCGAAAATGACTTCGCGGCACGCTTCCCATCCGTACTCTTCGCTGCCGGAGCAGCCGTCCTGACGGCCGCTTGGGCCTCGCGTCTTTACTGCCCAAAGGCAGGATTCTGGGCTGGTCTGGTTTTCGGGACCTGTCTCCAGGTCTTTATCCATGCCCGGGCCGGAGTCGCCGATATGCCGATGGTGTTCTTTTTCCTGACGGCTTCATGGATCGGTTGGGAACGGTTACGCGGCCCTGACTCAAAGGTCCTCTGGTTGGGCTTCTACTCCTCGCTGGCCCTTGGATTTCTGGCAAAAGGGCCAGTTGCGCTTCTCCCGATACTTTCGGCACCGCTCACCGCCAGGGTCAGCGGAACACGCTACCGTTTGCAGGCATCCAGCGCGCTCCTGGGCCTGCTAGTCACGACCTTCATTATCGCGCTTTGGGGTATCCCAGCCTTGTGGATGACGCATGGTGAGTTCTTTAACGTAGGCATAGGCAAGCACGTCCTGGCGCGGTCTATCGAACCGATGGAGAGTCATGGCGGGCCCGGTGTTCTGGGGTATTTAGCCCTGCTCCCTTTTTATCTCCTTTCGATTTTCTTTAGCTTTTTTCCCTGGTGCGTTTTTCTTCCCGGCACTGTTGGGCGATTGCGAGTCCGGCGCGGACTCCCGGAGAATTATCTCCTCTGCACGATCGCGCCCGTATGGTTAATCTTCACGTTGATTCAAACGAAGCTGCCGCACTACATCCTCCCTTGTTTCCCCATGCTTTCTATTCTGGTGGCGCGACAGGTCGCCGAGAGCCGTTGGGCAGTTTCGATACTTGGGACGGTTTCCGTAATTTATCTGGGGGCCGCACTGATCGGCTTTCCGGCCATCGCGCCCTACTTTCCCTCGCCGGCGA
>Ga0306924_10007595_pt1 | contig 10893 bp, 8 predicted proteins | sample sta12Can44000111_FD_203756 | JGI IMG/M metagenome (GOLD analysis project Ga0306924, IMG submission 203756) | Lab enrichment of tropical soil microbial communities from Luquillo Experimental Forest, Puerto Rico - statanox.12C.anox.44.000.111 (v2)... | ecosystem: Environmental > Terrestrial > Soil...
CGGCGACCGGATTGCCGACGGTGTCGCCAAAGATGATTTTTGCTGACGCCTCGCAAAAGCGCCAAATCGCCAGAGCTGCCTCGAGGTGTCCGATGTCGATTGCGGCGGCACCCTCTGTCAGCGCATAGACCAGGGCCAATCGTAAGGTTTGCGCCTCGGCGCGTGCCAGGATTGCGCTGAGCAGTCCAGGTTGATCAACCGATAAGGCGGTGTAGATCTTCTGCCATGACTTTGCGGCGGCCGGCGTCATGATAATCCGCTCGCGTTGGCGCGCGATGTCCAGAGCTGCTTCGATCTTCGGCGCTAGATAGGCAATGGTGCTGTCGCTTGAATCGCCGCCGTGCGGTAACAGTTGCGCTCTGCGAATACAGGCAAACAGGAAGCGGTTGGCGTAGCCGTTGGCCATGGCGGTGCGATCGAGCGATTCGCGCAGTTCCTCGATCGTGATGTGGCTGACGATTGAGATCATCGGGTCGGTGACGCAGGCTGGCGAGTTTTTGGTCAAGGCTTCGAGACGGCCGCGGCCATCCCAAGCGTCGCGAATGATGCGGCTCACGATATTGCCTGGTCGCGTCATTACGGTCAGCGCCTGCTGGTATTCCCGCTCGTCGAGCATTAGTCGCTTATCTCTGACCCCTTCATCGCTGCATTGGAGCTCACCTTTTTTCATGGCGTAGATCGGGTCGCGGATGGCCCAAAGGATACCTTCACCGGAACTGATGCCACCGCGCACGCAGTTTCGCGCCCACTCTGGATCAGCGGCTTCGAATAGCTGTCGAATGCGATCGGCCGAGGTGCCTTTGCGCGCCTTCGCGGTTTGACCGGCGAGCACGACGAACAGGTTGGGATAGTGCTTTGTGCCCTCGATCAGGAAGTAGGGTTTGCGTCCGACGCAGTTGCCGAAGCTGATGAGGAACTGCAGCAGCAGCGCGATCTGGTCGGCTTCGGTGTTCGGGGCGATCCACATCACAACCTCGCCGGCGAGTCCGCGGCGGGCTTCGTGTGTCGGTTCCGGCCAGCCCGGATCGTCGTGCTGCGGTAGATTTGGATCGTAGATTTCCTCGTAATAGTCCTCGTGGTCGATGCGTGTAATTCTCACGACTTTCTCCTGAGCAAATCGTTAAAATCGGTGTCATCTTGTTGTGGGCATAGCAGGACGCATAAGCGTTTGGCGTCGGCCCAACGTGTGGCGCAGGCGCGTGCGTTGCTTCTGCCGTTTTTGTCGTGATCGACGAGAACCATGAGCTTGGTCATGCCGGCGATGAGTGGCAGGCGCCCGATCGCGGTTGCCGAGCCCATTGCCCATAATGCAGCTTCGTTGGTGACTCGCGTGCCGCCGGCGATGGTGGTTTCGATTCCTTCGCCGACAATCAGTTTCTTGCCGGTCGAGCGGAGCTTGATGGCGCGTGCATTCGGCCAGGAGCCGAGCATGCGGCGGTCAATCTTCTCGGCGTTGGCGGTCAGCGCAATCCGATGAATGCCGGCGGCCTCGTCGGTCTCGACATCACGAAACAGCGCAATCAGGCAGGGATGCTTGGCTTTGTCGAAGGGACAGCGCGGATGAAATCGTAGAACGGCATCGATGTCGGGCAATATCGCAAGGTCGAGCCCGCGGGTTTTGGTCAAATAGTGCTCGGCCAGGGTGCCGTGAATGGATTTGGCGGCGTCCCATAGTTTGATGCCGCGCTTGAGGGTATCAGCATTGGCTTGTGGGTTGCTCGTTACCGGCGTCTGTATTGGTTCCGGCAGGTCTTCAATGTCGCCATGGGCGTTGCAGGCGAAGCAATGAAAATGCCCGTCCGCGTATATCTGCAGACTTGGATTGTGGTCATCGTGGAACGGGCAAGGGGTTTTGTATATCGCAGCATTCGTTGTTATGGGCGGCGCGTCTCGCGCATGGTCAATTCCATTTCCAGCCGCTTCAGATTTTTCGATTGTCATGGGCATTCGCGCTGAATTCTTGCAATGCACTTGGTGATGTGCTTCGTCTCCATCGGCAATCTCTGTCCAGGTGTGTTTGGCGTCGCCCCAGTTGCGGCCGAACTTCAAATCGACCTTCATCGGCACGTCGAGCTTTACGGCTTCGCAGCCGAGGCGGGCGATGAGCTCGGCTAGTTCGAGTGAGCTCACTGAGCAGTCCAAACAATCATGCATCTGCAGGAGCGGCACGATGCCTTCGCGCCAGCATGCTCTCATCCATAATTTCGTGTGTCGTGCTGCTGAGCCCTGAATGAGTGCATTGAGTGCTGTATGGGTGTCGGCGCGGAACAGCCTTCCTTTGCGATACCAGGGGTGACTCGGATCTTTCAGCCGTTCCTGCGCCTCTTCGAGGGTGCACGGTCCGGCGCCTTTCTCCCATTTACCGCCTGGAGCAAAACGATCGAAGTGTCGGCGGGCGCCGTCGTAAAGTGTGATGTAGCCTTGGGTGCGAGCGAGTTGGGTGTAGATTTTGCTGAGCTCGCGCAGGAACGGCAGTTCCTGGTCGTATTGTGCATAGATGCGTTGCGCCTCTTCTAATGGTTTGCCGATCATGGCGGCGAATTTCTTCACCCCGGCGCCATAAATCTTGGCGAAGTTGACGGCTTTGGCCGAGGTGCGTTCAAGACCGGTCAAGGTTGCGGCGAAGGCATGAAAGTCGGCGTCAGGGTCGTCGTGATAACGCTTAACCGCATCTGCTGCGCCTCGCACCTTGTGCTGGTGGGCGTAATGCGTGACGAATCGAAATTCCTGCTGTGAGCAATCCGGCTTGAGCCAGACGTCGCCCTCTTCGGGCAGGAATATTCCGCGAATGAGGGGCGCTAATTCCTCGTCCCTAGACGGCATTTGCTGCAGTGGCGGATCGTTGTATGAAAAGCGGAAGGACTTGGTGCCGTTGTCCTCCGAGCGATGCGGATTGATCTCGGCGTGAACGCGCCCGCCGACCTGGTAGTCGATCAGCTTCTGCAGAAAGTCAGTGACTGCTTTGTTGTATTTGTTTGCTGTGGCGACGAGCTGCGGCAACCAATGTTCGTGAGTTGCCATCCATCCGGTTTTGCCGGCAGTAAAAGATGGGTTTCCTTTTTCGGTGCGTGGATATTTGATGTCGAGGCGATCGAAGGTTTGCGGCAGCCATGTTCGGTTGTGAAGTTCCTCCATGCTGATCGTCTTGCCGAGCTTGTTCGAGAGTTCTTTGAGTGCGGCATCGCGTTTCTTGAGCAGATTGTTGCGAGCTCGCTCGGCGGCATCGAGGTCAATGCGGATGCCGCGCAATCGCATTTCCTGAACCATTGGCAGAATGTCGCATTCAAGGCGATAAGCGGCGCGAGTGCCTTCCTGGTCCAGGATTGGGTCGAGGTTTTCGTACAGCAGCAGTGTTTTGACGGCGTCGGCTTCGCCATATGGACCGACATAGCGCGCTGGTAATTGCCAGATGTAATTCTGCGGCACCAATTTCTTGCGCTTGTTGGTGTGCAGGTCGAGGGCTTTGATGCCTTCTCGCAGCCCAGCATCGTCTTTGCCTGCTAGTCCACGCCAGGCGCATAAGGTCTCGAGGCTATATTTGAAGCGGTTCTCGTCTACCATGGTGGCGAGGGCGCCGATCTCTTCGAGGCGTTCGCCGGCTGGCATCTTGATTCCGGCTTCAACACGCATCCAGCCCCAGTCGTAAAGACCATTTTGTGTGGTAAAGCGCACGCCGGCGGCGATGTGATCGCGGAGCCACTGGTGGGCTTGTTCAACGGCAAAATTCTCGGTGTCGGGATGGCGGAGCGGGAAGTAAAAACCTTTGATGTCGTTGCCGGCCCGGTGCGCGACACTAGTGCCGCAGATATGGCCGGCACGATACGGCCACCCCGTCCCCATTTCGGCGGCCAGGCGCTTGTCTAAAGTTTCAATATCGAAGGAGAGGCTGTCGACGCGGCGCAGATCGGGGAGCTGCTCTGGTGGGCGCCAGTCGAACATCGGTATGAGTGACGTTTGGCTAGAGGGATTGAAAGTGAAGAGGAAGTGTCCCAGCACTTCCTCTTTCGCGGATGCCTCAACTTAAAAATCGATCTTGTCGTTGAGGATTTCGTCCATGCTCGGCTCGGCCATGGGCTTGAGGCCGGTGTCGACACGAGTGGCGCCGCGCTTCGTCTTCTTCTTCTTCTTCTTCTTCTTCTTCTTCTTCTTTTTCTTCTTCGTCGTCGTCGTCGAGGTTGTGGGCGTCGCTATCTTGTCCGCCGGTTTCTCCGCGGGTGCCGGGTTCGCCGCCGCCGTGGTGGAGTGCTCAAGTTGTTTTTGTTCCGGCGCTGGCAATGCTGGTGCGGCTGCACTGCTTTCCCGTTCACACCAACCGACGATGCGAAACTTCGGCCTTAAGGTTTTGTATTCGTTTGGCATCGTCGTGCATTCCAGTTCGACGATCGGGAGCGCATTCGGTCGAACTTCCCTCATGAAGTCGACCTGATCGGCTAATTCACCGACGGCCATGTTGAAGCCGGTAGTGTTGCCCGACAGCGTCGAGAGCTCTCCGGTTTTGGTGTTGAGCAAATAGAGGTACGTCGTCCACTTGTATGGATTTTCGTGCTCGCCACTTCCGTTCATTTTTAATGGCCAGTCTTCCTCGGGCACGAATGGCTGTTCGGGCTTCGGCTCTCCCCGTATCTGCATCACGTATGCGGGTGCGGTGCCCTCCTGTAATTTTTGCCAGCCCGTTCTCTTGTCGCGGACGCAATACTGTTTGCGCTTGACATCGATTTCGTCGCCGTACTCAAGCCACTCCCCTCTGGCGAACCGCATATTCGATCCGCGGATCGGGGATTTGGTGCTGTCCTGTCGGTCAGCATCCCAACCGTCATTGATGATATTTGACATGGTGCTTGGGGCCTCCTTTAGGTCCCTGCTGTTGCCGGAATACCGGCTGGATTCCCGCTTGAGCGGGAATTCGATTGCTCATCTGAATGCACGTACCAGGCCAGCAACATTGCATCGGCGCGCGCATGATCTTTGCGGCGAACGAGGTTGGCTGCTTGGTTCGGAAAGAGCTGTAAGGCGCGCTGCCGTGATGCTTCTTTGTCGGCGCCGGCCGGTATGCCGACGGCCGACTTCCATTTCGCCGGCGTGACGACGGTCGATCGCGGCGAACAGTTTCTGTTCGGCATCGCGAGCGACATCCGCGACCAAGAGGTCAAAGCGGTCGTGTTGCAGGGTGAATTCTTTATCGTGCTTGAGCACGGTGAAGATAGCCACGAATAGGCCATTGACGATCCGGCCGGCATCGTGGCCGTTACGGGCGCGAGCCTCCAGAAGTGCGATCGTGTCGGCGGTTAAGTCTGCGGTGAACTGCATTTATTTGGTCCCAAATCGTTGAGGGCCCGGCCAGACCGAAGTCGGAACCGGGGCCCGGGTGTCTTTACGGACGATGTGCGGGTTTGGCGGCTTCAGTGGCGCGGTCGATGAGTTCATCGACCCAGCAGTGGATTGCCTCAATGTCACCTTCTAAGGCGTGACACTGAGCGGACAGATCGCCGACCTGATGGTCGATGTCGCCGAGCTGCCGTTTTACACGTCCAAGATTATTGCGGAGTTTTGCATTTCGATCTAAATGCATTGGTGTTCCCTTTCTTAGGGAGGGTTCTGGTCACGCTGTCCGAGCGAGTACGCTGGAACCCTCCCCACCTTCGCCACCCTATAAAGTTCACTTCGGCGCCCGGGCGGCGGCTGCGCCAAATTCAATCTGTTGCTGCGGTCTGTTCTTCCCGCCAGCGCTGTGCTTCCTCGATTGTGATCAGGACTCTCGAACCCAGCCGCATCGTCCGCGGTGCCTGACCGCGCTCCTGCAGCAAATAGAAAAATGCTGTCGAGATACCGTGACGATCGCAGAACTGCGGTATGGACATCGCTAATGTCTGTGATTTTGGCGGTCCGCGTGCTTTTGGCTGATTGACTACTGGCGTCGCCGCGCCACTGCTAGGCGTTGTGAGCTCGATGTCTGTGGGTTCGCCTTGGGGCGGTCCGGAGGCGCGGTTATCGGCGTCTTCGGTTAGGCCCGGGCTGCGGCCGGTAACTTCAGGTCGGATCGTTCTCACCGAACTCTAGTCCTTCGATTGCTTCTTGATCGAAGGTGGAGAGCGGTGGAATGCGCTTCAAAATGGTATTTTGAATTATTTTTTCGGCGTCAGAATACCATGTACCGGAGTGGGCCCGATCTCGACCCGCGGCGCGTAGGTTCGTACACGCCCCTGGCGCAGGGCAGCGCTTAGTCGGCGGCGCTTGCCGATAATCGTGCGCCGCTTTTGCTCGCGCTTGATGATCCCGACAATGCCTTCTGGAGTGGGCGTATCCTTGCCGAGAACAGGTTCAATGCATGCGGTGAAAAACCGAATGAGAGGGCCGCCCGGCACGCCGCGCTTTTCGGATCGTGAGCGCTTTCCGGATCGTGAGCGCCTCAACGGTTGGCCGAGATGGATTTCCCACAAATCGAGAATACCGGCGTAAAGCAACTCGCGATGTGGCTGGCGGCTGGCGCTTAGGCTTTCGAGACCGATCAGGTTGCTTTCGGCAAAATGTCTGTATGGCCACAGATCGCGTAGCCAGCGACTTGGCCAACTTGGATCGCTATGGTCGCCAGGGTGAGTCCTGAGATCGCGCAACTCGGCGGCGAGCTCGTCCGTTAGCGCCACAATCCGTTGCAACTGTTTGAGCTGATCTCGAAGAGACCATTGTTTGAGTGGACCGCGCTCCGTCAGGGCACCAAGTTTGAGCGGGCCTCGGGGAAGCGGTTTGGTGGCGCGGCGCTCCGCCATGGCGTGAAACAAGGTGATAGTGGCATCGAGATCACGCCAGAACTCTTGCGGCACCTCGATTCCCCGCGGAATCTCAGCCGCGACGCGGTCGCAATATTCTTTGGTGAGCACTACCCGCGCCCGAGCGAAACGACGTTGCTGGCCGGTGCTGACTCGCCGAAATCGACCAAGGCGCGCCTCGTCAACGCATCGGAGAATTCGGTGATGTAAGCCGAATAGGTCTTCTCGATCTGTCCGATCGAGGTATCGTGCCCGGCGGCGACGATGCGGACGGGTACGCCCTTGAGCAAAGCGCGGACGATCGACGAATGCCGCAGTGCGTAGATGGAGCCGGTGACGCCGGCGCGTTCCGCGGCCTGCCGGTATAGGGTTTCGTGATCACCGGCCTGCGTTGACTGCCATGCCCGTCCGTCCGAGCGCAGCAACAGCGGCGCATCCGCCGGGCGATTGGATTGCAGTTTGGCGGCGAGGCTCGCCGTGATCGGCACCGACCGCGTGGCCGGCTTGCGCCCTCGCCCTTTGCGCGAGCACGGCATCAGCAGCCTCGGCTCGGCCCCGCCCTGCAGGTCCCCGACGGTGAGCCTCGCCGCTTGCGAGCAGCGCGCCCCGGTCACGGCGAGGGTCTCGACATAGAGTCCGAAGGCGCGAGTGCGATCGATCGCGTAGGCCGCGGCCACGACGGCGCCGACCTGGACGTCGTTAAGGCGCTGCAGGTTCCGCGACGTGTAGCCTTCGGTGATACCGGACAGTCCATCGCGCCATGCGTTGCGGTTGCCGATACGCCGGTCGCGGCGAGCAGCGAGATTGAGCGCGGCCTTGGTAGCCTTGGCGAGTCGCACCACGGTCGCCGGCTTCATCCCGTCGGCGAGCAGAGTGTCCCGCCAAGCGGAAAGCTCCCGCGCGGTGACGAGCCCGACCGGCTTCGCCGCGAGCGTCGGCGTCAGGTGCTTGCGGATGCGGGCGGCATTACGGGTTGATCCGCCCCTTGCAATGAGGTCGCGCTCATAGGCGTCGACCGCCTCGGCGACGGATGCCGGGCGTCCGTCATCGGCATTACCGCGAGCGAGCTTGCGCGCTTTATCCTGCGCCTCCCAGAAGGTTAGGACCTGCTCGCCGTTGGATTCCTCGAAATCGTCGGCGAGGGCGACGCGCTTGGTCCAATTGCCGCCTCGACCGTCGGCGACGCGGACAACCCAGACGCCTGCGGAGCGGTTTCTGCGATAGCCGATGCTGATACCGGGGCTTATGGTGGTGAAGTCGTACGGCTTTTCGCGGACGGGAAAACGCAATCTATTGCTGCGGCTCTCCAGGCGGAAAGCGCGGGGACGGCGGGCCATCTGTCTCCTCCTCTTTGGCTCTGTCCCGGCTTTTGTCCCGGCGGTGGGCGTAGAAGCCGGTTGTGTGCTGTAGAAGAAGATAGAGCGTTTTGACGATGGCTCAAGGGGTTGTGCGTAGGGCAGTAGATAGTCGTGGTGCGTTATAGAGCCCTTATAAAGCCCTCGATGGGCGACGGCCCGAGCTTCGGGGCCGCTCAATCCTTCGAGGCTCACTGCGTTCGCACTTCAGAATGACGAGAAATAAGGACCGAGTAACAAATGGACCAACAGGCGCAAACCGGCGAAGACATTCTTTACGACCTCCGCGACGGCATCGGCTGGATCACCTTCAACCGCCCGCAGGCGCGCAATGCCTTTACCTTCGCGATGTATGAGCGGCTCGCCGCCATTTGCGACGAGGCCAATCGCGACCGCGCGATCAAGGTTCTAGTACTGCAAGGCGCGGGTGACAAAGCGTTCGCCTCGGGCACCGATATTAATCAGTTTCGCGCTTTCACCACCCCGCAGCATGCGCTCGAATACGAATCTCGCATCGACCGCGTGCTCACGCAGCTCGAACAATGCCGGGTCCCGACTATTGCCGCGATCACCGGCGCCTGCACCGGCGGCGGCGCCGGCATCGCCGCCTGCTGCGATCTGCGCGTCGGCACCAAATCGACGCGGATCGGATTTCCGATCGCGCGCACGCTCGGTAATTGCCTGTCGATGTCGAGCATCAGCCGCCTGACCGCGTTGGTCGGGCCAGCGCGGGTGAAGGATCTGATTTTCACCGCGCGGCTCGTCAGCGCCGAGGAAGCCGCGAGCCTCGGACTGCTCAATGAAGTCGTCGAAGATTTGCCGGCCCTGCAAAAGCGCGCCGCTGAGCTCGCGACCCTGATCGCCGGCCATGCGCCGCTCACGCTCAACGCCACCAAACAGGCTTTGGTGCGGCTCACGCGGCGGCTGTCGCGCGAGGAAGGCGAGGACCTGATCCTGATGTGCTACATGAGCCGCGATTTCCGCGAGGGCCTCGACGCCTTCCTCAACAAGCGCGCGCCGAAGTGGACGGGCGAATAGTAAGCGGACGGCTTTATTCGATGACCTCGTCGGCACGGCCGAGCAGCGACAAGGGAATATTGAGGTCGAGCGCTTTGGCGGTCTTGAGATTGATAATCAGTTCGACCTTGCTCGATTGCTGCACCGGCAAGTCCGCAGGCTTCTCGCCTTTGAGAATTCTCCCGGCATAGACACCGACCAGATGGTAGTATTCCGTTTCATCGCTTCCATAGCTCATCAAGCCGCCGGCAGCAGCAAATGGGCGGTACTGGTATATCGCTGGCACTTTGTAGCGCAGCGCCAACGTGGCCATTTGTTCGCCCCTGCCTACAAAAAATGTACTAGGGCCGATGATAAGCCCAGCCGCTTTTAATTGGACCACGCTGGCGAAGGCTGGATCGAAATCGCGTTCGCTACTAGCATTCAACACATGGAGCCGCAGCCCGAGGCTGCGAGCCGCCTCCTGTGCCTCACGCACGAAGGGCTCCGCAAGTGCCGGACCAGTCGGGTCGACGAGCACGGCAAAGTCGGTCGCCGTGGGCAGCAATGCGTGCAGCACTTCCAACCGTTTCGGTACGATCTCCACGTTCAAATTGGTCACGCCAGTCAGGTTTCCACCCGGTCGATTCAGGCTCTCTACAAATCCAACCCTGATCGGGTCGACTGCTACGGCGAATACGATCGGAATTGTCGTAGTTGCGGCCTTGGCCGCCACTGCGCCGGGTGTCCCGCTGGCCGCCACGATCACGTTCACACGACGCTGGACCAGGTCCGCTGCAAGTGCCGGTAATCGATTAACGACGTCGTGCGCCCAACGATATTCAATTGCAACGTTCTGGCCTTCGACATATCCCGCCTCTTTTAATCCTTCGCGGAATACGCCCAAGCGTATCGCGTATAGGTCGGGCGACGACGTGCCAAGAAATCCGATAACCGGCATCGCCGATTGCTGCGCGCGCACCGCAAGCGGACGCGCTGCAGCCACGCCGGCGAGAAACGTTATGAATTCGCGTCGCCTCATTCGATGACCTCGTCGGCGGCGACCAGAAGCGTGTTGGGCACCGGAAGACCAAGAGCTTTCGCGCTCTTGAGATTGATTAAAAGCTCAAATTTGGTTGGCCGCTCGACGGGAATGTCGGCGGGGTTCGCGCCTTTGAGAATTTTATCCACAAAAATGGCGGCGCGCTTCCACATGTCGATCTGATTGGGGCCATAGCTCATGACCCCGCCGGCCTCGGTCATCGGCCGTAATTCGCCAATGACCGGCAATCGACGGTTGAGTTGGAATTCCACAATTCTGGCCCGCGCCGATTGGATCAGCGGGTCATCCATCGTGATAATCGCTTGCACATTTGCTTTTGCCGCGGCCGCCAGCGCCCCATCAATATCGCCATTGGTTTTCACCGCGAGCGACTGGAAAGCCAATCCCAGCTTTGCTGCTGCCGGTCCCATCTCAGTAACCGCCAGCCGATGTCCGCTGGCATTTGCATTCGTAAGCGCGGCAACCCGGGTCGCCGCTGGGACAAGCTCTTTGACCAGCTGCAATCGTTTGGCGCTCTGATCGGTGGCGATGAGTGTGAGCCCGGTAATGTTGCCGCCTGGATGTGCCAAGCTTCCAACGTAACCGGCGCCGACGGCATCGCCTACCGAAGCCATCACAATCGGAATGCTGGTAGTGGCCTTACGGACCGCCTCGACCGGCTGCGCCGCTTGCGTGACGATCACATCGACCGGCTTTTGCACCAAATCCAGAGCGA
>Ga0306924_10007598_pt1 | contig 10892 bp, 11 predicted proteins | sample sta12Can44000111_FD_203756 | JGI IMG/M metagenome (GOLD analysis project Ga0306924, IMG submission 203756) | Lab enrichment of tropical soil microbial communities from Luquillo Experimental Forest, Puerto Rico - statanox.12C.anox.44.000.111 (v2)... | ecosystem: Environmental > Terrestrial >...
TCTCGAGCAGATCGCCCAAGAACAACCCGCGCTTATGCTGATGGACAGCGGCAAAACCGATAATCTCTACAACATGGGGGGCGGCTTCGGTGGCTTCAAGCCAACTCAAGTGCCGATGGCGTTCATCGCGCACGAGAACTATGACCTCATTTGGCGCCTGCTACAAGCGGGTCCTGTCACCCTGAAAGCCACTCTCCAAAGCTCTTTCAGCGATAAGCCCGTATCGGTGGCGATTACTGTCGCCGAGATCAAGGGCCGCGAACACCCTGACGAGCGAGTGATTGTCGGCGGCCATCTCGATTCCTGGGACCTCGGACAGGGTGCACTCGATAACGGCACTGGCGCCATGGCTACGCTCGAAGCCGCGCGGGCTCTCAAAGCCCTGGGTTGGACACCGAGGCGCACCCTTACGTTCATTCTGTTCACAGGCGAAGAACAGGGCGGCATCGGTGCAGACACCTACGTCAAAAATCACGCGGCCGAACTTCCCAAAATTGATGCTGTCCTGGTTCACGACACCGGCACGGGAAAGGTGTTCAGCATCGCCCTGGAGAATCTCTGGGAAACTGCTCCTCTGATGGAAGAGATCTATCAGCCTCTCAGGGAAGTTTTTGATCTACAGCCGCTGAGCACGCGCTACTTTGGCGCTTCGGACCATGTGGAATTCCTCAGCAAGGGTGTACCCGCATACTTCTGCGTGCAACTGCCGGACCACTATCGGGAGGCACACCACAGTCAAACCGATACCTTCGACAAGGTCATTCCTGACCAAATCAATGAAGGTGCGGCGCTGCTCGCAGCGTGGGCGTGGAATGTCTCCGAACTGCCGCAGGCGCTGCCGCATCGTCCGGAGCCCAAACAAGCGATGGAATGAGGCGAGAATTGCGAACGCTGTTCGCGCGCAGCTCCCCGTCTCGCTCCGAAATTTCAAACGGCGCAAGCGAAAAACGACGGGCATCCTCCACCAGGGAAACCGGAAGCAATGGTACTCCTGTAGCCGTACGACCGCGGTAGTTGGTGCAGGTCAAGCGCACGAAACAAAATTGCATCTACCACAGAAAAGATGGCCGTATTCGCCCCAATGCCAAGCGCCAGGTCGTCACGGCTGCGGCAGCGAAACCGGGGAGCCTTCCGCACCCGCGAAGCTCGTAGCGCAAATCCAGACGCAAGGCTCCATCGCCTTCGCTCGCACCTGGTTGCAGCTGCGTGAGTGTGATTAATTACGCCCTGCGCGGTAGCAGGTGACTGGCGAAGCGCCATCATGCAACCCTGGACGGTTGGCTCGGAAACTGCTGAGCACATCCAAAGACTGCGAGCATTCGAACCGACCTTAACTTGACTTGCTGCATTGGGTGGATTGTAGGCAGTTGACAAGCTATGACGAAACAATTCCGAATCCGCAATGTCGGTCATGTCTGGAATATGTATTATGGTGCGCAGGAGGTGTGCCGATGGCGCGCAGACGGATCTTGTCGATTGTGTTGCCTTTAGTGCTGGCAACCGCGGTTTTCCCTCTGGCATACGCCGCCCAGCGCGTTGTCGATCTCACGGCGGCGGATGGTACGAAGCTCAAAGCGACATACTTTAGTGCTGACACGCCTGGGCCGGGAGTCTTGCTCTTGCATCAGTGCAACCGCCAGCGCAAGGTCTGGGATGGGCTGGCGCAGCAACTGGCGGCGTCGGGCATAAACGTCCTCACGCTGGACTACCGAGGCTTTGGCGAAAGCGGCGGTCTTCCTGTGGACAAAGCCACACCGCAGCGGGCACAGGAGGCTCAGGCCAAGTGGCCGGGCGACATCGATGTCGCTTTGCAATTCCTGGAATCGCAGCCCGGTGTGAAACACGACACCATCGGCGTGGGCGGCGCAAGCTGTGGGGTCAACAACTCGGTTCAGACGGCGCGACGGCACTCCGAGGTAAAGTCTCTGGTGCTGCTCTCCGGCAATACCGACCTCAACGGCCGCAACTTCCTGCGCAATGACAAATCCGTGCCGGTGTTCTTCGCCTACGCGGACGATGACGAGTTCAAACCAAGCATCACGGCCGTGCTTTGGTTGTACAGCATCACCGCTGATCCCAGCAAAAAACTGGTTCGCTACCCAAGCGGCGGACATGGCGCTGATATCTTTCCTGTGCACCCGGATCTGCCGAAGCAGATCGCAGATTGGTACGTAACCACGTTGACCTCGACAGCAAGGCCCACGCCAGTAGCGAACGAACCAGTGGCGGTACCTGCGAACATCCGTGTTCTGGAAGATATCGATCAGCCTGGCGGTGCGGCGAAAGTCGAGGAGATGTTGGCGGATGCGCGTAAGCGAGACGCCGAGGCTACCCTGTTCGACGAGGCCACGGTCAATTTCATCGGCTATGAGCACATGCAGGCAGGTGATGTGAAGGGCGCGATTGGAATTTTCAAGTTGAACGTGATGGCATTCCCAAGGTCGCCGAACGTTTACGACAGCCTCGGTGATGCTTACGTGGCAGACGGACAGAAGCAACTAGCACAGGAGAATGCGAGAAAAGCTCTGGAATTGCTGCCCTCTGACACGACGGATAATGAGCAACGGAAGGACCTCATCAAAGCGAGTGCTGAACAGAAACTGAAGCAGCTGGGAAATATCCCATAGCTAGGGACGAGAATTCCTTGCCAGGGTCCACCGCAAACATCTGGTAGCTCTGCGGAAGTGATGTAGTAACTTTCAATCTCAAACCCGTGCTCAGCACGGTACCTCAATTGCTCCCCGGTTGCCGACGAAGTGCCCAGAGCTTGGATTCCACCGTATTAGCCCGATGGCATGGCTCCTGGTCCGCCCGCATGCCTTGGCCGGCGTGCTGTCACCTACTTTCTACGAGAAGAATGGCCATTCTGCCAGTCATGTGCCGGAAAGTAGCTTCGCTTTTCAGGTTAATCCAAGACTTGTTGTTTAAGTCCAAGGCCCCAGGAGATCCCGTTAATGCCCGTGGAAGGGATTGCCCTTCCGCTTGGAAGGCATTCGGTTACTCTCGGCGCAGCGCTTGCATCGGGTCAATGCCGGAAGCGCGTATCGCAGGCAGCCACGCCGACAGCAATCCAGCCAAGGCGACGACGCCACAGACCAGAGCCAGCACCGCGGGGTCCCGTCCGCTCACGCCGTACAGCATCGACCGCAGCACCGAAGCCGACGCTAGCGTCACCGCCAGACCAATCGCCATCCCCGGACCCAGCAGTGCTGCCGCTTCGAGCAACACCATTGCCTCCACCGTCCGGCGTTTAGCTCCCAGCGCTAGACGTACGCCAATCTCCTTCGTTCTGCGCGACACCGAATACATCATCACGCCGTACAAGCCCACTACGGTCAACAGCAGGGCCAGTCCGGCGAACGTTCCCAGCAAAACCAGCGCAAACCTCGGCTGGGCGAGTTGCAGCGCCAGCAGGTCCCCCATCGTTCGCACGTCTGTGACCGGAAATGTCACGGTCCATCGACGCGACGACGCGCTGCGCAGCCGGTGCCAGACTCAGCGGATCCACTGCGGTTCGCACCACCGAATACATACAGCACCAGTTCGGCAGCTGGCTCGCCGGCAGATACATCTCTGGTTCCATCTCCAGTTGCGTCGCCGATCGACGCGTGTCACCCACGACCCCCACAATCTCCCGCCACGCCGGCCCCCCTGCCGCTCCGGTCCCCGCGCCTGGCTTCAGCTTTTTGCCCAGTGGATTCTCGCCTGGAAAATAGGTTCGCGCGAACGCGTCATTCACGATCATCACCTGCGGTGCGTTCCCATCATCGCCCTCCGCGAAGTCCCGCCCAGCGAGCAGCGGGATTTGCATCGTGCGAAAATAATCGTGGGAAACGATGTCGACAAGAGCATTCGGTCTCTGTCCCGCAGCGACCGGGCGCTCCGGATTCTCGAAGCCGAGCGTCGCGTCATTGTCAGTCATGGGCAGGAACATAGAGCCTGCCGCCAACTCCGCGCCCGGTAGCCCGCGCAGCTTCTCGAAATATCGCTGATAAAATTGTGGTCGTGTGTTCTTGTACCGGGTATCGGGTGTCTCAAATGTGAACGTCAACACATGATCGGGATCGAATCCCTCACTGCGGTGTGCCAGCCGCACAAAGCTGGTCATCAGCAGCCCTGCCCCCGCCGTCAGCACAATCCCAAGCGCCACCTGCCCCACGATCACCGCTGCCCGCATTCGGTCGTGTCCCGCTACATCCGCTCGCCCACTCTCCTTCAATGTCGAGACCAGATCGGTCTTCGCCGCAACCATCGCGGGAAGCAGCCCAAACAATATTCCAGACAGCAGCGACACCAGAACAGCAAACCCCAGCACGGGGCCATCCACCCCGGCGTCCGCTGCGCGCGGTACACCACTTGGGATCAGCCGCAGCGCCAGCGGCGTCGTAATGAACGCTAGCGTACATCCTGCTGTTCCACCTGCAATCCCCAGAGTGAGGCTTTCTGCGAGCAATTGCCGGACTATCCGGGCCTTCGCCGCGCCCAGCGCCGAACGCATCGCCAGCTCCCGCTGCCGGTCACGCATCCGCGCCAACAGCAGATTGGCAATATTGCCACACGCGATCAGCAGCACCAGCCCCACCGCGCGCCCATCACCAGCAGCAGCAGGGGACGCGTATCGCCGAGTACTGCTGTCAGCTCCTGCACGACCCGCGCTGAGCTGTGGCGCGCGTTCGTGTCGGGATACTGCTTCGCTAGCCGCGCCGCGATGGTTTTCATCTCATCATCAGCCTGCGCCACGGTCACGCCCGGCTTCAGCCTCCCGATCACGTTCAACCAGTGCATACCGCGGTTGTTCACCGCGGGATTATGGTCCGCCGGATCATCATCCACCGAAAGCGTCACCCATGCTGCGTTGTGCGGCACCTGGACGGGAAACCGAAACAAGGCAGGCATCACCCCGACTACCGTAAACGGCTCTCCGCTCAGCGTGATCGTCCGGCCAATCACCGAGAGGTCCGAGGCGAACTGCGAAACCCACAGCGCATGACTGATCAAAACGTCGTGCGTGCCCTGTTTCTCCTCCTGGGGCAAGAATCCGCGCCCCAGTTCCGGAGAGATGCCAAGCACGGGCAACAAATCCCACGAAACCACCTCTCCGCCCAGAGCGAGGAAATCCAAGCCTTACTGTTGGGGCTGCTGGCTTCTAGCCGATCGCTCAATGCGGCCAAGGATGCCTTACAGAAAATGGGCCTCTCCAGCTCGCAGCAGGATCTGGATCAGGTGGCGGCCGGGCTGATCGAAGAGCTGGAACTACGCAATACTCGGCCCCTGGACTGCGATCTGCTGGCTTTGTTTCTCGATGGCAAATACGTCGAGTTTCGCGACGGCGATCGCCTACGCCCGGCCTGCATCTACCTCGTCATTGGTCTGCGCCGCGATGGCCGCAAGCAGGTCCTCAGCTGCCTGCCACGGGTCGGCCGCGAAAATCTCGAGGACTGGAAAACCGTGCTCCGCGGTCTGCTGGAACGGGGCCTCCGGCGGGTGCTCATCGTCGTGCACGATGATTTCTCCGGTCTTTTGCCCATCACCCAGAGCTTGTTCCCCAGCAGCGATGTCCAGCTTTGTGCGGTGCACATGCAGCGCAATGCCAAAACTCATCTCCCCAAGGCTGACGCTGGCGAGTTTCAACAGCGCTGGCGCGCCATTAAATCCTGCTGGAATCTCGAGTTCGCCCACCAGCAGTTCGAAGAACTCTGTGACCGCTTCACCCAAACTTCCAGCAGCTTCATCGCCGAGCTGCGCAAGAAACGCCCGCACTACCTGGCCTTCCTCCGCTTTCCGGAATCGATTCGCCGTTCTTTCTCGACCACCAACGCCGTGGAAGCGATTAACGGTCAACTGGAAATCATGCGCCGCAACAGCGGCGGTTATTTCTACTCCGAGGACACCCTGAAGCTGAAACTGGGACTAGCCATCTCTTCTCACCCGCTGCAGCATGCTCATCACACGCCTCACGCGTAACGCAACACGGCCCGTACTCCTTTCACTAATTCCTCGAAGTCTCCCACAGCTTCTTCTAGCCGCGTGCGCCCCGCCGCCGTCAGCCGGTAGTACTTCGCCCGACGTCCCGTTTCCGTCATCGCCCACTCGGATGCAAGCCAGCCGCTCTGCTCCATCCGGTGCAGTGCAGGGTACAGCGAGCCCTCTTCTACCTGCAGCAGCTCTTCGCTGGCCCGCTGAATGTGTAGCACAATCCCATATCCATGCAGCTTGCCGCGCTGTGCCAGGGTCTTGAGCACCAATAGATCCAAGCTGCCTTGGAGATCGTATCTTGCCATCTGATACCTATGCCTCTTGGTATCAGGAAGCTTACCCCTAGACGTATTGGGGTGTCAAGGATCCATTTTTTTTTAGCACTGGTGCAGCGAACTGACTTGAACTTTCGTTGGATCATCGTTTGGCTGTGCCCGGTCCAGATGCAGGAAAATGTGCAAGCACATCATCCTGCCTCCCGATTGGAAAGGGACCGAAGCAATTCTCGGTTGGCCGTAACAGGCGTTTGAGCGCTTACGGAATGGAGAGGCAATTTCACGCCAGTTGTCGTGCCCTTCGCGCGGGCGTACTGCGAACACGTTGTACGTACCTGCAAGTTTGTGGAACCCCCGATTGAATGTTCCCGTATCGAGAGTGCATGCGGACTCTTTGGCGTCTCGGCGGCCCGGAATTGCTCATCATCTCTGGGAGTTGTCTGTTCATTTTCGTGCTGGGCCTCTCCGCCTACTTCGAACCGGACATTCGCTGGCTGCACTTTTTTCAGGCCTGGATGTATGTCGTCACGATTGCGCTCGCGTTTCGCCGCAACCGGTGGGGCTATTTCATAGGTATCTCGGCGTCGGGATTTTGGGATTACGTGAATCTCTTTGTGACAACATTTTTCCACAACGGACTGCATTGGCTGGGTGCATCACTCGCGACAGGGCAAGTCCAGCACGTCGATCAGATCCTCGCAGTGCCGGCCTGGATCGGCAATTTCCTTGTATTCGTGGGCTGCATCTGGGCATTCGAAAGGCTACCGGAGAAGAGTCTGCGCGATTTGGCGCGATTCCTGCTCGCATTGATCCTCACCACCGCCTTCCTCGCCGCCGACGTGGCAGTTTTTCAACCGCGTTACCTGCCGCTCTTTCGCCGCTCTCTGCACCCGCACTCGCCGTTTGCGCTGACCCTTCCGCTGCACGTTGATTGGGGTGCGCCCCCCGGCGTAAACAGGTATTCGGTTTAACTGAGGGTCCGGTGAGTGGAGAGGCGATTTACCATGAACCGACCGTTTAACAGCTCTCGTCCTCAGGACACGAGATCCACCGCACCGTGAACCCAGGGTCGCCCTCCTGCCGCCAAGACGTGGGATACACGCTGGTCGTTTCTGCAACGAGAACACGTTCACCCATCGCAAGGACCTGAAACGACTCGACCCTCCATAACCCGACAAGCGCTTCTGGATCCTTGATTTGGCTTGACATAAACCAGCCATACCTCGAACCGCGAGGTATAATAGATCTTCAGTGGCGGCACGCGAGACCAACCCGAATTTTATGAATGGAGTTCCAGAACTTCTGATTCTAAGGCTACTCCAGCGAGAGGAAATGTACGGGTATGAAATTGTTCAAGCGATCCGTCGCCGCTCGGACGCCGCGATCGCTGTCGGCGAAGGGGTTGTTTATCCGGTGCTACACGCGTTGGAACACGATGGTGCTCTTAGATCGCGTCGCAAGACTGTCAATGGCCGCAGCCGTGTCTATTACTCGATAACACCTAGAGGATCCCGCCGGTTCGCTGACCTATCGAATGCATGGACCAATCTGGCGACTGCAATCCAAAAAATGCTGACGGGAGGTCAATATGCCAAAGAAGGTGTTCGATGAACTTCGCGAACGCTTGCTACAGGCGGGTGTAGCGCCACGGCATGTGCAGCGCTATCTAACCGAACTTGCCGATCATTTGACTGACACGAGGGCAGAAGAAGAACGGGCCGGCCGCAGCCGCGCGGATGCAGAGTCGGTGGCCCTCAGCCGGCTCGGCAGCGTGGATCGTCTTGCCCAGGCAATGATCGACCAGCGTCAGTTCAAATCCTGGTGCGCCCGAGCGCCGTGGGCGATGTTCGATGTCGCCCCACTCCTCCTCGCTGGAGCCTATTTCCTAGCATGCATGTATTTGCGGTGCGGCTGGACGATCTTTCAGCCTGGAGCGGATAGCCCCTTCGGTGCTCCAGTGGGCCCAATGTATGGGTTCGGGAATATCTATTTTCAGGCTGGCAAACTTTATTACAGCAGCGCGCCGATTCTCGTCGGCTGGGCAATTGGGTTCATCGCCGCCCGACAAAGATTGAAAGCGGTTTGGCCAACGGTAGCTTTGCTGCTGATCGCCTGGATGGGCGCCACCGCCCAGATTCATGCGGGTCGGACCGCCGTGCCTCGTGGACTGGGACATATCAGCATGAGCTTCTTCGGCCCCGGGCCTTCCCCTCATGCTGTCTTCGGCGAGTTGATGTATGCAGCCGTGATTTTCAGCTTCACCGTGCTGCCGTATCTCATTTGGCGATTACAAAGGGCCCTTTCCGCCTAGTCGCCCGTGTTATGCGCTGGACGCAGAACCAAGCGACAGGCGCAAGCCAAATGCCGTTTAGTGGCCTGCTGAGTCACCGCCTCTCGTCATTTGCCTTGCAACTCTTTGATCACGGCTACGGCCGAGGTTCTTATGAACGCACCGATTATGCAGCGCCGGGTGGCCCACCGGATCTTCAAATGCTTTGTGGTGTCGGCGGTATTTTGCGCCGTCGCCATCACTACCTTGCTTGCGTCACTCTGGCTGGAGCACAGGACCGAAGTTACATTGCCGACACCCACTGGACCATTCGCCGTTGGCCGGGTGCTGTGCTATTGGACTGACGCTGAAACAGTGGATACGCTGGCGCCCGTGCCCGGAACCAAGCGCGAACTCCTCGTGTGGATCTGGTACCCGGCCGCGGGTGGAAAGGCAACTGCGATTGCCGACTACCTACCGGCCCGATTGCGGGCGGCGGTGGAACACAATCGCAGCCCTCTCATCGGTACGTTGCTGACGCGAGATTTGGCAAAGGTCCATGCGCACAGCCTTCGCAATCCCAGCGTTTCGTCGCAGCAGCGATCTTACCCGGTGGTGATCATGAGAGCGGGAGCCTCGCTCGAGGTGTGGAATTACTCCACGCTCGCCGAGGATCTGGCCAGTCACGGCTACGTCGTTGTCGGGTTTGACGCTCCCTATCGCAGCATGGTTGTGATTTTGCCTGGCGGCCGCGTGATCACCAGGTTGCCGCAGAACAATCCGGAACTCTGTCTCGAGATGACCGGCCAGGAGCAGGAGCGTTGTGCGAACAGGTTGCTGGGTGCGTGGACATCGGATATGGTTTTCGCGCTGGACCGCTTGACCGCGTTGAATGCTTCGGATCCGTCCGGCACGCTCACAGGACGGCTCGATATGTCGCGGGTAGGAGTATTCGGCCACTCCTTTGGAGGGACCACCGTCGCAGAGTTCTGCCATGAAGACTCCCGATGCAAGGCAGGCATTGATGTGGACGGCGCCCTGCATGGCAGCGTTATTCAAGCAGGTATCAATCGGCCCTTTATGTTTCTTCTGAGCGACCACAGCCGCGAGTCCGACCCGCAAGCCTCTGAGATTCTGGCCAACATGCAATCGGTCTACGAGCGTCTGCCGCCCAAGGAAGGGCTATTTGTGGAGATTCGAGGCGCGAACCATTTTCTCTTCACCGACGATGGAGCCTTGTTGAAAAGTCGGATCGTGCTGCGAATCCTCCGTACCCTTGGAATTGTTCGGATCGATGGTCGCCGCCAGCTTGCCGCGACGGCGTACTGCTTGCGTAGCTTTTTCGACTCGTGGCTCAAGGGAGCAGACGTTTCGCAGCCCAAGATTCCATCCTCGCTATACCCCGAACTCCAAATCCTCGAATGAAATAGCCTGACCTCAACGTACGCTCGGGTCGCCGACAATCTGGCAGTAATTGTTAACCGATGCGAAGCGGCATTTCCGCGTCCCCACTCCCGGCTCGGCTCGAAGAGTGCTACGGAGATTTTTCATGAATTCAGAAAGGTAGATGAGCATAGTGGAAACACGTCGCGATCCGTCGTTCAAATGGACGTTATCGCGGTTCTCGTTACCGCCCGGAAGAAGTGCAGTCATTTCCGTGTTCGTGTTGCTCGGAATAATCAAGTGACGGAAGGAAGACAGAACGCGATCACCGAATCTCTGGTAGATAGGCCGGCGCACACCTACGAAGCGTCTACTCCCTTCGCTGCTGGAGGCTCTTGCGCAAGCTCCTTCATGGCTGCTTCGCGGATCTTGAACTTCTGTATCTTGCCGGTTACGGTCATGGGAAATTCATTGACGATCTTGATGATTTCGGGGATCTTGAAGTGCGCGATTCGGCCCTCGCAGAACTGCCGAATTTGCTCAGGGGACAAATTCGAACCTTCCTGCACCGCGACCCACGCTCCGACTTTTTCTCCGTACTTCGTATCGGGCACACCAAATACTTGCGCAGCACAAATGCCCGGACAAGTGTAGAGGAACTCCTCGATTTCCCGCGGGTAAACGTTTTCTCCACCTCGGATTATGACGTCCTTCGCGCGCCCCGTGATCGTACAGTATCCCTCCTCGTTGAGAATGGCTAGATCGCCCGTGTGCAGCCAGCCGTCTTCATCTATCGCGGTTGACGTTGCCGCCGGGTCCTTGTAGTAGCCTTTCATGACCAGGTAGCCGCGCGTACACAGCTCTCCCTGCTCGCCGAGCGGCTGGGTTCGTCCGCTAATCGGATCGATGATCTTTATTTCCGTGTGGGGAAGCGCTTTGCCCACGCTAGCGACGCGGCGCTCAATCGCGTCTTGGGGCGAGGTCTGTGT
>Ga0306924_10007600_pt1 | contig 10890 bp, 7 predicted proteins | sample sta12Can44000111_FD_203756 | JGI IMG/M metagenome (GOLD analysis project Ga0306924, IMG submission 203756) | Lab enrichment of tropical soil microbial communities from Luquillo Experimental Forest, Puerto Rico - statanox.12C.anox.44.000.111 (v2)... | ecosystem: Environmental > Terrestrial > Soil...
ATAGTCAGGCCCCTCAAGACTGGGCGGCTGCTGCGGACGGTTGGCGTCGACTCGATGCTGACATGGTAATGTTATATCCCATGTACCGTATCTCCACTTTCAACGGTCACATCGAGACGTTGCGACAGTTCAAAGAGGTTGCGAGCGGATAGCGCGAGAACACGGGCACGCCAGTGCCGGTATGCGATGAAGTTTCGACGCCGTCAATTTCTGCGCCTGGCAGCGTGTGCTGCCGGCTTGTCAGCCGCGCCGCGGATCGCGATGGCGCAAACCTATCCAACGCGGCCAGTACGCTTTGTCCACGGCTTTGCGGCTGGCGGCAGCGGCGATATCGCTGCCCGCTTGATCGCTCAATGGCTGTCCGATCGCCTGCGACAACAATTCGTTGTCGAAAACCGGACTGGCGCGGGCGGCAATATCGCCGTTGAGGCGGTGGTGCGTGCGCCGGCCGACGGATACACGTTGCTCCAGCTCAATGTGGCGAACACAATCAACACCGCCCTCTATGAGAGGCTCAGCTTCAATTTGCTCAATGACATAGCGCCGATCGCAAGCTTCATGCGCGTCCCCAACGTCATGGAAGTGACCCCATCGCTCCCAGTGAAGACGGTTCCCGAGTTCATTGCGTACGCAAAAGCGAATCCCGGAAAGATTTCTTTTGCGTCCTCTGGTGTCGGCTCATCGATTCACATGTCGGGCGAATTGTTCAAGGCGATGGCCAAGATCAACATGCTGCATGTGCCCTACCGCGGAATCGCTGCGGGCGGCCTTTCCGACCTGATGACTGGCGTAGTGCACGTTGCCTTCGACAATCTCCCGAGCTCGATCGAGCTGATACGCAGCGGCAAGGTACGAGCGCTAGCAGTGACGACGACGGCGCGTTCGGAGCTCCTCCCGGACGTTCCGACCGTGGGCGATTTCCTGCCAGGCTATGAGGCCAGCGCCTGGTATGGCGTTGGCGCGCCAAGGGGCACGCCGAGCGAGATCGTGGAAATGCTCAACAAGCAGCTCAACGCCGCTTTTGCCGATCCGATGACGAGGGCACGGATTGTCGACCTCGGCGGCACGCCGCTTCCCGGCTCTCCTACCGACTTCGGCAGGTTCGTCGCTAAAGAGGTCGAGAAGTGGGGCAAGGTGGTCGAGTTCTTCGGCACGAAAATTAAGGCCGAATGAATAATTGGTGCAACGAGGGTACCGGACAAGCTGATACCATGATTGTGCTGTTCACGGATTTCGGATTGAGTGCCTTGACCTGACCGGCTGGGAGCATGCCGCCGCCGTCCTGCCTGCCGTGGTAGGCCAGATGGTTGGCAGCTCGCGCCGAGCTGCAAACGGCCGACATCGCCCGGCGCCTCATGCGCGGCGGTGAGCTTCATCAGGATACGACTGCCTGACATCGGACGACGCTGCCGCCTGCGACATGCGGACCCCACAGTGTCGCAGACCCGAGCGCGGTTGCCGGTCGATGCGTGGTTGAGGCCGCATGGTGCGCATCACCGCGGCGCCCTCTACAGCACACAACGAGTGAGCGCGAAAGTGCCGCGACCGTGAGTTCGGGATAGCGCTCCTGTGGGGTAGTTATCACCAAGTTCTGGGGCCAAGCTTGAGTCGCATGCCACGACCTCCAAACCGTCCCGCCCCTTCCCGCTCATCTTGGTGAAGACCTGATCAGCCGCCCATACTCGACGGACCAACTGTGCGAGATGTAGGAGCAGTTCGTCGCAGCAATGCAGCCCGCCGGCTAGGAGATCACCGAGCCAAGCTCGCGCCCAGGAACGCAGCGGCCTGTCCTCGGCTACAGACGCGAAGCCCGCTATTGGCGAGGCCGCCGCTTACCGGGTAAGCGCATTAGCGAGCCTGCTTACCCGACGATTACCCCGAGACCTCCTGTATTACTAAATAGCTGAAACATAAGGTGAAATACTGAAATAAAATGGCAGAAGAAGTGACGCGCAGCCGTTACATCGGCCATTCCATCAAGCGGCTCGAGGATCGGCCTCTGCTCACTGGCCACGGCCGCTTCGTCGCCGACCTGCGCTTTGCGGACATGCTGGAGGCGGCATTCGTGCGCAGCCCGCACGGGCACGCGCGCATTCGCTCGATCGACACGAAAGCGGCGCGCCGCGCGCCGGGGGTGCGCGCGGTGTTCACCCTTGCCGATCTCAAGCCGCTCCTGGCGCAAGAGCGACTCCCCCTGCAATTTCGTACCGCGCAGCTGCCGCCCGACATCACTCCGTTTGTTCTGGCGAAGGACGAGGTCGCCTTCGTCGGCGAAGCGATCGCAGTGGTGATCGCGCAGTCGCGTTACCTCGCGGAAGACGCCGCCGCGCTGGTCGCGGTGGACTATGAGCCGCTGTCCGCTGTATCCGACTGCCGCGAGGCGCTGGCACGCGACGCGCCACGCGCCCATCATGCGCGGGCGAGCAATCTCCTGCTCGAGTTCGACCAGGCCTATGGGGACGTCGCCGGCGCGTTCGCGCGCGCGCCGCACTGCACCAGCGTCCGGCTCAAGCAGCACCGAGGCGGCGCGCATTCGATCGAAGGACGCGGTGCAATCGCCACGTATGATCTCAACGAGGACCGGCTCACGCTCTGGTCGTCGACGCAGCTCGCGCACGAGGTGCGTGGGTTTTTGATGAAAATGCTTCGGCTCGACGAGAATCGGCTGCGCGTCGTCGCGCCCGACGTGGGCGGCGGCTTCGGCGCCAAGTTCGTCATGTACCCGGAGGAGGTGACGCTTGCCGCGTCCTGCCTGCTGCTGCGCCAGCCGATAAAATGGGTAGAGGACCGGCGCGAGCATTTTCTTGCCGCGGTGCAGGAGCGGGATCAGTATTGGGGCCTCGAAGTCGCCTTCGACGATGCCGGACGCCTGCTCGCCGTGCGCGGCGAGCTCACCCACGACGAGGGCGCCTATACGCCGCAGGGCATCAATCTTCCCTATAACGCATCGACGGCGCTGCCCGGCCCCTACATGCTGCCCGCCTTCGAGCTGCGCGTGCGCATCGCGGAGACCAACAAGGTCGCCACCATGCCGGTGCGCGGCGCCGGCTATCCGGAAGGCGCCTTCGCCATGGAGCGCCTGCTCGACCGGATCGCCGCTGAACTCAAGCGCGACCGTGCCGAGGTTCGCCGCCGCAATCTGGTGCCGCCGGAAAAGATGCCTTACGTCACGCCCCTGAAAACGCGCGCCGGCTCGCCGGTCGCTCTCGACAGCGGCGATTTCCCGAGCCTGCAGCGTACTGCGCTCGAAGCGATCGACTACGCCGGCTTTCCCGCGCGCCAGCAGCGCGCGCGCGCGGATGGCCGTTATCTCGGCATCGGCGTCGGCAACGGGGTCAAAGGCACCGGTCGCGGCCCATTCGAATCCGGCATCGTGCGTATCGGCCGCTCCGGGCGCATTTCCGTCTACACCGGCGCGATGCCGATGGGGCAAGGCATCAAGACCGCACTCGCGCAGATCTGCGCCGAGCAGTTTGGCGTGGCGCCCGATCAAGTAAGCGTGGCCGCTGGCGACACCGCGGTCATTCCCCACGGCCAAGGCGGCTTCGCCAGCCGTCAGACCGTAACTGCTGGCTCGGCCGTCCACCTCGCCGCGACCGCGGTGCGGGAAAAGGCGCTCGCCGTCGGCGCTCATCTCTTGGAGGCGAGCGTGGGCGACCTCGAATTGCGCAACGGGCGCGTGGAAATCGCCGGCGCGCCGGGCAGCGGCTTGAGCTTGGGCGAAATCGCCGAGGCAGTCTCCGGTGTGCCTGGTTACGCCATGCCGGGCAAATTCGATCCCGGCCTGGAAAGCATGCAAAGCTTTCTGCCGAACGCGCTCACCTATGGCGGAGGATGCCACGCGGTCGAGGTCGAGGTCGATATCGAGACATGCGGCGTGCGGATCCTGCGCTACGTCGTGGTCAACGACAGCGGCCGCATGATCAATCCAATGATGGTGGAAGGCCAGCTGCTCGGAGGCACCGTACACGCGCTCGGCAATGCGCTGTTCGAATGGATGGGCTACGACGATGAGGCCCAGCCGCTCACCACCACGTTGGCGGATTATCTTTTGCCGAGCGCGACCGAAGTGCCAAACATCGAAATAAAATTTGCCGAGTTCCCGTCGCCGCTCAATCCGCTCGGCGTCAAGGGGGTCGGCGAATCCGGCTGCGTGCCGGCCGCCGGCGCGATCGTTTCGGCGATCGAGAACGCGCTTGCGCCGTTCGACGTGCACATCGCGGAATATCCGGTCACGCCGGCGCGCCTGTTCGCGCTGCTGCAGGGAGCGAAGGCGAACGCCTCGCCTGCGTAAATGAATCGTCATGCCCGGGCTTGACACTGCAAGTCGGGTTACCCGACTTGCAGCCCTTCTTTAACGTGCAGAACTCGGGCAAGCCCCGAGTTCTGCTGGCATCCATCGAAAGAAGCATTTTTGCGAAGTCGATGGATTGCCGGGTCAAGCCCGGCAATGACGGAGGGAACCGCGCCGCCTAAAATCGCTCGCGCTCGAGTTGGCGCCAGCGCGACATGCGCCGCTCCAGCCACATCACGAACTCGGCGAGCACGACACCGACCAGCGCGATCACGATGATCGGTACAAACAGCTTGGCAGTGGCAAACACGTTCGCGTATTCGACGATCATGCCGCCGAGCCCGCTGATCGCGGTGAAGAACTCGGCCACGATGATGCCGATGATGGCAAGCCCGACCGCGAGGCGGATGCCCGCCATGATGAAGGGAACCGCCGCCGGCAAAACAATCTTCCAGAAAATCTGCCATTCGGTCGCGCCATAGGCGCGGCCGATCTCGAGCATGGCACCGCGTACGTCGCGGATGCCGGAAAACGTGTTCACCGTGATGGGAAAGATCGCAACCGAGACCAGAATGCTGACCTTGCCGACGAATTCCAGACCGGCCCACAGGATGATGAGCGGGATGAGCGCAATGCGCGGGATCGCGTAGAGCGCATTGATGAAGGGATCGAGCACGTATTCGAGGACGCGCCACTGCGCCATGACGATGCCGAGCAGGATGCCGAGCACGACGGTAAGCGCCATGCCCACCGCGAACGGCCACAAGGTTTGCACCAGCGCCTTCGCGAGCGCGCCGCTCTGGATGAGTTCCAGGGCCGCTGCGAAGATCGCGCTCGGCGGTGCCATGAAAATCGGGTCCATGCGCCGGCCGTAATATTCCCAGATCGCGAAAAACACTGCGATGGATAGGGTGCGGACGGCATTGGGACTGGTGAGAACCGTGCGTACGCGCTGCGCGAATGTGGGTTGCTGCGCCGGAATCAATTTGCGCGGCGCGTTGGCGGACGAAGGTACGGATATTGTCATGAGGCACTCCTGAGCATATCGCGCAGCTCGGCCCGGCATGTGCCGAACCCGGGATGAGCGCGCACGTCGCCGGCAAGTCGCTCGCGCGCGAGCGGAGAATCTACAACGGTGCGGATGCGTCCCGGCGCGGTGTCGAATACGAAGATGCGATCGGAGAGGAACAGCGCCTCGTCGATGCTGTGGGTGACGAAGATCACGGTCGCCGCCGTACGAGACCAGATTTGCAGAAAGTCCTCCTGCAGCTGCTCGCGCGTCTGCGCGTCGAGCGCGCCGAACGGCTCGTCCATGAAGATGAGGATGGGCTTGCGCATCAATGCGCGGGCGATGCCGACGCGCTGCTGCATGCCCCCTGAGAGCTCGTGCGGAAAATGCTGCACGAATGGACCGAGCCCGACCAGCTCGATGAAATGGCGCGCGCGATCGCGGCGCTCGGCCGCGCCGACGCCGTCGATCTCGAGAGGAAACTCGACGTTGCCGAGCACCGTGCGCCAAGGCAGCAGGCCGAAGTTCTGGAACACCATGCAGGCGTCCTTGCGCGGCCCGGTCACCGCCGCGCCCGCCACGGTGATGCGGCCCTCGTCGGGGGCGATCAGCCCGGCGGTGAGGCGCAGCAACGTGGTCTTGCCGCAGCCGCTCGGGCCGAGCAGCGTGACAAGCTCTCCCCTGCGCACGCTCGCATTGATGCGATCGAGCGCTACCATAAGCTCCGGCTGCTCTCTCGGCCCGGCTGTCGCGCGCACCGGGAAAAACTTGCTCACGCCTTCATAGACGACCATGCCGTCGGATGCCGGCGGCGAGGGCGTCATGGCACCACTAGTTCTTCTGATACAGGCCGAAGTTCTTCAGCGCGGCTTCCACGAAACGCGACTCGAGCACGTCCTTCGCTGGCACCGCGACCGGCAGATTGCCGAGCTTCATGTTCAGCTCGGCGGTAAACTCCTCGATCTTCGGATCAAGGCCGCCGTTCACGCCCCACAGATTCTCGCTATTGAGGTCGCGCACCACCGCCTTGAGGAACGGCAAGTCGAGATCGGGCAGCCGCTCATGCAGGATCGCCGCTGCTTCGTCGGGATTGGCCATGATGAAGCGTGAACCGCGAATGCCGATATCGGTCGTGGTCTGGAACGCGGCATCGAGTTCCGGCTTGTTCAGGGATTCGGCGCGTACCACGTTCCAGATGTAGCCGAGCCCGGGAAATTCCTCCGACACTCTCGTGAGAATGGTGACCTTGCCGTCCTGCACGCCCTTGAGCGCGGTGACCGTGTTGACCAAGGTCGCGTCGGCGCGCCCGCCGATCACCGCCTGCAGGCGGGCGGCGTGGCCACCGACCTGGACGAAGCGCGTCGTCGATTCATCGATGCCGTGCTTGCGCATGATGAGCCGCGGCAGCTGATCCGGCATGCCGCCCGGCCCCGACGAGGCGAACGTCTTGCCGGAGAGATCGGCGAGCGTGGTGCCCTTCCCCTTCGCCAGCACGATGCTGTAGTCGCCGATCGGCTGCCAGGAATGAATCGCGCGGATGTTGGCGCCCGCATGGATCGAAGCCAGCACGTTGAGCGTGCCAATCAATCCGATATCGGCATTGCCCGACAGCAGCACGCGCATGGCATTGGGATCGCCGGTGACGTGGACGTCCTCGACTTGAAGCTCGCCGAGCCAGCCTTTCTTCTGCGCAACGAGATAGGGGAGCGAAAACGTCGTGACCGGGCCGGGAAAAACCATCTTGATCTTGCCCGCCCTTGCCGGAGCGGCATCAATCAGAACTAGAAACGCAATGAGGCAAACGCTCGCTAACGAGCAACGAAACGAAACGCGAATGTGCGCCATGGCGGCTCCGGAAAAAGACGAATTTGCTCACCGACGGCTGCGAAAATGAGCCTTTCCGGGAGTGCATGCAAATGCTTTCTCGTCGCGCCGTGCGCGCAAATGCTCGGGGTGCGATGTCGAGCGCACCGCTTGAGGCACTCACCGCAGTTTCCTATTCTCGCGACATGCATTGAGGGGAGGAAACCTCATGTCTTCGGCCGACTCCGACCGCATCAACACGAAGGCGCGTGCCATCGAGACAGCGCTCGCCCGTATCGGCGAGCCGATCAGCGAGGCACAAGCCAAGGAAATCGCCGCGCTGGAGGAATGTGAATGCAGGGAGGGCATGTTCGCGTTGGCGCCATCGCGGCGCGCACTTTTGAGCGTCGCAGGCGCGGTGGCTGCTACCGGTGCAGCCGCAGTATTGCCGCGGCCGGCCAGCGCCAAGGCACCGCCGGGCGCGGTGGAATATCCGGTTCAGGCCGACGCCACCAAAGAGCCGGGCCGGATGATGGGCGTCGACGGCGGTTATGGCTCGCGCTCGCAGTTCGAGAGCGAGGTGCGGTGGGCCAATCCGACCAAGACCGCTTCGTTCACGCCCATGCAGAGCGGCTACGGCATCATCACGCCGTCCGGTCTCCACTACGAGCGGCACCACGGCGGCATTCCCAACATCGATCCGGCGCGACACCGGCTCGTAATCCACGGCATGGTCGACCGGCCGATGAAATATTCGCTCGCCGACCTCAAACGCTTTCCCACGGTTTCCCGCACCTATTTCATGGAATGCTCCGGCACCACAGGCAGCGAGCTGATGCGGCCCAATCAGCCCACGGTGCAACGCACGCACGGGCTGGTGTCGACCTCGGAATGGACCGGCGTTCCGCTGCCGACCCTGCTCAAGCAGTCCGGACTGAAGCCTGAGGCCGCCTGGGTGCTGGCCGAGGGCGCCGACGCCGCGGTGATGACCCGCAGCGTGCCGATCGACAAGTGCCTTTCCGACGCGCTCGTCGTGTTCGCGCAGAACGGCGAGGCGATCAGGCCCGAGCAGGGTTATCCGATGCGCCTGTTCCTGCCGGGATGGGAGGGCAACATCTCGATCAAGTGGCTGCGGCGGCTCGAAGTCAGCGACAAGCCGTTCTACACGCGCGAGGAAACCTCGAAATACAGCGATCTCATCACCAAGACCGGCAAGGCGCGCATCTTCACCTTCACCATGGAAGCGAAATCGGTGATCACCTTTCCGTCGGGCGAGATGCGGCTCCCTGGCCCCGGCTTCTACGAGATCACCGGGCTGGCCTGGTCCGGGCGCGGCAAGATCGCACGCGTGGAAATCTCGACCGATGGCGGTAAAACCTGGGGCCTCGCCGCGCTGCAAGATCCGGTGCTGCCGATCTGCCAGACGCGCTTCCGTTTCCCCTGGGTGTGGAACGGAACGCCGGCCACGTTGCAGAGCCGTGCGACCGACGAGACCGGCTACACGCAGCCGACACACCAGCAACTGATCGCCGAGCGCGGGCCGCTCGATGCACCGGGCATGCTGTTCTATCACATGAATGCGATCCAAAGCTGGGGCATCGCCGCGGACGGGAGCGTGAAGAATGTGCATCCGCTGGGCTGATGCCATGAAGCGGATCGGCGCGGCAGCCGTTGCCAACATGCTCGCGCTCGCGCTTGCCAATGCCCAGGGCTATCCGAGCAAGTTCGAATTCGGGCAGCCCGCGAGCGAGCAGGAGATTGCGGCGATCGCCATCGCGATTCCCGCCGACGGCAAAGGCCTGCCAGCCGGACGGGGTGATTATGCCCGCGGCAAACAGATTTATGAGACCGCGTGCGCAGCGTGCCACGGCGGCGATCTCGCGGGCGTCGCCAACATTCCAAACATGCCGGCCGGCGCTTCGCTGCGCCTGATCGGCGGCCGCGGCACGCTCACCTCGCCTAAGGCGGTCGCCACGGTGGAAAGCTACTGGCCTTATGCCACCACGCTGTTCGATTACATCCGCCGCGCCATGCCGTTCACCGCCCCCGGCTCGCTGTCGGCGGACGAAGTCTACGCCGTGTGCGCGTACATCCTTGGCGAAGCGAAGATCATCGACAAAGCGACGGTGCTCGACGCGCAAAGCTTGCCGCGCGTGCAAATGCCGAACCGCGACGGTTTTGTTCCGGACCCGCGTCCGGAAATTTTCAAATGAGCACGCGGGCTCGCTAGTGCCGCGAACCCGAAGTTCGCACGATCGGGCGGCAAGGGTGTTTGCGAACTTCGGGTGCAAAAGCGGCACTAGAATCATAACGTTGCTAGTGTCCCTTTGATTCCGAAGTTCGCATCAGAGGGTGCCGCAAGGGTTTGCGAACTTCGGAATGGGGACACTAGCGATCGGCGTCGGCGTATTTGGTCTTGACGGCGGCGGCTGCGGCGACGCGGGTGCCCTCGCCGCCGACTCGCTCGCCGCGCAACGCCAGCGCAAGCTTGTGCCAGCCGCTCCGCGCCTGCACATGCGCCGGATCGGCGCCGGGCAGCGGGCGATAGAGGCCATATTTTGTGCCATGGGCATCGAGCCAGCGCCACACCGCATCGTCGTTTCCATCGGCGGCAGTGACATCGATGGCCTGTCCGTGACCGTAGCCGCCGGTCCTGGCGCTACCGCCATGCGCCGAGTTGCCGGTTGAGGCTTTCAGCCCCGAAGCAATGCGCTGGCGATAGTCGTCGCGGAACGCGCTCAGCATCGACCAGCGGATACCTGCACGATCCATCGCGCGGCCGGCGTGGTAGAGCTGCTCGCGGAAGTCCGGATCCATGCCACCGATCACGTACGCCGACATCGAGAGGCCCATGCGCTTGGCCGCCGCCACATCTTTCCAGGTGAAGTCGCCGGTGGAATCGCGTTTGACCGGCGCGCGGCGATAAACGTCCCAGAGATAGGCGTCGACCTCATCCATGATCCCGGCGCGCTTTGCTGCAGCCGCTTCCTTCGATCGCGGGCGCGTGGGCAGCACGAACCTGATCGCGCCTTGGTAGGCGGGCAGCGAGACGAAATCCCACAGGGTCGGCGTTTCGACCTCGTCCGGCATGGAAACCGCCAGCGCGGCCTGCAGCACCGATCGCTCGATCACCCATTCGCGCTCGCGCGGCGCGGGAAACGGGTTCGAGAAGGCGAGCGGCGCCACGAACAACACCAGGACGCCGCACAATGCTCCTGCCGAGAGGATCGCGGCATGGGAAATCCGGTCAGCCGGCATGGCTGCGAGAAACGCTCGCATGTCGCACCCTGTTCAGCGGTCAGATGACGAAAGCCCCCTCGCTGCGCGTTGCACGCGGCATCCCCATACTGGCCCAGCGAGATTATTATGAAGTTAACTGCTCTGCGGGCCTGGCGACCAAACCATGAGCTGCTTGTCTCGCCCGATCACTGCCGGTGCCGCTCGAACCACTTGGGCCCGGGACCGCGCATGTAGTGCTGCTCCGGTCGATAGCGGCGATGGAAGAGATTCACGATCCCCCGAAAAACGGCCAAGAGATACATCCCCGGATCTCCCCTGTGATACCCCGATAGCCCGAATCTGTGGCCCGGACTTTGGACCAGCGGAAGGATTTTGTGCGGCGGCAATGTGAAATGAGGCGGCTTGGATTTTGACGCACTGTTACGGCGTCGTGGCCGGGCTCGTGACCGCAAGTCGGGTTTACTCGACTTGCGGCGTTTAAATGTGCGCAAGTCGGGTAAGCCCGAGTTGCGGTGCCATCCACGTCTTATCGGGAATAGGAAAG
>Ga0306924_10007601_pt1 | contig 10890 bp, 10 predicted proteins | sample sta12Can44000111_FD_203756 | JGI IMG/M metagenome (GOLD analysis project Ga0306924, IMG submission 203756) | Lab enrichment of tropical soil microbial communities from Luquillo Experimental Forest, Puerto Rico - statanox.12C.anox.44.000.111 (v2)... | ecosystem: Environmental > Terrestrial >...
GTGGAGCGATCCGGAGATGCGCGCGCCGCGCAGCGGCTGCGTGGGGGCGAACTCCTCGCGGATCGCCATGAGCCCCGGCATCTCGGTCTCGGCGATGGCGATCTCCTTGCGGCCGAAGTCGGCGAGTGAGAGATCCGCGACCTTGAAATCGCCGGCGTGAATCGCGGATTTGGTGTGTTTCAGTGTGGCGTTCATGCTCAATGCTCCAGATCTGAGTGAGCGCCGTGACGATGATCCGCGTCCGGCTGAGCCTGGCAGGCTTGGCGCGCCTCTGCGCCGTGCCCGTCGCAACGCTCCTCAGCCGGCGTGGCTGCAGCCGGTGTGGCTGCCCGATCCAATTCTAAGCGGCGCGCATTCCCTTGGCCTCTTCGGCGAGTGCCGCGGCGCGATCGGTGCGCTCCCAGGAGAACTCGGGCTCGCTGCGGCCGAAATGGCCGTAGCTGGCGGTCTTCTGATAGATCGGCCGCACGAGGTCCAGCATCTCGCGCAAGCCGTAGGGTGTCAGGTCGAAGTGCTTGCGCACGATCCTCGTGAGGTGCTCCGCGGAAAGACGACTCGTGCCGAAGCTGTCCACCATGATCGAGATCGGCTCGGCGACTCCGATGGCGTAGGACACCTGCACCTCGCAGCGCTCGGCAAGGCCGGCGGCGACGACGTTCTTGGCGACGTAGCGCGCGGCGTAGGCCGCCGAGCGGTCGACCTTGGAGGGGTCCTTGCCCGAGAATGCGCCGCCGCCGTGGCGTGCGTAGCCGCCGTAGGTATCGACGATGATCTTACGCCCGGTGAGCCCGCAGTCGCCCACCGGTCCGCCGATGACGAAGCGGCCCGTCGGATTGATGTGGTACTTCGTACGCTTATCGACCCACTTCGCCGGCAGGACGGGCTTGAGGATCTCCTCCATGACCGCCTCGCGCAGCACCCTGTTGGAGACCTCCGGGCTGTGCTGCGTGGAGAGCACCACCGCCTCGATCCCGACCGGCTCCTGATCCTCGTAGCGCAGCGTCACCTGGCTCTTGGCATCGGGACGAAGCCACGGGAGCTTGCCGCTTTTGCGCACCTGTGCCTGACGCTTCACCAGGCGGTGGGCGAGTGTGATCGGAGCCGGCATCAGCACGTCCGTCTCCCGGGTGGCATAACCGAACATCATTCCCTGATCGCCTGCGCCCTGCTTGCGCTCGTCCTTGCGATCGACGCCTTGGGCGATGTCGGGCGATTGCTTGCCGATGATGTTGATCACACCACAGCTCGCGCCGTCGAAGCCCATCTCGGAGGAGTTGTAGCCGATGTCCAGCACCGTCTTGCGCACCAGCGCCTCGACGTCCACCCAGCCGGAAGTAGTGACCTCGCCCGCGAGGATCACGACTCCGGTCTTGACGAGGGTCTCGCAGGCGACGCGGCCGCGCGGGTCTTCGCGCAGGATCGCATCCAGCACCGCGTCCGAGATCTGGTCCGCAACCTTGTCCGGATGGCCTTCGGAGACCGACTCGGAGGTAAAGAGATAGTCATTCGCCATTGCAACGCTTCCACAAGGCCCAGGTACAAAAGACAGCCATTTTAACCCACTCTTCCGGAAGTCGCGGCCCGTTGTGTGTGGCCCGACGTTTCAGTCTTATGCCAGGGGTTCCGTCGTGCGCTCACGCAAACGCGGTGGCGAGGCGCTGCGCAAACTCCTGGCGCGTGAAGCGGTGATTCTGCGTGCCGCGCGACTCGACCTTGATCGCGCCCATGAGCGAAGCGATCCGTCCGATGGTGCGCCAGTCGCGGCCGTGCAGGAGGCCGTGGATCACGCCGGCGCGGAACGCATCTCCGGCACCGGTCGGGTCCACCACCTGCTGCACGGGTGCCGGGGGGATCAGGATCTCCTGGCCGCGGGTGTGGATGACCGCACCCGCCGCCCCGAGCGTCACGATCAACGCCTCGACGCGCGCCGTGATCTCGCGCACGCCCCAGTGGCATTTCTGCTGCAGCAGCTGCCACTCGTAATCGTTCACCGTCACCCAGCGCGCCTGTGACAGGAAACGCTGCAGGTCCTCGGGCCCGAACATGGGAAGGCCCTGTCCCGGATCGAAAATGAAGGGGATGCCGGCAGCGGCGAACTGCGCCGCGTGCTCGATCATGCCGTCCCGTCCATCGGGGGCCACGATCCCGAGCGTGATGTCGCGCGCATCGCTCACGCGATTCGCGTGACTGTGCTGCATCGCGCCGGGATGGAACGCCGTGATCTGGTTGTCATCGAGGTCGGTGGTGATGAAGGCCTGCGCGGTGAGCTCGCTCTCGATCACCCGCACGTGCTCGAGAGGCACCCCCGCGCCTGTCAACCACTCGCGGTAAGCAGCGAAGTCACGCCCCACGGTCGCCATCGGTACGCCGTTATCACCGAGGAGCGAGAGGTTGTAGGCGATGTTGCCCGCGCAGCCGCCGTACTCGCGGCGCAGCTGCGGCACGAGGAACGACACGTTCAGAATGTGGATCTGGTCGGGCAGGATGTGATTGGCGAAGCGATCGCCGAACACCATGATGGTGTCGAAAGCGATCGAGCCGCAGATCAGCGCGCGTCCGGACCGCGGCAGGTCACTGCTCATGGGAGTCTCACGCCTGATTCCTGATCCGGTGCGGATGCGCGTAGACCATGTGCTTGTCGGCGCGCGCGAAGGCGACGAGCGTCAGCCCCGAGCGTTTCGCCAGACGCACCGCAAAGGCGGTCGGCGCCGAGAACGCCACGAGGAGCGATACACCCACGGTGGCCGCCTTCTGCACCATCTCGTAGCTCGCGCGGCTGGTGATGATCATGTAACCGGCGGCGAAATCGGCCCTGGCGCGCGCCAGGGCGCCGATCGTCATATCGAGCGCATTGTGCCGGCCGACATCCTCGCGCACCACCTGGATGCCTCGACCCGGCACGACCCACGCCGCCGCGTGGACGCTGCCCGTGCGGGCGTTGATCAGCTGCAATGCCGACAGCTGCGCCATCGCCTCGTGCAGCTCCGTGGCCGTGACGGTGACCCCGGCGGGCACGACCTGGCATTCGCGGATCGCATCCTCGGCGGTCTCCGCGCCGCACAGTCCGCAGCCGGTTCGACCGGCGAGGTTGCGCCGCCGTTGCAGCAGCTCCGTGAAGCGCTCCCATGCGACGCTGATCTTCACATCCGTGGAAGCCTCGCCCGGGATGACCTCGACGCCGCGAATCTCATCCGCGCTCGCCACGAGCCCCTCACTGAGCGTGAAGCCGAAGGCGTAGTCCTCGAGATCGGCCGGGGTCGCGAGCATCACCACGTGTGGCACGTCGTGGTAGACGAGCGCCACGGGCGTCTCCTCGGCTACGAGGTCCGTGGTATCGGCGAGTGTGCCGCGCGTCCAGCGCTGGACGGCGACTTCCGCGCTCACGGCAGCGCTGCTCTCCCCCTTGGCCTCGGGCTGTGCGCTCATGGCCTCAGGCGGCAACGGCGGCGCCAGGAACGTAACCCAAAGCGGCCGGTACGACGTTGCAGTATTTGAGGGCCTGAGCCGGTCTCCCAGGAGGGTGCGCCACGAAGCGCCGCACAGGGGCAGTGTGGTCGGACGAAAAGCTCTCCATAAGCCAGAGAGTATACGTGGCCAGGGGCCAGGAACCGCAGGGCGCGTACGGGGTTGGCGGATGCCGGGGATACCGCCGGGCTTATGTCTCGCGGTCGTATCGGCGACCGGGGTGCAGGGGCATGATCGAGGGCGTACAGAGGGAAACCGAGGTCCATCTTGCACCTTTCAATGCCCAGCCGGGCGCGCTGGCTTCTGCCGTGGCTGCTCTTGCCGGGCGTGGGTGCGGGGCCGGCGGCAGCCGGGAGTCTCGGCGGTCTGACATTCGGTGGCAATCTCGTCATCACGAGCGACTACATCTATCGCGGAGTCTCGAGCAGCAACAACAAGGCCGCCTTTCAGGCGGACCTGCACGTCGCGAGCGGCGATGGCACGTTTCTCGGCGTCTGGGGCTCGACGCGTGACAACAACCTCGAGCCGTATGCCAATTATGAGCTCGACATCTATCTCGGCCATCGCTTCGATCTGAGCAACGAGTGGAGTACTACGGTCAGCGGGCGCGCCCACTATCTGCTCGGGGGTCACCAGGACATCTCCGACGACTATCAGGAGATCAGCGTCGGCGTGACCTACCTCGATTTCTGGACGGTCTCAGTGACCGCCATCCCGGCCGCGCCGCAGTATTGGTTCTACGAGCGCCTGGGCCGCGCTCCCGCGTTCGTCGCCGACACGAGCGTGCAGTGGCTGGTCACCAAAGGATTCTTTCTCACCGCCGGCGCCGGCTATTACCACGTCACCGGCACGGGTCCCGGGATCTATGCCGCGAACGGCTATGCATACGGGAACGTGGGGCTCGCCTGGGAGCACCGCCGCTGGCGCGTGGAGATCGGCTATTACCGGACGGGCGACAAGGCTCAGGAGGTCGTGCCCTACACGAGCGCGAACGAGCGCTTTGCCGGGAGCGTGGCGTGGCGCTTTTGACCAACCCTGCTCTGCCGCGCATATTAGGACGCAAGGAAATTGAACCCGCGGGTGTGCGGGTGGCACTTACCGCCAGAGAGCGTGTAAGTGAAGGCCAATAACTGCAGCGACCCGGGCATGGCACAGCCGACCTATCGCGGAGCGAGCGGCATTGCGCATGAGACCCAACTGATCGCGCGCATTGCGGAGGGCGACCGCAAGGCGTTCGAGGAGCTTTACTACCTTTATCACCGTCGGCTGGCGCGTTTCCTGACACGCCTCACGCGCCGCTACGACATCGCCGAGGAGGTCGTCAACGACACCTTCTGGGTGGTGTGGCGCAAGGCGAAGAGCTTCCGCGGCGAGTCGCAGCCCTCGACCTGGATCCTCGGGATCGCCTATCGCAAGGCGCGAAACGCATTCCGCACATCGGCGCGGCTCGCCGAGAAGAACCTGCAGGTCGAAATGCTGCCACCTACGGACGAGGAGCCGTCGGGCACTGAAGAGCTGCGCGACTGGCTCACACGGGCGCTCGCCGAGCTGCCCGTGGAGCAGCGGCTCGCGGTGGAGCTCTGCTACGAGCTCGGACATTCCTGTGAGGAGATCGCGAAAATAATGGACTGTCCGGTCAACACGGTGAAGACGCGGCTGTTCCACGCCCGCGCCAAGCTGCAGCGCCTGCTGCCGCAGCTGGCGACGCCCACGGCGAGCGCCGACAGCAGCGCTCGCGAGGCCGGCGTCGCGCGGCCGGAGCGCCGGCCTTCATGAGCGACGCCTGCTCTCATCAGGACGCGTGGCTGTCGCTGCCGTGGCTCGCGAACGGCCGGCTCTCGGGCGCGGAGCGCATGCGCGTCGAAGAGCACGTGCGCGGCTGTGCGCTGTGCACGCGGGAAGTCGCGCTGCAGCGTCGGCTGTGTGACGCGTTGACCGAGCCCGAGCGGGTGACTTACGCGCCCGGCCCTTCGCTCCGCAAGCTCATGGATCGCATCGATGGCCGTCCGCCGCTCGCTTCAGCGGAGCCGCGCGCGGGACGTCTGCGTACGTTCCTGGCGCGGCAGAGCTCTGCGTGGCGGCCTCCGGGACTTGCCTGGGCGGCGAGCTTTCTCCTGCTGGTGGGATTCCTCGGGCTCGCAGCCACGACCTACCGCTGGTCGCAGCCGCGTTACAGCACCTACACCGCCGCTCCCGCACAGACCTCGATGGCGGCGCTGCACATCGCGTTTGTCCCCTCGCTCTCGATCGCCGAGGTTGGCGATGCTCTGCGCAGCGCCGGCGCCCAAGTGGTCGAGGGTCCTGACGCGACGGGCATCTTCGGCGTCGCGCCCGTGGCCGCTTCGGCGGGCGTTGCGGCGGGCGCCGCGGAGGGTGCTCCGGAGCTCCGCGCGCTCGCCGCACGGCTGCGCGCAGATCCGCGGGTGCGCTGGGTCCAGCCGCTCTCGGGCGCTGCCGTGGCTAACACCGCCGAGCACGGCTTACCGCAGCCCTGATGCGTCCCCTCACCCGCACCGCGCTCTGGCTTCTGATGGCCGCCGGCCCGGCGCTGGCTGCGGCGTCGACCGATGCGAGCGCACCGCTCCCGCGCATCGTCGTCGCGTTCGCCAACGAGCCGCTCGCCGCGCCTGGTCCCGCCGGAACGACCGGCAGCCGCTACGGGGGCACCGGCTACCGCGTCGGGCAGAGCGCACAGCGGCAGGCGCACAGCGTTGCCGCTGACTACTCCCTGCACGAGGTGACGAGCTGGCCGATCCAGGTGCTCTCGATGCACTGCGTGGTGTTCGAAATCGCCAACGGCCAGCCGGTGGCGGATGTGGTCGCGAAGCTCTCGAAAGACTCGCGCGTCGTGCTCGCGCAACCGCTGCAGGAGTTCCACACCCTCACGACGGCGGGCGCGTCAGCCGCGCCGAGTGCGGCAACGGCGCCCTACAACGACCCTCTCTATGACCTGCAGACCAACATGACGGCACTCGGCATCGCCCGCGCGCATGAGCGCACGCAGGGCGCGGGCGTGCGCATTGCCCTCATCGACACCGGGGTCGATCTCGACCATCCGGATCTGCGCGGTGCGAGCGTGCACAGCCGTTCCTTCATCGATCGGCCGGTCTCTCCCGGCCTGCTGCGGCACGGCACGGCGATGGCGGGCTTGATCGCCGCCGTCGCCAACAATCACATCGGCATCGTCGGCATCGCGCCGCGCGCCGAGATCGAGGTATTCGAGGCTTGCTGGCAGCTCGCTCCCGCAAGCGATGCGGCCTCCTGCAACACTTTCACGCTGGCACGCGCTCTCGCGGCCGCGCTCTCCTCGGGTGCCCCGCTCGTGAACCTGAGTTTCGCAGGTCCTGCAGATCCCCTGCTCACGGCGCTCGTGCACACGGGGTTGAAGCGCGGTGTGACGTTCATCGGTGCGGCCGCTCCCGCCGAGGCGCCCTTCCCGACGGCGATACCGGGCGTCATCAGCGCGGCCGGAACTGAGCGGCCAGCGCCTGCCGGGACGCTCGCCGCGCCCGCGCAGCACGTCCTGACGCTCCGTCCGGGCGGCGAGTACGACTTTGAATCCGGCACATCGGTCGCCGCCGCCGAGATCACCGCGGTGCTCGCTCTGCTCGAGTCGGCATCGCCGACGCGACTGCCGACGGCCACGCTGGTCTCGCTGCTCGAGGGTCCTACCGCCACGGCGGCCGCCTCCGTCCCGGCGCCGGTCGATGTCAACGCCGCGCTCTCGCGTCTCGACGCCGTGCACGGCGGCAGGACCATCGCGGCGCGCGCGCCACAACCCTGAGCCCGGCAGCAGTCGCGTCACGCGGCGCGCGCTGCGGCTTGACCCTCTGCCGGTCGCTCTCCATGCTCGGCCCTCATGCCGAGTACCGCACCCGGTCTCACCTGGCCGCTGATCGAGGACGCACGCGAGCGCATCGCCGGCAAGGTGAACATCACGCCGGTGCTGACGAGCAGCACGCTCGATGGGCTCAGCGGGGCACGACTCTTTTTCAAGTGCGAGAACTTCCAGAAGGGCGGCGCCTTCAAGGCGCGGGGCGCCACCAATGCGGTGTTTTCCCTGTCGGAGAGCGTGGCCCGGCGCGGCGTTGCCACCCACTCCTCGGGAAATCACGCCGGGGCGCTCGCGCGCGCAGCCGCACTCCGCGGCATCCGCGCCTACGTCGTCATGCCGGACAACACCCCGCAGGCCAAACGTGACGCCGTCGCCCGCTACGGCGCGGAGGTGACATGGTGCGCACCGACCCAGGCGGCGCGCGAGAGCACGGTACGGCAGGTGCTGGCGGCGACCGGCGCGACGCTCATTCACCCCTACGATGATCTGCTCGTGATGGCCGGCCAGGCGACGGCGGCGGTGGAGCTCCTGAGTGCGGTTCCCGATCTCGAGGTGCTGCTGTGTCCGGTGAGCGGTGGTGGCCTCCTCTCCGGGACCGCGGTCGCCGCGAAAACGCTCAAGCCCGGTATCCGTGTGATCGGCGTCGAGCCCGCCGGTGCCGACGATGCCGCGCGCTCACTGCACGCCGGGCGCATCGTGCCGGTCGATCATCCCAACACCATCGCGGATGGGCTGCGCGCTACCGTCGGTGAGCGTCCCTTCGCCGAGATCCGCCGCCTCGTCGAAGACATCACCACCGTGACGGATGCGGCGATCGTGCGTGCCATGCGTCAGCTGTGGGAAGTGATGAAGATCGTGGTCGAGCCCTCGGGCGCAGTCCCGTACGCGGCGCTGCTCGATGCGCCGCCGGCGCTCCGCGGCCGCCGCATCGGGATCATCATCAGCGGCGGAAATCTCGATCTCGATCATTTGCCGTGGAGCGCCGCGGCAAGCCCGTGAGATCCAGCCGCCGGCGCGAGCGCGCCTCACACCCGCTCGAGGATGAGCGCGATACCCTGCCCGACACCGATGCACATGGTGCAGAGCGCATACCGGCCGCCGCTCGCGTGAAGTTGCCAGGTGGCGGTCGTCGCCAGGCGGGCGCCGGAGGCACCGAGCGGGTGACCGAGCGCGATCGCGCCGCCGTTGGGGTTCACGTGCGCGGCATCGTCGGGAAGCCCGAGCTCGCGCAGTACCGCGAGCGCCTGGGAGGCGAAGGCCTCGTTCAGCTCGATGACGTCCAGCTGTGCGAGCGTCAGGCGCGCGAGCGCGAGCACTTTGCGCGTCGCCGGCACGGGCCCCATGCCCATGATGCGCGGCTCGACCCCGGCGGTGGCCGCCGCGACGATGCGGGCGCGCGGGGTGAGGTTGAAGCGCCGCGCGGCGCTCTCCGAGGCGATGAGCAGCGCGCAGGCACCGTCGTTGACGCCGGAGGCGTTGCCGGCGGTCACCGTGCCGTTGCTGCGGAAGGGTGTCGGGAGCGCGGCGAGCTGTTCGAGCGTCGTCTCCGGTCGCGGATGCTCATCGCGTGCCACGACGAGCGGCGGCTTGCCCTTGCGCTGCGGAATCTCGACCGGCACGAGCTCGCTCGCGTAGAAGGCGCGCGCCGTGGCCGCCGCCGCGCGTTGCTGACTGCGCAGCGCGAAGCGGTCCTGATCCATGCGCGCAATGTCGAACTGCGCGGCGACGTTCTCGCCCGTCTCGGGCATCGAGTCGACGCCATAGCGTTCCTTCAGGCGCGGATTGATGAAACGCCAGCCGATGGTCGTGTCGAATATCTCGGCGCTGCGGCTGAAAGCGCTGTCTGCCTTCGGTATCACGAAGGGCGCACGCGACATCGATTCGACACCCCCGGCGATCGCGAGCTGTGCCTCGCCGGAACGGATCGTGCGTGCGGCGATCGCCACCGCATCGAGACCCGAGCCGCAGAGACGATTGACCGTCGCCCCCGGCACCGAGACCGGCAATCCCGCCAGGAGCGCCGCCATGCGGGCGACGTTGCGGTTGTCCTCGCCCGCCTGGTTGGCACAACCGAGGAACACATCCTCGACCGCCCCGGGATCGAGCACCGGTTGGCGCTTGAGGAGTGCCGCGATCGGGATCGCCGCCAGGTCATCGGCCCGCACGGCGGCGAGCGCGCCGCCGTAACGCCCGATCGGCGTGCGGACGGCATCGCAGATGAAGGCTGCGACAGGGGTATCTGTTGCTGAACTCACGATCTCACTCCAGAGGCGGTGCGCCGTACACGCATTTTAAGGTATGGCGCCCCTGCGCGCCGGCTGTACCGGTTCCGATCCCGTACAGTGCGCGTGGCTCCTGGCGCCACTGTATCTGCCGCGGCCGTGGCGTATTGAGCACCCTGCCACGGTCGGCCCATCGCCGCGGGAAGTCTCCCCCATGATCGATCCGGTGCCCTTCGTAACCTACACGCTCGTCATGTCGATCACACCCGGCCCCAATAACGTCATGCTGACGGCCTCGGGTGCGAACTTCGGCTTCCGACGCACGCTGCCACACATTTTCGGGATCGTCTTCGGCTTCATCGTGCAGTTGCTCGCGGTCTGTGCCGGGCTGTCGGCGCTCTTCATCCGTTGGCCGCGCCTGCAGAGCGCGCTCGCCTGGGTCGGTGCCGCCTACCTGCTCTATCTCGGCTGGCAGATGCTCGGTCACGGCGAGGCCGAGTCGCGCGAGGCTCATCATCCCGTGACCTTCGTGCAGGCGGCGCTCTTTCAGTTCCTCAACCCGAAGGCGTGGGTCATGACCGTGACCGCGGCGACGCTCTTCCTGCCGCGCGGGCTCGGCCCGCTGCTGAGCGGCGCCTACATGGCCGGCGTCATGGAAGGCATCGGCGTGCCCTGCATGATGGTGTGGGCACTCTTCGGCATCTCGCTCAAGCGCTTCATTGGCGCGCCGCGCGGCCGCATGGCGTTCAATGTCGCGATGGCGCTTGCGCTCGGCGTCACCGCCGTCATGATGGTGAGATAAGGGCCGCAGATGTTCGAGCTCATCCGCAATTCCGAGGTCCCTCTCGTCGATCAGATCTGCGAGCGCGTCATGCAGCTCGTGCGCCACGGACAGCTCGCGCCCGGAACGCGGTTGCCCTCGATCCGCAAGCTCGCCCGCCAGGTGAGCGCGAGTCCCTTTACGGTGGTGGATGCTTACGATCGCCTGGTCGCACGCGGAGTGATCGAGTCGCACGCCGGGCGTGGGTTCTTCGTCACCCGGCGACGTCTCTCCGCACCACTCGTAGCGGTCGAAGCGCTCGATGATCCGGGCACTGACGCTCTGGCGCTCACGCGCCTGTGTCTGGCGAATTCGGCCGACATCGTCGCCGCAGGCTCCGGCTTTCTGCCGGAGAACTGGCTGCTCGAGACCACACCGCCCGCGGTGCTGGCGCGCCTCGCGCGCGGCCGCCGCTCTCAGACCTGGTTGCCGTGCCCGCCGCAGGGACTGACCGAGCTGCGCGAGCAGATCGCGACGCGGCTGCTGCAACACGGCATCGCCGCGAGCGCCGCCAACATCGTGACCACCTACGGGGCGAGTCAGGCATT
>Ga0306924_10007604_pt1 | contig 10887 bp, 14 predicted proteins | sample sta12Can44000111_FD_203756 | JGI IMG/M metagenome (GOLD analysis project Ga0306924, IMG submission 203756) | Lab enrichment of tropical soil microbial communities from Luquillo Experimental Forest, Puerto Rico - statanox.12C.anox.44.000.111 (v2)... | ecosystem: Environmental > Terrestrial >...
ATTGGTGAGGCTATCAGGCACATTGTTATCAATGTTCCTCCGTCTCAGACGCGAATAATCGATGAGGGCGATCTGTTTCCCAGAGAGATGTTCATTCCGGAAAAACTGGAATGGAGTTACGAGATTGTTCAGGCAATTGTTCAGGCAGACTAATCGCACGACCCGGCGCAGAGACGACCGGACGATAGCTTTCTACCTAATAGCCAGAGACCGGCCCTTGGCCTCCTAAGCAGTCTAGGGCTGGCCCTTTGTCATCTACCAATAGTGAGGGTATATCCGCCCCCGAATCGCGGGGCTTGGTTACAGGTCCTCCGCGACGGCACTGCGGCATTCTCGCAAGAAATCGGCTGTAATGCGCGAGCGCAAAAGCGAGCACATCGGCGTCGAGCCGACGACTACGGCTGTAACCGCCACTGCTCGGCGGGTCGCCGACCGTGAGTTTGGCAGCCAAGGAACCAAACTGAAGCTCTCAGGGGTGGAGTCGTATTTGCGCGCATTCACGCGGGCCGAAGGCTCAGTCTTCTGGCGCATTGGGCTCTAAGGTGCGCGCGGAAGCCCCCATGATGAGCCTTCGCTAGAACGCAAGATTAGCGCTAGCGCGGAAAATGCGAACCATTCTGCACTGGACGGGTCAAGCCGCCGCACACACGCCCATAGGCCTAAAGGAGCCTACGGGCTAGGATGATTGTCGGAGACCTTTCCATGCTCACAGCCACTTGCCACGTTCGCGCCATCGTGTCGATCGGCTTGTTCGTCTCAGTTTGGGCCGCCCAAGCACAGGCACACGCCAAGCTCGTCACAGCCAATCCAGCCCCGAATGCTACGGTGGCTGCGCCCAAGACGATTCACTTGGAATTCAGCGAGGAGCTTGCGAAGAGATTCTCGACCTTCAAACTCACAGACCCCGATGGAAAACCGCTGGCGACGGTGGTTGTGGACAGCAAGGACGCCAAGGCCATGGAGGGCATGCCCAATGCAACCCTCGCTCCGGGGATATACACGGTATCGTGGACGGCTGTCTCCACGGATGATGGGCACAAGACGACGGGAAGCTATCGCTTCACGGTCAAGTAGAGTCCACGGTGGTTGGCTGGGCACTCAGTGGCGCGCGGCTGTTTCAGTTCGCGTCTACATTGGTATTGTTTGGGTCAGCAGTATTTTCGCTGTATGGGTGCTCGGCCGCGACACCTGACGCTCCGACGCCCGAGCGCGGCTGGCCTCGATGGCTACTGCCGCTTGCCGCCACCATCGGCATCATTTCCACACTGGCGTGGCTTTCGGCCGAAGCCGCCTCCCTCACGGGTACCTGGACCGCCCTCGATGCCGTGGTCAGCGGCACGCGATTCGGGCATATCCTCGCACTGCGTGGCCTTCTCCTGACCCTCACGTTGATCGTCTGCTTCATCGTGAGGTCTGCCAAGACGCTCGATATTCTGGTGAGCATTCCTGGCGGCTTGAGCGTGGCTAGTTTCGCATGGACGGGCCACGGGACCGTGGCCACGGGTTCAGGGCTGCACCTCGTTGGGGACGTGTTACATCTGCTCGCTGCTGGCATCTGGGTCGGCGCGCTCGTACCCCTTAGCTTCTTGCTTGCGCTCTCAAGTCCCGTTCATACCGCAGCGTATGGACGCGAGGTTGTTCACGGACTGGCGCGTTTTTCCGCGATTGGGCCAGCCGTCGTAGCGATTCTGACGCTGACAGGAATAATCAATACTTGGTATCTGATCGGCTTGTCGCGCTGGTCAGCACTATTCGACACCACCTACGGACTCGCGCTCCTTGCCAAGATCGGATTGTTTTCCGGCATGGTGGCGCTCGCCGCGAGCAATCGCTGGCGACTCACTCCCCGACTTCAAGCCGCTCTAGCCAGCTCGGGAGCCATCGGACCAGCATTGCGCGCGCTGCGCGCGAGCTTATTCGCGGAGACCGCGCTCGCATTTCTGGTGCTCGCAATAGTGGCGGTGCTCGGCATTCTCGAACCGCCTGTTTCCGCGAATTGATACACTAATATTGATTATACCCTTCCTGAATCTGCTCGGCTGGCGCAGGAAGCGGCGGGCAGTTGTGCTTAATTTATTTTCGACCTAACAACTCGGGAACTTTGCAATATGGCGTCGGTTCCCCCTATTTGGGATGGGTGATTGCCGCGCAACATCCCAAACAATTCAACCGCGTGCGTCACGTTTTGTCGTCCTCTCGCGACATCGCCCGCGACAATCGCGATATCGAGACCGATTGTAACCGCTTGCATGTTTAGCTTCCTCAGGCTTGGATGTCAGCTTTGAGTGCTTGTATGCTTGTTTTTTTGCATTCTATCTGATGCCCTTCATGGGCGATGGCAAGATTCCACAGCGCGCTTGCAAAGACGAGGAAGGCAACAAATGCAATGGTGATTTGCGCACGATTTAAGGTATGCATGGGTGTTCTCTGTCAACTTTGGATTAAGCCTAGCGACGATGCTGGCGGGTTTGCCGCCTCAATTCTAAAACGGCGCAGATAGCACATCACTTCGCTTTCTCGATCTTTGTGACGGTCAGCTGCCCATTTACCTGTTCCGCATCGAAAATGATTTTATCGCCGGCTTTCACCGAACTCAGGAGATTGGGATCGGATACCGCGTAGACCATGGTCATGCCTTCATCCATGTTGAGCTTAGGCGCTGGTCCGTGCTTGATGGTGATCTTCTTCGCTGATTGATCGACCTTAACGACTTGGCCCGCAATCAGGGACGACTGAGCAAGCCCGGCTTGCGTGATGAGGCAGAGCATAAGCGCGAGAATGATACGGCGAATGGTTTGCACAACTTCACCTGTCGAATGTTTGTGAACTTTTTTCGCAGACTCCTTAGTATGAGTTGACTGCTGCTAGTCTCTAGAAGCGACGAGAGGGCTCGCTCGTAGGACCTTTGAACTCGTAGGCGACCGTCGCTTCCGGGTTCCTGTACGGTCCCGGATCGCGATAATCATTGGCGGCAATGCCCTCCCGCACCTTCATCACCGTGAACATGCCGCCCATTTCGATCGGCCCGAACTGGCCGAAACCGGTCATCATCGGCAGCGTGTTGTCGGGCATCGGCATTTCCATCGAGCCCATTTCGGCCATGCCAGCCGATCCCATGGGCATGTAGTCCGGCACGACGTTGCGGATGGCTTTTGTCAGCTGCTTCTGCTTTGCGCCGATGAAATTTCTCGCGTTGTGACCCATGGCATTCATGGTGTGGTGCGACTTATGGCAGTGAAACGCCCAGTCTCCGGGATTGTCGGCGGCGACGTCGAAAGCGCGGATCGCGCCAACTGGTACGTCGATCGTGGTTTCCGGTCGCTGCGCGGTTTCAGACACCCAGCCGCCGTCCGTGCATGTCATCGCGAAATGATGGCCGTGCAGATGGATTGGATGGTTGGTCATAGTCAGGTTGGCCATTCGCACGCGCACGCGGTCGCCCAATCGCACCGGTAGGGGATCGATGCCCGGGAAGACCCGACTGTTCCAGGTCCACATGTTGAAATCAGTCATTTCCGATACGCGCGGCAAGGAAGTGCCGGGATCGATGGCGTACGAACTCATCATGAAGGCGAAATCGCGATCGACGCGCCGGAACTTCGGATCGCGCGGATGGACGATGAACATGCCCATCATGCCCATCGCCATCTGCACCATTTCGTCGGAATGCGGGTGGTACATGAACGTCCCGCTTTCCCGGATCAGGAATTCGTAGACGAAGGTCTTGCCTGGTTCGATGTGCGGCTGCGTTAGGCCACCCACCCCGTCCATGCCGTTTGGTAGCAGCATGCCGTGCCAATGCACTGTGGTGTGCTCGGGCAGCTTGTTGGTGACGAAGATGCGAACCTTGTCGCCTTCGACAGTTTCGATTGTCGGACCTGGAGCCTGGCCGTTATAGCCCCACAGACGCGCGGTCATGCCGGGGGCGAATTCGCGCTCAACCGGCTCGGCGACCAGATGAAATTCCTTCCAGTCGCCATTCATCCGCCACGGCAAGGTCCAGCCGTTCAATGTCACGACCGGCTGATAATCGGGCCCGCTCGTCGGAAGCAGCGGGGGCTGCATGGTGTTGGTCTTCGTCGTTGGCGCTTCGGGAAGGCTCGCTACCTGTGCGCGCCCGGTCACCGCGTGGGCGCCAGCGAGTACGGCAGCAGCTCCAACCAGACCTCGTCGTGTGAACATCGTCTCTCTCCACATCACTCGCCGGCCACGGTATTTGCCGAGCTTGCGGTCGCACGCGCCGTGCTCTCGCCGCGGCCAGGGCCACCACCGATCAGCGCGGCGTCGAGATCGGCGCTCGCCAGCCAAAAGTCCCTTTGTGCTTCGATCGCTGCAATATTCGCGGCGATTCGCTGCCGCGCCTCGGTGAGCAGCGAAAAAACATCGATCTGCATGGCGCCGTAACGGAGCATGGTTTCGTCCGATATCGTCCTGCGCAGCGGCAAGACCTCGCTCCGGTAATGGTCGGCGATCCCATAGCTTGACCGGTATTTCTGATACGCCTCGCGCGCTTGCGAGCGCACCTCGACCGCTTTCTCGGTCAAGCGATTAACCGCAGCCGCATAGGCTTCTTCGGCCTGCCGCACACGAACCTCCCCAAAATCGAAGATAGGCACTTGGAATTCGACCTCGGCGCCACCGCCTGTGCCGTGCGCGCCGCCAGGGTCGCGCTGTGTGCGCGAGACGCCCGCAACGTCAAGCAAATTGATGAAACGCGTCGCCTTGGTAAGTCCATAAGACTTGGCAAGTGCCTCCACCTCGATGTGGGCGATTTGCAGGTCGACGCGCCGCCGGATGGCCTCGGTCTCGGCGGCGGCAAGGGCTCGTGGTCGCCCCGGTAGTGCCGGTAGGGAGGTCGGTAGCTTGAGCGAGGAGGCGTCGTCCAAGAGGCCCGTGGCACGAATGAGCTCCTCGCGCGCGCTCCTCGCCTGCTGCCGGGCTGTTTCAAGCTGCGTCACAACATCGGCGTGGAAAGCATTCTCGCGTGCCAGATCGAGCTTGTTCATCGCCCCCGTATCGCCAAGCTCCTTGGCGAGCTTCGCGCTGCTTTGCGCCGCCGATTGCGCTTGATCGAGCGCATGAACGAGTTCAAGCGCTGCAACAGCACGGTAGTAGCTCCGTCGCGTCTCTGCTGCGACGCGCAACGTTTCCTCGGCGGCACGCAATTGCGCCTGACGGAAGCGATCGGCGGCAATCTCGGCCCGTGCAGGTAATGTCGCCAGTGCGAGGATGTTGGCCACGATCCGTGCCTCTATATCGAGTTCTACTGGCGTGCTGATGCTGCTCACCGAAAATCTCGGATTGGGCGGCAGGGTCGCCTCAACCATGACCGTTTCGGCAATGCCGAGCTCGTTATAGGCCGCTTGCAGCGACCTATTGTTCAGAAGGGCAACGCGCACGGCTGTTTCGGCCGACAACAGGGACGTTAGCAATCGCTGGGTTCGGGTCGCGGCGTCGGCGGTAGCTCCTTGGCTGTTGAGTTTCCCCACAGTTGCCCCAAGCGCCGGCGTCACCAATCCGTTCACCGCGTCCATTCCGGCGTCAGGAGAAAAGGACGCACAGCCGGCGAGCATCATTGCGGCGGCAAGTATGCTGCACAAACCTGTTTCGGTTGGGAACGCGCGTGCAAACGTGCGATGTCTGGCCATGATCGACCTCATGCAATGGTCGGATGAGCGCGCCGCAATTGCGGACGCACTTCGACTTAGATCAGAGCAAGAGGTCTTGGCGGACGATCAAGCCGGCCAATGGCGACACCATCTGCGATGTCAGCCAAGTTCACGACAAGCCGTTGTCCCGGGACAACTGCGGCTGTCAGCTCGATCACTGAAGGGAGAATAGTGGCAAAGAATGCGTGCAACGCGCAGCAGCGGTCCACTTGACCATCGCTCTGGTGGCGAACTGCGTTGCCATCGCGATCATGCCGGTGTGCGTGATGGTCGTGGACGCGCGAAGCCGCCGCCTTGGCGAAGGCTTCGGCGCTGGCGAGCGGCGATGAGACAACCCCCGCGAACTGGGCGATCACGAAGAGCGCGACCAGTACACGAACGAAGCCCTTTATTCCGCGGAACCAGGACATCAGCGCGCTACCGCATTGTGCCAGCAGTTTGTGAGTATCCGGTCCGTCCGTCAATCTCCTCGACCACTAGTTTGCGGCGGTTGCCAACAAATTACTGGCAATTGAGGACGGTGTTCGACAACAGCGGCCCAAGAAAGCCTCGTCGTCCTCTCGGTCAAAAACTAGCGTTCCGATCATCTAGCTCTGCCGTGCAAGCATGGCCCGGAATCGCGAAAGAGCCACAGCGAGAAAGACGCCGCCAAGTCCAGCCGTGAAGGCGCGGTCGGGCCAAACCACTTCCCTTCCAGCGCCGCGATAAAGGACCGCTTGGCCCGAATCTGACGAAGTGTGTCGACGGCGAAATGTACATCACGTCCTGTAGGAACGCAGGCATGCTCGCTAGTCAATCGCGTAGAGCTTGGGCGGACCGTCGCCGAGAGCGTAGATCTTGAAAGGCTCAGTCTTACTGCCGTCCATGCCCGGCGATCCCGCGGGCATGCCAGGCAAGGTAATTCCCGTAATCGCCGGCTTTTCCGACAGCATCCGCTTGATCACGTTGACGGGAATGTGGCCCACGATTAAGTAGCGATCCATCATCGCCAGATGGCAGCTTTGAAACGCGCTCGGCACGCCGTATCGCGCGTACATCATCGGCAAATGAACGGTTTCGACCACGTTCACGGTGAATCCGTTATCGCGCAGATACCCTGTATAGACCTCGCAGCAGCCGCACTGCGGGTCCTTGTACAGGGTCACTTGAGTCGCACCCTCGACAGCCCAACTGGGCGTGGCTGCAATCGAGATTAGACTCAAGCCCAATTTTAACGCGGTTCGGCGTTGCATGATCTGCCTCCTTGAGTCAGGGGTGATCTCGGCTTCGGTCGGCCGGACCGTGCGTCGAGCCACTGATAAAATCGGCGAGTCGGGGGATGAAGCCCGGCACCTGTCGCATGTACCGCGCATACTCGTCCCCAAATTCAGTCAGAGCTTCGCGCTCCTCGATGCGCGCCAAGCGAACGTACATGAACACGAGAACCGGGAACATCGCGAGCGTCAGCAAGGTCGGCCATTGCAGCAGGAACCCAAACATTACGGAAATGAATCCGAGATATTGCGGATGCCGGATGCGCGAATAAATGCCCGAGGTGGTTGCGAGCTTGTGCTGCTGTTGTGCATCATAGAGCGCCTTCCAGCCAACTGAGATGAGGATGAAGCCGCCGCCAATGAAGATATAGCTCAGGATATGGAACGGACCGAAATGAGGATTTGTCTTCCAGCCGAGCATCATCTCCAACAGATGGCCTGCGTCATGAGAGAACCAGTCGACGCCGGGATAGCGGGTCTGCAGCCAGCCTGACAGCAAATAGATCGTGAGGGGGAAACCGTACATTTCGGTGAACAGCGCGACGAGAAAGGCGCTGAACGCGCCGAAGGAACGCCAGTCCCGGTCCGTGCGCGGTTTGAAAAACGAATAGGCAAACAGAATGAAGATCACCGAATTGACGATGACCAAGCTCCACATGCCGTAGCCTGGTTCTTCGCTCATTTGCTGTCCCCACCGGACGAGTTGTCGTGACCAGAATGGCCGCCATGTCCGTGATGCATGAACAAATGCATCAATGGGCAAAGCAGCAACGGCAGAAAGACGAGTGCGCCAAGCAAATGGGCTTGATGCTCCATCCAGAGGTAGACGCCACCGATCGCCAGGAATCCGATCAGCACCATGCCGGCTGGCGACGTGAGAAAGTTTTCCCGTGGGGTTCTATTGCCGCTTGAATGATCGTGAACTGACATGTGGTCCTCATGCTTGGCTGCTATCTCTGGGATGTTCATATGCTTCTTGGCCGTTGCAGGTTTTGATCTAGATCAGTTGCCAGACGACGATCCTTGCATTTAGTGATTGGCCATTAGCAACGAGCGGTTCTGGAACATGACCGGCTTTAAAGGTCCGTAAATAAGGCTGAAGACTTGCTCCTCCGCTGCGTCGCGCGAACGCGTGGCCTGCTCGATTACCTGAGATATACTTTCGATCACTTCCCGCTCGCGCTTTAGAAATGGATGACCTTGAGGCAATGGCACCCGAGTCTTGGCTAAAACGCTGGCCAAAGCAGCGATGCCGCGCATCCAGGGATTGAAGGATTCCGAGTGCAGGTATCGACTCATTCGCATTGGATGGAGCCATTTCAGCGCTTCGGCCGTCCAAGGATTGACCATCGCCTGGACCCAGGGACTGACAAACGTTTGGTAGAGCTGATCATTGATCTCGGAGACTTTTCGGACGCGTTCAAAAGCCTCACGCGGATAATCAAATCGCAACGCCTTCACGTCGCGCTCCTCGAAGCGCACAGAATATTGCGACTTGTGACAATCGGGATCGCCAGTTGGATTTTCGATCTTCATCTCGTAGAGACCCGGAGCCAGCACCTCAATCTCTTTTAGGCTGTCGAGGATCGCCCGATGCTCGAAACGAGCGACGCCGGCTGAGACAAAAATGCCAAGGTGCCCCACATGCGGATTCGTGAGGTACACGATGCGCTGTTTAGCAGCCGTGAGGTGGTCGGTATCCCGGTAAACAGCCGGAATCCACCCGAGCGCCTGATATGGCGGGGTGATGTTGTCGCCATAGGATGCGAAGATGACGAGCGGGTTGCGGATGCGGCGCAGCTCGACGGCGCAGCAGTCGCAAATGCGAATTTCGCTTTGCTCGAGCTTATTACCGATAAATAGATTTTCCACGATGGCAACCATCTCTTCTCGACTGAGCCAGTAGTAGCCGCCCCACCAGCGTTCAAATTCGAGAAAACGCTCGCGTTCGCTATCGATCTGGCCAAAGAGATTGGCATATTTCTCCCATATGGCTTTGGCCGGCTTTAGCGCCTCGAAATTTTGCGCGAGCCAGGCGCCATCGAACTGGCCATTGCCAAGATCGGCGAGGAACCGCGTCGCCCAAACGCCGCCGGTTAGTCCCCCGGCAATGCGCATCGGATTTACGCCGGACTCGCCGGCCCAATACGACAACGGCGAGCCATTGAGCACGACAGGTCCAGTCAATCCCTCGCAGTCGGCGGAAAGGATGGCGAGCGCCCAACCCGCCTGGCAATTGCCATAAAGGATCGGTGGCTTGCCTCGATGGCGGTTAGCTACCTCCTTAACAAAGCTTCGAAGCGCGTGGAGCACGTCCGCAAGCGTCTGGCCCGGACATGGCTCAGGAAAGAATATGACTAAGTACACCGGATGGCCTTCGTGAAGCGCAATGCCAACTTCAGAGTCGCGCTTGAAGCCGCCGATCCCCGGTCCGTGTCCTGCGCGCGGGTCGACGACAATAACAGGCGGCTTGTTAATGTCGACGCAGTCATCCCAGCATTCATCGCCGATTTGCGTAATACGAAGCAGCGCATAATTCACGGGACGTTCAAAACGCCGTGCATCCAGCAAGGTTTCGGATTTGAAATCGAGCAACGGCGGAAGCCCCGCACGCTCATGCTCCAGCATGTTGTTTGCCCGTTGGCGAAGCGTGTCCCAGAAAAAGACCGCGCGCTCCCAGACATCGCGTTGATAGGCGAGCAAATCGGCCGTCTTCCAGGACGGTGCCTGTCCTACCGCAGCTTTCCCTTCCTGCTTGGCTGGTGGCGGTAGCAACAACTCTTTGACTACAGGTTCCAGAGAAAGCGGTCTGGATGACGCTACGCCGCCAGGCGCATTTTCCGAAGCGCTACGCTGTGCGGCTATCGAACCCATGATTCATTCAACGCCAGCGCGTCACAAAGAAGTTGTACAGCGGCCCGAAGATCAGCGCGATGTACCAGCCATAGGCGAAGCTCTCGACGAGACCAAGCAGAAACGTTGGCAAACTGAGCAGCGTGAAGCCGGGGAGAAATATGGAAAGTGCCGCGTGGTTGATCGGCAGAGCAGGAAAGAGCAGATAACCAATAATGCAGATGACGTAGGAGATCAGAGAGAACAGGCTCAGGCTCATTCCGAAGGCGAGGACCGGAATGGTTCTGGCGCCGCCACGAGATGCCAGCAGTACGCCGGCTTGCGTACGCGCTGATGTGCCAGCAGCAACCATGGTCATTCTCCTATTGCACTACGCAGCGACCTTTTTTACGTATGAAGTTGGGGCAGCTTCAAATTTCTGTCGGCAATCTTGTGAACAGAAGTAGTAAACTTGGCCGTCGTGAACCGCCGACTTGGCGCCGGCGGTTTGAACCGTCATTCCGCAAACGGGGTCGACAGATTGTTTCGGCGCAATCCAACGCAGATTGCCGTCGCCGCTGTGCTCGTCGGCTTCGTCCCCACCGTGGTGATGGCCATGGCCCGTGATGTGCGCGCCGCAGCCGACCCGCATCATGAAGAAAAATAGCCCGGCCAAGAGCAGAAAATACAAAATATTTCCTAGCTGCTCCGACATCTGTTGCGCTCCCCTGTCTTGACTAGCTCACATCATCCCCATAGGACCGATCATCATACCGTCGGCGATCTTCGTTTGCTCAGCGCTCAAAGAGGCATAAAGCGGATCAAGCGCTTCCTTGAGAGTCTTGATGCGACCTAGATGCGCCGAAAGCATCGCCTCGCGACGTTCCAGACGCGCCGGCAGCGTTGTGGCCGGGCCGGATTGCATCATCTGCTGATACATATCGTTCATCGATCCGCCTGCGGCGCGCAATGCATCGGCGAACTTGTTCCAGGCCGAAGTTTGGGTATCGGTGATCTTCAATTCGGATTTGAGCGAGGCGATCCGGCCCTCGACATTCGCAGCCATCATGCCGCTCTGCGCGCCCATCATGGTCATCATGTTGCGCATCATCGACATCATGTCGTTCATGCCC
>Ga0306924_10007606_pt1 | contig 10886 bp, 16 predicted proteins | sample sta12Can44000111_FD_203756 | JGI IMG/M metagenome (GOLD analysis project Ga0306924, IMG submission 203756) | Lab enrichment of tropical soil microbial communities from Luquillo Experimental Forest, Puerto Rico - statanox.12C.anox.44.000.111 (v2)... | ecosystem: Environmental > Terrestrial >...
ATGGTCGGCACCTCGGGCACCGAGGCGATGCGCGTCGCCGTCGTCACCGCCAGCATCTTGACCTTGTTCGCGCGGTATTGCTCGCGCACCGAGTCCAACTGGAAGAACAGCATGTCGACGTTACCCGCGACGAGATCGTTCACGGCCTGCGCGGTGCCGCGATAGGGGACATTCGCCTTCCATAGGCTTCCATACACTTCTATACAGCTCCCGCTAACCCCTTTGATCGCATGGAAAGATATCCATACGGGTGATATACACTTCCATATGCTTCCACGCACATCATCGGGACACTTTCCTGGACACCCACCAATGGCACGCAAGGTCCGCAACAGCACTCTAGAGAGCCGCAGTGCTCGGCTGAAACTCACGGTCCGCCGTAAGCCCTATACCGGCCCGTCGCTCGCGCGTGGCGTGATGCTGCTCTATCGCCGCAACAGGACCGATGGGCGCTGGATCGTCAAGGCATCCGATGGTCATGGCCAATACTGGACCAAAGTCTTCTCCGATGCCGACGACTTCGAGGAGAGCGACGGTCGCACGGTGCTGACGTTCTTCGCGGCGCAAGACCAGGCAAAGAAGCTTGCGCGCGGCACCGCCGACACACCCGAGAGCGCGCCGATCACGGTCGCCGGCGCCCTCGATGACTATGCCGCCGATCTCGCGGCGCGCGGTGCCGACGTCTACAACGCGCGCTGGCCGCAAGCGCACTTGACCGGCGCGCTGCTGGCCAGGCCGGTCCAGTTGCTCACCGCAAAAGAGCTTAAGCGGTGGCGCGACGGCCTGCTCGCCAAGATCGCGCCCGCCACGATCAATCGCCTTTGCAACGCCCTGTGCGCCGCGCTGGAATTGGCTCGGCAGCATGACCCCCGGCGCATTCAAAATCGCGACGCATGGGAGACTGGCCTCGCCGGTTTGCCGGATGCGCAGCGCGCCCGCAACGTGATCTTGCCCGCCGCCCAGGTCCACGCCTTCGTCGCCGCCGCCCATGCCCGCGATCACGCGCTCGGCCTGTTGGTCGAGACCTTGGCGGTGACCGGCGCGCGACCCTCGCAAGTCGTGCGCCTGCGCGTCGAGGATCTGCACCATCATCCCTCGAAGCCGAAGTTGATGATGCCGAAGTCAGGCAAGGGCGGCGGCCGCAATCGAAGTCAGAAGCGATTAGAGCGGTATAGCGTGCCAATCACACCAGCGCTGGCGAACAAGTTGAAGCGGGCAGTCGTGGGCCGTGCGCCCGACGCGCTCCTGCTCGTGCGCGCCGACGGCAGTTCCTGGGGAGATGACCCGAGCAATCGCTACCGAAGCGACATCCGCGCGATCGTCACTAGCATCGGCGAGGATGCCGACAGGGTGACCTTGTACGCACTGCGACACTCCAACATCGTCGGGATGTTGTTGCGGAACATTCCGATTCGCGTCATCGCAAGTCTGCACAACACGAGCATTTCGCAGATCGAGCGCAACTACTCGACCCTCATCACCGAGCACAGCGACGAAGTCTCGCGCGTGGCGCTGCTGCACGAGCCGTCGCCCGCTGACGCCACTGTCGTTCCGATCAGCGGGCGCTGACTATGAAAGGTAACGCCCCTAGCGCGCGCGCCCGCATCAAAGCGGCCATCAAGGCCAACCCGGAAAAGTCAAACAACGCTATCGCAAAGGCGATCGGCGTGAGCCGCGAATACGTTGGCCGTGTTCGCCGGCAGAGCGCGGCCAGCGATGGGCCAATTGAGGCCAAGGGGGATAAGCGCCAGTGGCCATTCACTCTTCCTGCGACCGAGGCTGTCACTCGGCTGACGCGACTGTTCGGGTTCCCCAAACTTGCCATGCAGCAATTGTGCAGGGACATACGCAGCAAAGGCCGTAACCGTCTGCCTGCGGCGATCCGGTGTATCCGCGATGGCAGCGAGACCTTCGAACGCCTTAGGCCGTCGGAGTTGGAAAGCTTCGACGTGGAGAGCTTGTTGGAAGCAAACGCTGCAGAAATTGGTTATGGCGGGATCATAGACGATGGCGAGTACGGCGGCCCCGAAGAACAGTCCGCGCACGCCACTGAGCGCTGGTTGTTCGTTGATCCTGCCCGATTTGAGAAGCTGCATCCCGAGGCCGCTACTCCCGAGACTGCTGCAAGCGCCAGCGCGAACAACACCCTGCCGCCGCGACGGAAACCGGGACGGAAGTTTAGGGACGATTGGCCCATTCGGCTCGGCGCTTGGCTGATTGAGGTTGCTTCCGACGCTCCAAAACGGCTGCGGAACGTCAACGCACTGCTCGCGGAAGCCGAAACGGTCTTGAAGGAAGAATTTGATAACTGGGCTCCACCAGAGAAACAGTTGCGCACGATGATAGAAACATTTCTTCTGGGCGTGCCCCGCTGATCGGACTCCACCGGAACACTGGGACACCGGAATTCCACCGGAACTCCACCGGAACTCCACCTAGTCTCCCCCGAATTTTCATCGCTAGGGTTCTCCCGACTTAAATGGGAGACCCAACATGCCCGCTCGCCCAGAAATTACCGACCGCCGTGTCGCGGGGCCGCAAGCCCATGGCCCTCCCGGCGAAGCCGACGCCTTCACTATTGAAGAATTCTGTCAGCGCCATCGGATATCGCTGCAATTCTACTACAAGCTCCGGCAGAGGGGGCTGACCCCGAAAGAGATTCGCGTCGGCTCGCGCGTGCTTGTCTCGCGCGAAGCAGCCGAGCAATGGCGGCGCGAGCGCGAAGCCGCGACCAACTGACATCTAAAAGAAAACGCGGGCGTGGGATGAGCCCCCACGCACCGCGTCAAGACCACGATGATGAAGGCTCAATCCCCGTCGCGAAACAAAGGAAAGGACTTCAACCATGTTGCAATACACGGAAGCTTCCCATTCCACAAGCCTAACGCGGACCGCTCACCTCACACCAGTGGACGAGCCGGGCGGGGAATGGGCTGTGACGCTGAGCGATTACCACGGCAACCGCGACATCGCGACGATAGCGATGTTCGCCACCAGGGCGGAGGCCGAGGTTTTCATCGGGAGGATCCGCAATGCTCGCTAAACATCCCGCCCCATCGCTGCCGATGACGACCTTCGCCTGGGCCGCAAATGGTCAGGCCATCCGGCTCGCGGTCTCCCTCGCTTGTCCGTACTGCGGCCGTGCGTTGCATGCGACCGATGTCGAGCAGGATTACGAAACGCGCCTAATCTGCTCCGGCTGTCATGGCACCGTGCTCTTTATCGGAAACGGGTCATGAAGACCACCGTCAGCGCGGGGGCGCTCGCCAGTGCGCTCGCGCTGGCGGCCAAGCTCAGTGGCGACGCAGTCGCCAAGAATATCGCAGCACTCGCCGCGTGCGGCCTCGTAGCGGACGGCACCACGCTCTCCGTTACGGGCAACGTGCTCAACTTCGCACTCACACTTACTCTACCGGCCGAGGGTGAGCGCAGCGGCGCGTTGGCGGTGAATGCCGCCGCACTCGCGGCGCTCACCACGACATTCCCAAGCGAGGTAGCCGTCGCGATCGAAGACCACGGCACCAGCGTGTGCGTCGCGTGCGGGAAGTCCCGCTACACACTCGCAACCGTCGCGCTCGTGGATCTGCCGCCGATGCCGACGATCGGCGAGGTGACCGGCCGTGTAGATCTGGCGCGTGAGGAAGCCGCGGCGCTGTTTGCGCGCGTGAGCTTCGCGGTCTCGACTGAGAAGATGCGCAATTATTTAACCGGTGTGTGTCTGCACGACAGCGATGGCGACCTCGCGGCCGTCGCCACCGATGCTCATCAACTCGCTCGCTTTACGATTGCCGGCGCCAGCGGCTTGTCGTCGGACTATCGCCTCATCGTGCCGATGCCGGCGATCAAGATCATCGGCAAGATCCTTGCCAACAAGAACATCGAGCGCGTCGCGTTATCACGCTCAAAAAGCCTGTTCGCGCTTACGGCCACGCACTTCTCGTTCGCGAGCAAGCTGATCGACGCCACGTTCCCCAGCTACGAGGCGGTCGTGCCCGTGCCCTCCGGCAACGCCGTCGTCATCGACCGCGCCGAACTCATGCGTGCGCTCAGGCGTGTTGCCGCGGTCGCGGATGGACATAACCAGCATCGCACGGCTGGCCTGCGCTGGGCGGCTGGTGAAGCGGCGCTGCATCTGTGGTGTCACGCGGCGAATGATGTTGCTGCCGACACGATTGCGGCTGAGGTCACCGGCAGCGGCAAGGTGGCGGCGCAGACCGAATTGCTGCTCGGCGTGCTCGATACCCTCTCCGGCGAGCGGGTCTCACTCGACTGTCGCGACGGCAAGGGGCCGATCCGCATCACCGATCCCGATGACTGCCAATTTCTTGCACTCGTGATGCCGGTCCTCGACCGGGCGGCAGCGCGGGCGGCGTGATGGAGCACCGTCATGATTCGCTGCATTCACTTCCGACCCTACGAGAAGAACACGCTGAAAGGCTTTGTCGACCTTGAGCTAACTCGCGTCGGTCTCGTGCTGCACCACTGCACGTGGCACCGACACGAGAACGGAAAAGAGTGGGTCGGATTCCTGAAGATGGCGTTCGAGTGGTTCATGTGGGACCGCAGGCACACCGGGCCGACCACGATCAACAGGATTCTCGTGGGAGTCCGCGTCGTGACCATGGGGGAAAGGCCATGAGATCAGAACCGACATGCGTTCTCCCCACGGCACTCGCCTTTGCGCGCCACGGTCACGCGGTCTTCCCGGTGCATTGGCCGGTCGAGCACCGAGGCAGGTTGATTTGTTCTTGCGGCAGTGAGCTACGCGGCCGGCGGTGCGGCCGGAACGCCGCCAAGCATCCGTACGGTCGGCTGTGCCCGCGCGGAATGCTCAATGCCACCACCGATAGCGACATTCTGAAAGAGTGGTTCGGCCGTGACGTACCGATGGCCAACTTAGGCGTCACGACCGATCGACTCCTGGTGATCGATGTCGATCCGCGGCACGGTGGTGACGAGAGCCTGCTCGCGCTCGAGCGCGAGCACAGTGCGTTCCCGCTCACGTGGCGCGCGTTCACCGGCGGCGGCGGCGAGCATCTCCTGTTTGCCTGCCCGGATGGCGTCGAGATCGCGAGCTTCAGCGCCGAGCAGATGAAGGATCCGCCGCTCGGGAAGGGCGTCGATATCCGCGCCCGCGGCGGCTACATCGTCGCGCCGCCGTCGCGACACATCAGCGGCCGGCCCTATGTGTGGAGCGTCGATCATCATCCGCAGGATGTGCCGCTCGCGCCGGCACCGGACTGGCTGCTCGCGCGCTTACAGGCGCGGCGCGGGACATCATCACCATCCTCCGGCGACTGCACCAAGGAGCCGCTTTCGTCTGATGTGTGGGCGCAACTCACGCGCTCGCCGATCACTGAGTACCGCGACATGGCCGCCGCCCGGATTGTCGGGCACCTGTTCCGTCATCGCTGTGATTTTCAACTCGTGCGCGGCCTCCTGCATGCGTGGAATTCGGGCTGGTGCCAACCGCCGCTTGGTTATCGTGAGCTTGATCGCATCATCGACCGCATCGCCGAGCGCGAGGCCAATCGCATCGAGCGGCAACTCGCCGCGGCGGCATCGAACGGTAGCAATCAGACCATACCGACCTCCCGCCATCGGAGTAACAACGATGAAGGACGAGCAAGCGGGCACGGCGCAAGAGCACTACGAAGGGGCGAAGAAGCAGAGCAAGCAGAAGCGCAGCAGCAAGCAGACTAGCGAGAGCGCGACAGCGAAGACTGCCGACATACTGATCGCGCTCTCGGCGCGCTGCGAAGAGTTGTTTCATGCTCCCGACGGCACGGGCTACGCCATCGTTCCGATCACCGGCCATGTCGAGACTTGGCCGGTGCGCAGCCGCGGCTTTCGGCGTTGGCTGGCGCGCGAGTACTACAACGAGAGCAAGAGCGCCCCGAATTCGGATGCGCTGCAGGCAGCGCTCAACGTCATCGAGGCGAAGGCGCATTTCGACGGCCGCGAGCGTGTCGTTTACATTCGCGTCGGCTCCCATGCTGATCGGCTCTATCTCGACCTCGGCGATGCGCGCTGGCGCGCGGTCGAAATAGCGGCCGACGGCTGGCGCATTGTGGATCGTGCTCCGATCCCATTCCGCCGTCCGGCCGGCATGCTGGCACTGCCGGAGCCGGTGCGCGGCGGCAAGATCGATGAGTTGCGACCGTTCGTTAACATCGAGGAGAAAGACGAGAACAGCTTCGTGCTCATGGTGAGCTTCGTGCTCGCGGCGCTGCGCGAGCGCGGGCCGTATCCGGTATTCTGCTTATCGGGCGAGCATGGCGCGGCCAAGTCCACCTTCGCGGCGGTGTTGCGCAAGCTGATCGATCCGAATTCGGCACCACTGCGCGCCCTACCGCGCGAGGACCGCGACCTGTTCATCGCCGCGTACAACGCACACATGCTCGCTTTCGACAACATCTCGAAGCTGCCAGACTGGATTTCGGACACGCTGTGCCGGCTATCGACCGGCGGCGGGTTCGCCACCCGCCAGCTCTATACCGATTTAGACGAGCAATTGTTCGACGCCATGCGTCCGGTGGTGCTGAACGGGATCGAAGGCGTCGTCGTACGTCCCGACCTTGCCGATCGCTCGCTGTTTTTTACGCTGAAGAACATCGCCGAGAACAAGCGCAAGGCCGAGCTGAAGTTCTGGCGCGAGTTCGATGCTAAGCATCCGCACATCCTGGGGGCGCTACTCGACGGCGTGGCTCACGGCCTGCGTGAGCTGCCGAATGTCGAACTGGCGACAGCGCCGCGCATGGCCGACTTCGCGCTGTGGGCGACTGCCTGCGAAGGGGCGTTCTGGAACGCCGGCACGTTCGCCGCGGCCTACCGGCAGAACCGTGATGACGCACTCGGGGCGGTGATCGAGGCTGACTTGGTGGCGACCGCCGTGCAGACCTTCATGGCCACGCGGCCGGACCTTGAGCAAGAGCAACAGCAACAAAAGCTTGCGCTCGACCCACGCGCCGCGGATCGGACGGTATGGACCGGAACGGCGGCAGCTCTTTTGGGTGCCCTGAAAATGGCAGTCACAGAGCAAGTGATGAAGCAGCGGGATTGGCCGAGCACCCCGCGCGCGCTCTCCGGCCGGCTGCGGCGGGCCGCTGCTACGCTGCGCCGGGTCGGGATCGAAGTGACGTTCGAGCGCGACACTCATACCAAGAAGCGGTCGCGCGACATTACGCTGAAATTTGCGTCCGAACCGTCCACCCGTCCGAACGATCAAGAGATCAATGGCTTACGTTCGGACGGTAGCTCGGAGCTACCGTCCGACCGACCGTCCGACGACCGTCCGGGCGACCTCGATGTCGGACGGTAGGCCCCCGCCGTCTCGGACGGTAGGAAAAATCAACCGTCCGACAATAACCCTTTGAAAGATAAGGCCGCGGACGATACGGACGGTTCGGACGCAAATTCCCCTAGGCCCGCGCGCTGCGAAAAGACGTATGTGTGGCCGGCAGCGACGGCGGGTGACTTCCCCTACCACGGCCCGGTGGTCGCGGTGCCGGACCAGGGATCGGACCCGCTGGACGAGCACGGTGCCCCGCGGGCGACCAAGGCTCCGCCGCTGCCGCTAACGCCAGGGCGCGCCCGCGAGCTGCGTGCTCGGTCTTTGGATTGGACTGCTGACCAGCAGGCGAAGGGGCTCAATGTGAGCACCGCCGACCTCGAGGCCGAACTACGGATAATCCTGCGTGAGGAAGTCTCGCCAAGTAAGGTCGAGACCGCGATCAAGCAGGTGATCGACCTAGTCTTTATGTTTTGAAAGGAACCCACAAATGCCCCTGCGGTGTTTTCCCGGTTTTGGGGGGAATAAACCGGACATCCAGACACAGACCCGTCGTTATTAGGTTTCTCGCATTTTCAAACCGGACAGCTTGCCCCTCGGTGTCCGGTTGCGAAATGCTAGAAGTGCCCATTTCATCGGATTGTGTCCAGATGTCCGGTTGCGCTTTCGGAACCCCCCACGGCCTTCCCCTCCAACCATGATCGAAGGAGAATTTCACCGTCATGGTCGCAGCATTCGGGTCAGGTCAGAGCCCGCACCCTAATCAGCGCCTCACCAGCGAGGCCCCGCGCTTGACCGTGCAGGCCCTCCCCGGCTTCGGCAAAAGCGTCACGCTGACGTGGACGGGGGCAGCCGCCGCCCCGCTCACGAGGGTCTCCCGGACCGCCGAGGGTCTCGTGATCGAGACGGGCGGGACCACGGTTCGGGTGGTGATGCGGTTCTGGCCGATGCCACTTGGCCGCGGCTGGCGGTGGCGGTTCGAGTGTCCGCGGTGCGGAACGAGCAGGGACGTTCTCCACTGGTGCGGCGAGTGGGGCTGCCGCGGCAAAGATTGCTTGGACCTGGAGCATGCCTGTCGCCATGAGCTCCGCTGGTGCCCGGCGGTCCGTCGGCGGGCGAAGCTGCTGCGTAAGCTTGCGCGGTACTCACCGCGGGGCTTGAAAGCCCGGTTACTCCGGGCGCAGATTGCACACGAACAAGCGGCGATGCTTGCGAACATGAAGCGGGCGAACCGCGATCTCACGAAGCGGGTTAAGCGCCATGGCGGACGTCGTCGAGCTAATCCCGGTTAATGATCAGGACGTGGAAGAGGCCGTTTTTCGGGCCTGGGAAAGCGGGAAAGGCCCGCAGGCTTTGGCCCGTGAGTTCGCCCTTTCTGTCACGCAGGTCGAGCAGATAATCGATCGCATGCTTCCGGTCTTTGATCCGGCGAACCAACTTCGCGCTTACAAGAGGGAGTTACGCCGTTTGGAGGATTTGTCCGGCGAATTTTTTGCCATTGCGAAGCGCGACAAGAACCACGAGAGCGCCCATTTGGTCGCGCGATTGAACGAACGAATTTGCGCAATGAGAGGCTTCTCTCCCGTCAACATTCGCACGGACCCGTTGCAGGTGGAGGTAGCGCAGCAGCCGTCACGCCACGAGCGAATTCGCGAGGCGATCATGCGGTTGACCCAGCGGCAGCCGAACGACGGCAATGGCCAGTCCGGCTCGCCTCCGGAACCCGAGCCGAGCCGCTGATGGCGGACGACCTGTCCGCTTACTGCCATTGATATCATTGAACTATTAGCAATAGTTTCCGTTCCTACCCACATTTCCACCCGCATCTGTGCCGGCGGATCACCAGCGGTGCTCGGTCGCTCGCCGCACTGCTCGATCATAGGAGGGGGGCTTCGAATCTCGGGCGTGACGATTGCGGCCGGCGGGCGGGAGTAGCCGCCGCCCCGCTCACGAGGGTTACCCGGACCGCCGAGGGTATCGTGATCGAGACGGCCGGGACCTCGGTGCGGGTGGCGACGCGCGAGTGGCTGATGCCGAAAATGGGTCGGCGCCGTAGCGGGGTGACAGTGCGGGAGCTGATGGTCTGCCCTGAATGCAACGCGAGTCGTGACGCGTTATACTGGGTGGATGGTAAGTGGTGTTGTCGGGGGCAGGGTTGCGGAAATCTTTCGCACGCGTCTCGACATCAGCAGCGTTGGTGTCCGGCTATTCGTCGGCGCGCGAAGCTCTTGCGCAAGCTCGCGCGAGTGGTCGCCACGAGGCTTGCGTGCGAGACTGCTTCGGGCGCAGATTGCACACGAACAAGCGGCGATGCTCGCAAGCTTAAAGCGGGCGAACCGCGACCTCACGAAGCGGAGCCGACGCCAGCACGGAGTTGGTTTGCCCCATCAAACACCGGCAAGCAGCGGTCGATAGCCTGCTCGACCTGCAGCACGGAAACCTTGAATTCACGGGCTAAACTTCGCAGCTTCTTGCCGCTCTCCCAAGCCGCCAAGATGGCCTCGTCCTGCTCACTCGGGATTAGCTCGTCGACCATGCCTTGCAGAAGAAAGCTCGACCATAGAGATCCGCATCATGGATCCGCACCGCCGCGAGCCCGACGGGCCGCGCGCTTCCCCTGGTAGGGAAGTGCTGAGTGCTGCTCAGTCGTTGAGATAACTAAGTTATTCGATCTCGACCGCGCCGCGCGTCCAGCGAAAATCCAGCATCCGCTACGGATGGTGGGGATGGGTGGCCATTGGGCGGGCTCGATCGGCTCGCGTCGAGCTGACGCGAGCAATCGAGGATACCCCGGGGGGCTTCGATCGCCGGGCGTGACGATCGGCGGCGAGGCGGGCGGGCCATGGACCTGCGAAAGCGGGTTGACGAAATGCTTCTTGAGCATCGAGCCGAGATTGAAAAGCAGTTGGAGAGGATGGATAGGGCAATTGCCTTGGTTGGCTGCAGAGGTGGAAGCGCATTACGGGGTAGAAAAGTCCCGCCGAAATATCGGGGTCCGTCAGGCGAGGCTTGGGCAGGCCGACTCGTTGGCTTGTTGCTGCGAATTAAAGGTGGCAAGAAACTCGACGATTTTCTGATCGATAAGCCAGCACGAAAGCGACGGAGAAAACGGAGATCGAAGCGCTGAGCTGCGTGCACCTCCACAAAATTGCAAAAAGTCTCTGGCGATTGACTAGGGTTATTTGGAAGCTGCATAAGGTGCAGTTAGCACAGTCAAACCATAAGAGCTTTTGTTAACTCTGTAGTCGGCTACCGTAATGGAAGAGGAGTGTTGGCGAAAGTGGACTGCCAAGGAGTGTACCAGTCGAAGGGCACTGGCTTGATTAGTTCGATAAGTCTGCCAAGTTCCGTTTCGAGTTTGCTCATGTTCGCATAGTGCTTGTTGAACTCTTTGTCATCCCAGACCTGATCATCAACACGGACACGTCCGTCCTTGGCCACCGTTCTTCTGAATTGTACGCCGCCATCGGGGGCAGGTTCGAAGGACGAGTGAATGACAATCTGTCGGACGTTGTTAATCTTGAACACGCCGTTGCAGGTGTCGTCGGCGAATTGCTTGTCCTTTTCGTTCACGGCCTGCTGATGTGCGGAAGTT
>Ga0306924_10007608_pt1 | contig 10886 bp, 9 predicted proteins | sample sta12Can44000111_FD_203756 | JGI IMG/M metagenome (GOLD analysis project Ga0306924, IMG submission 203756) | Lab enrichment of tropical soil microbial communities from Luquillo Experimental Forest, Puerto Rico - statanox.12C.anox.44.000.111 (v2)... | ecosystem: Environmental > Terrestrial > Soil...
GGTGGACGTTACCGCCGACGGCTTCAGCGTCGCTCTCATTCCTCACACGCTGAAGGAAACCACCCTCGGCTTCAAGGAACCGCCGGCCAGCGTGAACCTGGAAACCGATCTGTTGGCCAAGTATGTCTGGAAATACCTGCAAGAACTGAAATCGGCGCCTTGAATTAGATTCCGCTTGCGGATTCGCATTCGCTTGATGGTTTCGGCAATCGCGAAGCTGCAGCGGGATGAATGAGACATCACATGAACCTTGACCATGCCCCCGCTCCGCCCAAGCGGCAGACGCTTTCTTATCTGCGCGAGCTGTTTGCCGAGCGTGGTTTGCGGCCCAAGAACAAACTCGGGCAAAATTTCCTCATCGATCTCAACCTGCTCGATGTCCTCTTGCGCGGCGCGGAGCTGACCAGAGACGATCTGGCCGTCGAGGTCGGCGCCGGCACCGGTAGCCTGACCTCCCTTCTGGCCGACCATGCCGGGGCGGTTTTCAGCATCGAGATCGATCCGAATTTCTATGAGCTGGCTAGCGAAACCGTTGCCGGCAGGGAACGCGTCCGACTTGTGAACCTGGATATCCTCAAGAACAAGAATCACTTGAATCCCGGAGTGCTTGAGCAACTAAGAGAATGGCAAGGGCGCTGCCACTGTGTCCGGCTGAAGCTGGTTGCCAATTTGCCTTATGCGGTGGCGACACCGGTCATTTCCAACTTCCTCCTTTCCGATCTGCCCTTCGAGCGCATGGTGGTGACCGTGCAATGGGAGATCGGCGAAAAACTCATTGCCGTGCCAGGAACGAAAGCTTACGGCGCTCTGGCGGTGCTGGTGCAGAGCGTGGCCGACATCGAAATGCTGCGCCAGTTGCCACCGTCGGTATTCTGGCCCCGGCCCAAGGTTTCATCTGCCATTATGTGCATTCGGCCCAACTCGGTTAAACATGCCCATGTCGGCGATGTCCAGCGCTTTCGCAACTTCCTGCGCGATTTGTATAGCCACCGCCGCAAAAACCTGCGCGGCGCCCTGATTGGCTTTCCGAGCGGCCGGATGGAAAAATCCTATGTCGATCAGCGTCTTGCGGAACTGGGCCTGGACGGAACCGTCCGCGCGGAGATGCTGCATATCGAACAGCATTTGCGACTGTGCGCAGTGTTTGGATAAAGGAAAGAGCCTGCAGCGCAAGCAAGGGTTTGTTCTTGCTTCACTGGGGTCAGGGCTTAAGAGCTGAACCGCCGCATCACCAGCGCCGCGTTCTGTCCGCCGAAGCCGAAGCTGGTGGAGACCGCGGTGCGCACCGGCATCTCGCGGGCGCTGTTGGGGACGTAATCCAGATCGCATTGCGGGTCGGGTTGGGTGAGGTTGATGGTTGGGGGTAGGGCCCCCAGGCGCAGGGTCAGGGCCAGGGCGACGGCCTCCACCGCGCCGGCGGCGCCGATCAGGTGGCCGACCATCGACTTGATCGAAGACAGCGGCAACACTCGGGCGCCGTCGCCGAAGACGCGTTTGACGGCCACGGTTTCCATAATGTCGTTGAGACGAGTGCTGGTGCCGTGCGCGTTGATGTAATCGACGTCTTTGCAATCGACACGTGCCTCACGGAGGGCTGCTGAGATGGCGCGGGCGGCCCCGCGGGCGTACGGATCGGGCTTGGTGACTCCATGGGCGTCGAAGCTGGTTCCCAGGCCCAGGACCTCGGCATAGATGACGGCGCCGCGGCGCTTGGCGCGCTCCAGCTCTTCCAGGACCAGAACGCCGGCCCCTTCCCCCATGACGAAGCCGTCGCGGCCGCGGTCAAACGGGCGCGACACCTCGTTGGCAGGCCGCTCCGACGGACTCAAAGCGCCCAAAGCGTTGTAGGCGAGCATGAGCAGGGGATCAATCCGGCTATCGGCGCCCCCGGCCAGGATGATGTCGGCATCGCCCCGGTCGATCAAACGAAAAGCTTCGCCAACGGCCTGAGTGCCCGCGGCGCAAGCGGTGGTAATCGTGTTGTTGGGTCCCTGAGCGTTGAGGGCCATGGAGATGTGCGCGGAAAACATGTTGGGGAGGTATTTCAAAATCCACAATGGGAAGAGAGCATTTCGGCTGCGTTCTCCTAGACGCCTGGTTTGCAATTTCCCGTTCTCGTCGCAGGCATCCACCAGAGCCGGGGCCAATTCTGGTAAATCGACCGGAACAAGGCCAGTGCCCATGACGACGCCCACGCGTTCAGGATTTACGCGATTGAGGTTCAAGCCGCTGTCCTGGACTGCCAGGCCCGCCGCCCCAACGGCAAAGCGCATGGCCCGGCTCATGATCTTCTGGCTCTTCTTGTGGCTGGCGGGCAGAAATGGGCCAACATCAAAATCAGCAATTTCGGCGGCAATTTTGACCGGATGGCCGGACGCATCGAAGCTACGAATGGGCCCCACCCCACTCTTGCCATTGAGGCAGGCGGACCAAAAAGACTCCCTTCCAATGCCATTCGGGGCCACCACACCCAGCCCGGTAACCACCACTCTGCGCATGCTGCGATGTCCTTGAAGTTCCGCAGAAGCATTCCTTTGCGGAATCCCAAAAAACCGCAACTCAAAGCGGATTAAGGATTTACCTCTGGCGACCTGCCAGGAAATGGAGTACATCCTGTCCGTCAAACAAAGACGTTTTCGCAACAGTTTTACTAGTTTATCTATATTATCTAGGCATATACAAATTTACTAATCGCATAGGCGATATTCAATGGGTATTTGTCGAAATCTTCCTCCTAGCGTGGTCTTGCGTGGTTTCAGGGGCCCTAATGAATGATTAAATGGATTTTGCGGGAAAAGACGAGTTTCCGGGATGGAGTAGATAGATTTTGGTAGGTTCAGTGTGGGGTGAAGTTGGCCGCTAACTTTGGAATCGAACTTTAACGTGCATTGATAAAGGAGTTATGAATAGCAAAGTTGGCGGCCACTTGGCCGCCAGCTCTGCTGCCCCGCGGCTGCCAATTCATTACCTCGACTTGCGTCCGGTGGCAGCCACAGCGGCCTTGAATTCTTGAGCCGATGGACAGGAATGAGACAGCGGACAGGAAGGACAGTTGGGCTCGTCTTCCCAGCAGTAATCTTCGGACAGGGCACTTACCAGGTCGCTGAATAACCAGCCGCGCGCCTTGGGAATCTGATGTTCGATGCTGGCCCGCAGCGCCTCCATGTCGCCGCTTTCGGCTTCGAGCAGCCCCAGGCGGCGCAACGTGCGCATGCTGGGACTGTCCAAAGGAATGGCATGGCCGCCCAGGCTGGTCTGGGTGACCAGAGCGACGGCATAATCATTGGCCGCCTGGTATCGGGCGAGTTGCTTGGCGGCCTGCTTCAGCCCTTTCTTCTGCAGGCTTTCCAGGTCGAAGGAGAAGGTGGTCTCAAATACCTCCTGAAGGAAATCAATGAGGCGCTGGGCGCGGGTCTCCGGTTCGGGCAAGCCGTCCAGGGCCTCGGCCAGCTCGCGCGTCGAGCTGACACGGATCTCGTTCCAATCAAAGAACTTTTCCTGCAAGCCCTTGTATGCGCGGTCGGCTTGCTCGCGGGTGACTCCTTCCCGGCAAATGGCATAAAGGAACTGCTCGAGCACCGGGCGGGCTTCCGGCTCGGCATTCTTGCCCTTGGCCATGGAAAAAACCTGGGAAACGAGCTTCTGTTTGTTGATGGTAATAGTCACCGGTCAAACCCCCAGTAAAAGGAATTCGAGGATAGAAAGCCGATCTACTCCTTCGGGCCTTCCACGCTCGCACCGGGATCCTCGAACTCTTCTGCCGTTCCTTCGGCGGAATCTGCCTTGGCTTGAGGGCGGGACTCTGCCAGGGCTTCATTGATCAAGCGGGTCACCTCGATGCTTTTCTTGACTCCTTCGTCCAGGATAAAGCGGATGACGGGCGTATAGCGCGTCTTGAGCCGGCTGCCCAGCTTGGACTGAACAAAACCGGCCGCGTGCCGCAGCCCGTGCATGCACAGATCCTGCTCCTTGCCCGAACCCATCAAGGAGACATAAACTTTGGCGTGTTGCAAGTCGGCCGATACTTCCGTCCGCGTCACCGTCACCCCCTTGACGCGTGGATCGCGCAATTCAAACAGGATCGTCTCGCTGGCGACCTCGCGAATCACCTCCGCTACCCGCTCCAATCGGTGCGCTTTCATGGTTGCCTTCTATACTTCCAATTCATGATCCAGCAGTTCCGCCACAGGATGGCCGCGCAGCGCCTGAATAATCTGGCCTAGCGCCACTTTCACATGGTGCGACTCGTTGCTGACCATGGCGAAACCCAGTACGGCAAGCCGGCGGTTGTCCAGAGCTTCCACCTCCGCCACAGATACGTTAAAGCGGTTGCTCAACCGGTCCTTGATGCTCTGGACCACTTGCCGCTTGTCCTTCAAGCTGCGCGCCTCGCGCAGGAGCAAACGAACGCGGAGAGTGCCCACAATCATGGTTGTCAGTGGCCAGTTGTCAGTGGCCAGTTGTCAGTGGGAAAGTCCCTCACTTTTCATTTCTAACAACTGGCCACTGGCCACTGACAACTGGCCACTGTTATAGAGTTCGTTGCACCTGCTCGACGCGGAAGGCCTCGATAACGTCGCCGACCTTGACATCGTCGTAGCCGGCAATTTTCAGGCCACACTCGAATCCCTCGCGGACCTCGGCGGCATCGTCCTTGACGCGTTTGAGGGAGTCCAGGCCGGCACTGCGGTCCGGCGGTGGGTAAATCACGATGCCTTCGCGAATGAGCCGGACCTTGGCGTTGCGGCGAATGACGCCTTGAGTCACGAAGCAGCCGGCCACCGTGCCGACGCGGCTGATCTTGAAGGTCTTGCGGACCACGGCCCGCCCCAGATTGACCACTTCTTCGATCGGCTTGAGCTTGCCTTCCAGGGCGGCGCGGATGTCGTTGGTCAGGTTGTAAATGATGTCGTACTCGCGAATCTGCACGCCTTTTTCCTCGGCCAGTGCGCGGGCGCGGTCGTCGGGAACCGCATTGAAACCAATGATCAAAGTGTCCTGCGGGGAAGTCAGGGCGAGCCAGACGTCGTTTTCGGTAATCGCGCCGATGGCGGCCTCGAGGAGGCGCACGCGCACTTCCTCGTGGTGCAGTTTTTCCAGCTCCTTCTTGATGGCCTCGATGGAGCCGCGGAAATCGGCCTTGAGAATGATCTTGAGTTCGGCAATCTTGGCTTCGGTCAACTTTTCCAAAGTCACGGGAACGCGCTTGACCTGGGCGGCTTCCAGCTGCCGCTCCAGACGCTTGTCGGCGATGGCCCGGGCGCCGGCCAGATCGGTCACGACCACAAAGGGATCGTCGGCGTTAGGAACGGCATCCAGTCCGGTGATGCGTACGGGCACGCTGGGGCCGGCTTCCTGGATGGCCCGGCCCTGGTCGTCGTACATTTGCCGTACGCGACCATACGTTGCCCCGCACAGGATGACGTCACCGCGGCGCAGCGTGCCATCCCGCACCAGCAAAGTGGCGCGCACGCCTTCCCCTTCGCTGAGCATCGCCTCCAGGCATGTCCCCTGGCCCGGCTTATGCGGATTGGCCTTCAGCTCTTTTAATTCCGCCACCACTGAAAGTTGGTCGAGCAGCTCATCGATGCCCGCGCCTGTCGCGGCGCTGGTTTCGACGAACGGCGTATCGCCGCCCATGTTGTCAGGCAGCACTTCCAGGCTGTAAAGTTGCTGGCGCGTGCGGTTGACGTTGGCGCTGGGCAGATCAACCTTGTTGATGGCGACGACGAGGGAGACGCCGGCTGCCTTGGCGTGGTTGATGGCTTCTTCGGTCTGCGGCATGACGCCGTCGTCGGCAGCGACGACGATGACGGCAATGTCGGTCACCTGGGCGCCGCGGGCGCGCATCTTGGTGAAGGCTTCGTGGCCGGGGGTATCGAGGAAGGTGATGGGCCGGCCGCTGTGTTCCACGCGCCAGGCGCGGATGACCTGGGTGATGCCGCCCGCCTCGGTGGCCACCACATTGCTCTGACGTATTTTGTCCAAGAGCGATGTTTTGCCGTGATCCACGTGCCCCATTATGGTCACCACCGGGGCACGCGGCACCAGGTCGCGCGGATCGTCTGGCTTGTCCAGATCAGCCAAGAGTTGTTCTTCCACGTTGGTGGGCCGCTTGATCTCCAGCTCGCAGCCGGTTTCCAGGGCCAGCACCTCCGCTAGCTCCGGTTCGATCGTGGAATTGATGGTGGCATTGGCCATGCCGTGATCGCGCAGCTTGAAGAGCAAATCGAGCGAGCGAATACCGGCCGCTTCGGACAGGGAGCGCACGGAAATCGGCAGGTCGATGGGGACCTTGCCTTTGCGGGGCATGGTCGCCTGCTTGTGCTTGATTTTGATGCGTGCCGGTTTGCGAACGCGCTCCTCGGGTTCGAGGACCAGGACGCGACCACCCGCCTCCTTCTGGACCTCGACCTCGACGCTGCGGCCCTTGCGCTGGCGGGCGCGCTCGTTGCGGGCTTGCTGCCTTTTGTCGCGGCCGACAACCCCTTTGGGCCGTTTCCCCTTTTCCAATTCCTCGTCTTCAAAATCGGGAATCTCGCCGGGCGGAACCGGCTTGATCACATCCTCCGGCTTGATGGGCTTGGTCTGAGCCAGTTGCTCCTGAGTGAGACGGGCAATGGGTTTCTGAGCCAGCGGCTCCTCGACCTTTTTCGGCTTGGCCGGCGGCGGCTTCAACGGCGGCAGCGGGGCGGCAATGTGCGGAGTCGGCCGGAGGTCACGCGGCCTGCGCGTCGGCCGCGCGGGCCGGCTTTCCAGGTCCCGGACCTTGCCGGGACCTTCCGGAACCTGGGGCGGTTTCGTGGCCGGCGGCGGGGCCGACGGCGGTTTGACCGGTGCGCCAGGCGGCGTCGACTCGGGTGCCTTGGCTGCCGCCGGCGGGACCACCGGAGCTTTTCCTTCTGCGGGACTTGCAGGCGGTGGGGGAGCCGTTTCGACTGGCACTTGTGGTTTGGCAACTGGCCGCACCGCCTCGCCATCCCGGCGTGCCGGCCGGGTATCCAGATTGCGGATGGTCTTTTGCACATCCGGCAACGGAGCGTGGGCTACCGGTTTGGGCGCAGGGGGAGCGGCGGCGTTCAGACCGCCGCGCTTCACCAGCGCCTCGATCATGTCGCGCTGCTCGGGATCCAGGCTACTTAGCTGGTTCTTGACATCCAGGCCGGATTTCTGGCACAGCTCCAGAAGGTCCTTGCTTTCGACGTTCAATTCCCGCGCCAGAGCATAGACGCGCACTTTCTCTCGTTGCAAGCACAGCTCCTCAACAGGCATTTGTGGACAATCCATCTATTTTAACCGGCCGACCCGATCCGTGAAAGGCCAGGCTACGGTCAAGGGCTTTTCTCCGTTTCCGTTTCCGGGGTGTCGGCAGATTGTGCCGTCTTTTCCAGGTCGCCGAAAACCTGGGCGGCACTGGGAACGTGGTCTTCTGCCGGCTTGGAGGTATCCGGGCCAAACAAACTTTCCACAGTGGGTTTGACCTCCTGGACTTTTTCGCCGTCCTCATCTGGCGGGAACAAGTTGGCGGCCGCGGCTGCGGCCGATGGCGGCCGGGACGAAACCACCGGCTTATCGGCAACACCCGCTTCCGCTTCCGCAGCCCGGCTCGCCTTGGTTTCCTCCTCGACGCGCTTGGCCGCCTCCTCGGCATAGGCGATGAAACCTTCCGCCACTTCCTCCGTCACACCTGCCAGTTCCGCGAGTTGGGCCGGCTCCATGAACGTCAGGTCGTCGTAAGACAAAAATCCTTCTTCAATGAACGTTTCCACCATGGCATCCGTGACATCGGGAATTTGCTTGAACCAGTGTTCCGCTTTTTCGATGCCCTCGTTGAGCTCGTCGAGGGTCATGATCTCGATGTCCCAGCCAACCAGCTTGCTGGCCAGGCGCACGTTTTGTCCACGGCGGCCGATCCCAAGGGAGAGCTGGTCTTCCTTCACCAAGACGATGGCCCGGCCCAGGCGCGGATACAAAAACACCTCCTCGATCTGGGCCGGCTGCAAGGCGTTCGGAATCATCACCTGCAGCGAATCGTTCCAGCGGACAATGTCGATGCGCTCGCCGCCCAGCTCATCGACAACGTTCTTGATCCGTGAGCCGCGCACGCCCACGCACGCGCCCACGCAATCGACCTTCAGGTCGATGCTCGAGACGGCGATCTTGGCCCGGTAGCCTGCTTCCCGCGCCAGCGCCTTGATCTCAATGGTGCGGTCGGCAATTTCCGGTATCTCGTTCTCGAACAACCGCCGCACGAAATCCGGATGGGTGCGCGACAGAATGATCTTGACCCGGTGCCCCACCTTGCGGACATCCAGAATGACGGCCTTGATGCGCTCGCCAATATGATGGGTCTCGCCGGGAATTTGTTCGCTCCGTGGCAAGATGGCCTCGGATTTTCCCAGACTGACAATGGCGGCGCCGCCCTCGTGCCGTTGCAAGGTGCCGTGCACCAGGTCGCCTTTCATGGCGGCATATTCGTCAAAGACCGCGTTGCACTCCGCCTCGCGGATCTTCTGGATCATCACTTGCTTGGCGCTCTGGGCGGCGATCCGGCCCAGCTCGGCTGGATCGATGGCTTCCTCCCCCTTTTTGGCCTGGATTTCCCCCGAATCCCGATCGATGGTGACCACCACGCCGGATTCTTCTCCGTAGCGCTTCTCCGTCGCCAACTGCAAGGCGGCTTCGATCCCGTCGAAGATCACCTCGCGGGGGATGTTCTTCTCGTGGTGCATCTGGTCCACGATTCGCAACAGGTCGGATCCTTTCATCGTTCTGTTCCCTCTTCGCCAAACACCCCGCAGGCTCGAAGACTCGCCTGCGGGCTTGAGAAATTCCCCCAAGCCCCAGGGCAAGTCTTCGAGCCCTGGGGGTTCCTGTCCACCAACAAAAAAAGTGGGCGCCAAACCCACTTGAAGATGCCTCCGCGCCCTTCTGGCGCCCGAGGACACCGCGTACCGTCAGCCCGACCAGGCCAGAGTCTGGCCCGTGAGACCGTCAAACAACATCACCTTTTGCCAGGCAATGGTCAGCATTACATCTTGTCCTCGCACAAACCGACGTTGGCACATGCCGCTCAGTGACAATCCGGATCCCGAGCACGTTGCCATGAATCCTTCATCGAGTAATTCTATCAAATCGACCTTCATCTGGAGAACCCACGGCCGCGAATTCCTTTCGGAAATCTCGATATCCTCGGGCCGGATGCCCACAGTCACCGGCCGGCCTCGAAACGACATCCAGCACTTCGCGGGTGATTCCGGCAAGGAAATATCCAGGCCGGGGAGCGAAAAAACCAGGCTTTCACCACGCAATTGACCGTCAAGCAAATTCAATGGCCCACGACCCTGGCACAGGAGGCGGGCCACTTGCCGATTGATCGGCTGGCAAAGGAGCCTTTCGGGCGTATCGACCTGCTGGACGGTTCCCCGATCCAAAACCGCCACACGGTCGCCCAGCGCCAGCGCTTCTTGCGCATCATGGGTAACATAGACCATTGTCGCTGGAAAACGCTGATGGAGCAAGTGCAACTGACGGCGCAAATCGACCCGTAATGGACTATCCAGGTGAGCAAGAGGTTCATCCAAAAGAAGTACGTCCGGCCGGCGAATCAAGGCCCGGCCAAGGGCAACTCGTTGTTCCTGGCCTCCGGAAAGTTCCGCTGGAAAACGATCCAGCTCGTTGTCCAATCCAAGTGCTTGAGCCACTTCAACTACTGACGGATTCGGAGTCGGCTGTGAAAGGAATCGAAACAAGCGGCGAAACCACGGTTGGCGTAACTCAATGCCAAATTGAAGGTTGCCGCGGACGGTCCGCTGGGGATTCAGCGCGGGGCGTTGAAATACCATGCCCACATTTCGTTGCCGGGCCGGCGCCGAATTGGCCACCCGACCGCCGATTCGAATCGTTCCTTCAGTCGGTTCCTCCAGACCGGCGATAATCCGTAAGGTTGTCGTCTTGCCACATCCTGATGGCCCAACAACCGCCAGTAACTCGCCGGACTGGACGCCCAAATCGAGTTTGGAGAGCGCTCTTACGCCGCTGTCGTAAACTTTTGTCACCTTTTCCAAAGCGATTTCCATGCTTCGATTCTAACCGAGGCTGACGTCGAACATTTAGAAAAACCCACAGAATCTTTGGTCCTCCTTATGTGTACATGCGTATAATAGACAACAGAGGAGGGGACCATGGATAATCGCGCCATTGCCAAAAAATTGACCGAGCACGCTCATCTACTCGAATCGCGGCGGGAGAGTTTGTTTCGAATTACGGCTTATCGCCGGGCCGCAGAAACGGTTCTTGGCCTGGATGAGCCGGTGGAAAACATCGTAGCCCGCCTTGGTCGGAAGGGCTTGCAAGAACTGCCGGGCATTGGCAGGCATTTGTCGTATACCATTGAAAGCCTTGTCCAATGTCAAAAACCACTTGTCCAAGGCAAAGAGTCAAAGACAGTGGACATTTGACATTGGACCTGTGACATCGGACCTTGTCATGTTCCAAAGCGTGCGCCGATTCCTGGAGATGATTCGATTCAGCCACACACTTTTCGCCTTGCCATTTGCCCTTCTCAGTGCGATTTTGGCCTGGCACACAAAGGAACAAGGATTTTCCTGGCTCGAACTGGCCGGCATCCTGTTGTGTATGGTGCTGGCGCGGAGCACGGCCATGGCCTTCAATCGCCTGGCGGATCGGGACTTGGACGCGGGCAATCCGCGCACTGCCCGGCGGCATTTACCCGCAGGCGAACTGTCCGTCCCTGTGGTCTGGTTATTTACATTGGCATGCGCTGCCGGCTTCGTCCTGGCCACTTTAATTTTTCTTTATGCGGAGCCGCCCAATCCCTGGCCCATCATCCTTTCCGGGCCGGTTCTCCTTTTCATTTGCGCTTA
>Ga0306924_10007612_pt1 | contig 10884 bp, 11 predicted proteins | sample sta12Can44000111_FD_203756 | JGI IMG/M metagenome (GOLD analysis project Ga0306924, IMG submission 203756) | Lab enrichment of tropical soil microbial communities from Luquillo Experimental Forest, Puerto Rico - statanox.12C.anox.44.000.111 (v2)... | ecosystem: Environmental > Terrestrial >...
AGATGGCGTCACGCCGATCAGGGATGAGCGGGTCCGGGGTCGGCTGGGCGAATTGTTCTTAAAGGCTCGGCTGGGTTGGCGGGACGACGTGAACCAGCAGCGCCATGAGGAGCGGCCCATAGATGTATACGTACAAGATGTTCGACGTCGGGTCTGTGCGAGAATTGCTCGGCTTGCCGAACCCGAGTGCAGCGAAAATTCCGGCGAGCCTGGCGAAACCTGAGCGCAACCCTCTAATCGGCGACCGGTGGGGATACGAGCTCGCGAACCGGGAGATCGGCAGGCAAGCTACGGCGGTCGGTGTCGGGACCGGGGGTTCGAATCCTGCTTCCTCATCGATGAGGCCGCGAACATTCGGTCTCCCACAGCGGGCTAGAAGGTGCCGCAATTCTGTTACGCTTGCGGGGCTGGACCGATGGTTCGAATCCGCTTTCCTCCAGCGGCGAGTCGAGCGAACCGGTGAAATTGACGATACGCTTTATGGTCGACCCAAACGTAGCGTTTACCGCGGTCCGCGCCTCGCGTGGCAAGGTGGTGCGGGCCGAACCGGTGAGCTCACAGGTGACCGGGGACCGATGGTTCGAATCCATCTCCCTCCAGGGAAGAGTCCGATGCGAACTTGTTCAGAAAAAGCGTCGTAGCTTCACGCACAAAATGTCGCCTGCGCGATCCCGTCCCCGTGCCGTTGTCGACGCGGCTCCGGCGGATCTCGACATCGTCCGCTATTGGGATCTCGCCGCCACCGAAAAAACCGAGTTCAACGATCCGGATTGGACCATCGGCGTCAAGCTCGGCCGCGATCGGAGCGACGGCTATTGGGTATTGCATATGGTGCGGGCGCGCGCCAATCCGGGCGACGTCGAACAGTTGTTGCTCAATACCGCCACGCAGGACGGCAAGCGGGTCAGGATCGGGTTCGGGCAGGATCCGGGGCAGGCCGGCAAGAGCCAGGCGCAGCATCTGGTGCGGGCGCTGAGCGACTTCACCGTGCGGCCGGCAACAGAGAGCGGCGACAAGCTGACGCGCTTCGGGCCGTTTAGCTCGCAGTGCCGCACCGGCAATGTGAAGATCCGGCGGGGGTCATGGAACGAAGAACTGTTCCGTGTTCTCGAAGGCTTCCCCGATCTCGCGCATGACGATGAGGTCGATGCCTGCAGCGGAGCCCTGGAAATGCTCAACCAGCAAATGAAAGGTTTGGGCATCTACAAACTCTACGAACAGCAAGCAGAGGCCGCCGCGGAGCGCAGCAAGCCACAACCTGTTCAAAACGTGCCCCAGCCCGGCTCGATGGAGTGGTTCGAGTGGGTCGAGGCGCAGAAGAAGAAAGGCTGAACCATGGCGCCTCTCGCGCCGAGATGTGTATGCGTGATGTCGATAACCTGAGCATACCGCTGCGAGGCGGCGCGGCATAGAGACTTCCGGTTTCGATCCGTACTCGCCCAGCACCTGCGGACCCGACCTCCATAGCGACATTGCACGACGAAGCCATAGCGCAGATGGCCATAGCGCTGAGGTTGATCACTCTCGCATTCGGATCGTTGCATGGTGTCCATGACAGGGCCCACAGCCCGTCATTGGGAACTGATGGTTCGAATCCAGCTCTCTCCAGCAGAGAGTCGCGCGAACTTCGAAGCTGATCGCCGCTCGCGAGAATAGATTCCAGCCCGCTACCGCGCCCGCTGGGTTCGTTGACGGAAGGCAAGCGGCGATCAGCGACACACCGCTTGTGCCCCCTGTGGCGCCCGGGTTGACGGGGACTCCCATCCCGGGGCTCCCGATCGCGAGGACCGGCTCACCCAGCGCGAGGCCGTTACTACCTGCGACCTGTTGCTAATCACCGGCAACCTCACCACCACCGACTTGATCGGTAATGGCGTTCTCGCATTACTAGCCCATCCTGATCAGCTGGCCAAACTCAGAGCTCAATGCGGTCGAGGAGATACTGCGCTACGACCCGCGTGTGGTGCAGACCCGTCGGTTGGCGCTGGAGCCGCTTGAGTATGGCGGAATGCAGGTGCAGGCGCCTGAGGTGATCACGACCTCGCTTCTGGCAGCCGGCCGCGACCCGGCGCGGCACTCCGATCCTCACGGCTTCGATATGGAGCGGACGGGCACGAGCCATCTCGCCTTTGGTGGCGGTGCGCATTTCTGCCTGGGGGTGCCGCTTGCCCGCGTCGAGGCGGAGATCGCGATCCGCTCGCTGTTCGAGCGTCTCCCCAGCCTGCGTCTCGATCCGCGGCATCCCATCGAGCATAAGCAAGTGCCGGTATTCAACGGGTTGAGGGCTCTGTGGGTCCGCGCTACGTGACGCTAGGCGGTCTCTCGAACCGTTGTTCCATCTTAGCGGGACCGATAGTTCGAATCCGTGTTCCTCCTGCGAAGAGTCTGCAAACCGTCAGTTCCTCAGCGGGTGTTGGTTTCGTGCATAAAGCGGGCGGTCAGAACGCGCGGCACGGCTCATCTCCCCAGTTGCAGCGAAGGACCGGGACGTCAGCAAGGCCTGTCCGGTCCTTCCGCGAGCCTCACGGGCTGAGGCCAGGACCGACGTACCGTCGCGAGCCTCTCGGAACCCCCTTCCACCCACACCAAATCCTCGCACGCGCACGCGAGGCGAGCCCATCTTCCTTCAGCTGCTCGGCGTCAAGGGAGCAGCCCAGGCCGGCTGCATCGCCGCGCCGCAGACGCGGCTGCGCGTAATGATCTGAAAATTTGCGAACTTGACCTTGAGCGTGACCGTTCCCAACGGCGGCGTATGGCGCTTACCAGTCGTTGGCAAAGACGGTTGCGGTACCAGCCGCGACGGTGCGGCGCGCCGTCTTCGGAAGCAGTCGCAAAATAGCTGACACGGGTTCTCGCGGAATAAAGAACCCTTCGTTGGGACCTCTGGCGGTCAGCCGACCACAGCACCGAAGATGCGCAGGTAGTTGCCGCCGGCGATCTTGCCCGCATCATCGGGGGTGAAGCCGCCGCGCAGCATCGCCGCGACGAGGTGCACCCACCGCGTGTAATCCTCGACGCAGCCCCGCGCATCGACTTGGTCGGTGCCGATGCTGACGTGATCGACGCCGACGATCTCGGCCATCTCCTTCAGGCCGTCAACATATCGATCGATGCTCGGAAAAAAGTGCCAGATGCCGACCGAGCCGCCGGTCTCGGCGATTGCCCGCGCATAGCTGGGGCTGACCTGCCGACCTGTGAGCGGCGTCGGCCCCATCGCCCGCGATCCCAGTACGGCCGTGTGCGACAGTACCAGCGGCTTCGTTGCGACCTTGACTGCCTGCTTCGCCATGTCCTCGGTCGCGTGCGCGACATCGCAGACAAAGCCGAGCCGATCACAGGCGCGGATCACTTCGACGCCGAATTCAGTGAGACCTCGATGCGTGATTGCGCCGGTCTGGAAATCGCCGATGTCGTTCGGCGTGTAATGCACGAGCTGCACATGCCGGATGCCCCGCCGATGCGCCTCCTCGAGCCGTTCGAGTTTCCGCTCGAGGAAGTCGAGGCCCTCCACATCGGCGATAATCGCCGGCTCTCCCACCTTGTGCGCCGCGTCGAGATCGGCGGCATTCAGCGCGCGGCGCACGCCATGATCGGCGACCAGTTCGTCCATCCAGGCGAGGCGGTCGAGGTGGTACCGGTAGAGCGCGCCCGGTTCCGGCGCGCGTATCGCGGCGAGCGCTCCTTCCGCGCTGCGGCGGAGCACGGGCCAGTCCGGCACGTCGGCCAAGCAGGCGACCGCCAGCGATCCCGCCCGCATCGCGGCGGCAAGATCGGTGCTCGGCGGCGCCTTCGAGATGATCCCAGTTTTGCCGCCGTGACTATGGACATCGACAGAAATGGAGTTGCGCAGGACGGCGAGCGCGGCCGCTGTGGTCTCGGCGGTCTGCGCCGCTTCCGTCGAACCGCGCGGTCCAGCCTCGCCGGCAAGCATCGCACCGACCGAGACCACCGGCGTGCCCCACACCCACGGTTGGGGTATCCCGACATGGCCATGACCGCAACAATCCATGGCTTCCTCCCAACGATTGCTACCGGTTTAGCCTATGCTGCGGTGATTGCTTGTCCAGCCCGCTCGATGATGGCCTGAAGCGCTTTTAGACCGTCGGTCAACGCAGCCGGCCCGGGCTGTAGAATGATCGGCGATTTGATTTCGTACAGCGCCCGGTTCCGCACGGCTGGTATTTGTTCGAAACCGGGTCGGGCGGCGAGCCGCTCGGGACGGAATTTCTTGCCGCACCACGAGCCGATGATAATCTCGGGGCGGCGGGCGATGATCTCCTCTGCTGTAACGATCCGCTCCTTTGCCGACTTTCCGACTGAGCGATCGGCGAAGATGTCGATCCCGCCGGCAATCTCGATCAACTCGGAAACCCAGGCAATGCCGGAAATCATCGGCTCATCCCACTCCTCGAAATAGACCAATGGTCGCGCCGCGCGCGCAATGGCCCGCCGGCGCGCGGCGGCAACTCCGGCCTCGAGCTCATCGGCAAGGCGGTCCGCCCGGTCGGCCGCGCCGACCAGCGCGCCCAGCACGCGGATCATGTCGAAGATCCCGGCGATCGTGCGCTGATTGAAGGCGTGAACGGCGACACCCTGGCGGATCAGCGCGGCGACGATATCGGCCTGGAGATCGGAGAAGCTCAGGACCAGGTCGGGACGCAGATCGAGGATTTTCCCGAGGTTCGCCGAAGTGAAGGCCGAAACCCGCGGCTTGTCGCGGCGCGCCTCTGGAGGACGCACACAATAACCGGAGATGCCGACGATGCGGTCTTGCTCACCAAGGAGATAAAGGGTTTCGACAGTCTCCTCGGTGAGGCAGACGATCCGTTGCGGTGGAAACACCCCTCGGGGACTGACTTTATTTTGCCGCGACTGCAGATTGCTCACCGACGATCAGCCGCTCGACCATGCGCCGCATCTGCGTTCTGTTGGCGTCGGAGGCGATGTCGACGAGGCCCTGTTCGCCGAGCTCGTCGGGGCGTTTCTGCTGCGCTTCGACCATCTCCTTATCCTCGAGAAATGTGGGTGCGATCTCGCGATAGAGCTGCTCGGTTGCCTCGGGATCGTTCTGCCGATAGCCATTCGCCGCTGACCAGAAGTAGAAGCAGCTGGTCTCGGTCTCCGGTGTGAGACCATGGAACAGCCGGAACTGGAAGCGGAAGTCGCGCTGCGGGTTGTCGGTTGCGATGCTGGCGTCGGTGGCACCCGTCCATTGCAGGACCGTGTTTGGCGCGACGAATTCGAATTCCTGGCAGCGGTCGACGCGACCCTTGAAGCCGGCTGCCTTCACATAGCTCGGCGGCGGCAGCGAGTTGCGCATCCACCGCGTGAACTTGAGGCCGGTCGGAGTCCGCACCGTTTTCATGTTGGCTTCGACATGCGCGCCGGGGTTGCCGCCGACGGTGCGGGCATGCAGATAGCCGAGATGCGTCAGGTCCATCAGATTGTCGACCATTAGCATGTAATTACCGTTGATCGCGTAGACGGCGTGCTTGTTCGGCCAATGCGCCGGATCGTTGTGATACGGAAAATCAACGATCTTGGCTGGGTCGGCCAGCGTCGGATCACCCATCCACAGCCACACCAGCTGGTCCCTCTCAACGGTCGGATAGCTGCGCACTTTCGCGTCCTGCGGGATCATTTTTTGCCCGGGGATCATCACGCAGCGTCCGGTCACGTCGAAAACGAGGCCGTGATACCGCACTGAATGCCAGCCTCGACGAGGCTGCCGAGATGCAGCGGCGCAGCGCGATGACAACAGCGGTCCACAAGTGCGGCCGCCTCGCCCGAGCCGTCGCGAAACAGCACGACCGGATCCCCGCAGATGCGGCGGGCGAGCGGCTTGTCACCGAGCTCGTCGGCCCAGGCACCGATATACCAAGCGTTGCGCAGCAACATTCTCGACCTCCTGGAATTTTTCGTGGGCAATCTTAGGCCTAGGCCAGCGCCGCACGCACCGCCGCCAGCCGCTCCAGCGAACCCAGGACCTTCGGCTGATCGCTGGTGAGATGACGCACGAGGATGTCGGTATAGCCGAGCTTCTCGAAGGTCCGAAACTGTTCTGCGACTTCGTCGACCGATCCCGCGATCAGGGCTTCGGCCGGAATACCGCGGTAGCCTTGGCTCAGCGCCTGCTGAAGTACCGCTTGCGCCTCGGACGACGATTGGGCGACGTAAATGTCGCGCCGCAAGGCGACGGTGTTTGGCTGCCTGCTGTAAGCCGCACAACGCTCACGATAGAGATCGGCCTGCGTGCGTGCCTCCGCGCGGGTGAGGCTGGGGCTCGCGATCCAGCCCTCGGCCAGCCGTGCCGCGCGGTCGATGGCGGGCGTCGCACTGGCGCCGATCCAGACCTCGACGGGCTCGGCTGGACGCAGTGCCAGGCTCGCTTCCGCGACGCGGAACCGGCGGGAGGAGCTCACCGTCTCGCCCGCCAATAAGCGCCGGATGATGTCGAGAGCTTCCTCGAAAGCCGAAGGACGCGTCCGGATGCTGGCGCCCATCGCGGCGAACCGGGCTTCGCCCCAGCCGAGCCCGCATTGCATGATGAAGGGGCCCTGCGTGATCGCAGCCAGCGTACCGATCTGCTCCGCCACCAGCACCGGGTGCCACAGAGGGAGCAGAAACAGGCATCCGGCCGGGGCCTCGCCCCACTCCGCGAGAAGCCGCCCGAGCATTGGGGTGTTCTGATAATAGGGCGTCGGCGAGACGTGCTGATCGCCAACAAACAGGGAATCGAGCCCGGCGCGGTGTGCCGCCGCGGCTCGCTCGATCATCCAGCGTGCTCCTTGGCGCGGGTCTTTCGCGTCCGGGTGATTGCTCGTCAGCGAGATCCCAACTCTCATCGCCTTATCCTTGTCGCCGGCTCAAGCTTTGATCAGACCCGAGCTCGCTGTCCAAGCCAAGGATAGATTGCGGTTGCGGTCGCGAAAACTCCGGCTTCTTGTCGACCGCGCGGTGATTGCTGCCCAGGACGCGTTAAGCGCGATCCGTGTGGCGGTTTGGGGCAAAGCCCCGGCTAAACCATGCGAATCAGGTTGGTTACACCCCAGGCGACGAGGAGCACGCCGCTGAACCGGCTCATCCAATCGCCCCCTGGCATCGCCTTCTCCAACAGCACGAACAGAGCGATCGCGCCAACCCACGCGAGGTTCATCAGTCCACCAACGAATAGAAGCGCCATCAACATCCAGCAGCAACCGAGGCAGAAGAAACCGTGACGCACCCCGGTCCCGACTGCGCCAAGCAAACCTTGTCGCCAGTGACGGACCAGGAACTCGGTGGGCGAACGACAATGCCTAAGGCAAGCGTCCTTTAAGGGAGTCCATTGGTAGACACCTGCGGCGATTAGAACCGCGCTGGCCAAAATCGCGTTGCCGAACGCCATCTTCTCAGATATTAGCCCGGCTCCGTCGAGACGCCATTGCAGGAGGGTAGCGCCGAGGCTGAACCCGGACCAAACGAGAAGATAGCCCAACGCAAAGAGCATTGTCGTAGTCGGAACGAGATTGGAATTGTCTTGGCGCTCCCACGCGAGCGTAGTGACCAAGAGCACAGTCGGCGCAGCAGTCGGCAGCATCATAGCCACCATCATCACCCACCACATAACCAAGATCAGCAACGCATACGGTTGGCTCCACACGGGCGTCATGGCCATCATCTGCCCGCCGCCCATATCCATCATCCGTCTCGATGCCACCACCGAGCAACAGATAGGCCCATGCCGCCGCCGTGACCGTGGCGAGCGCGCCTAACACTACGGCTCGGCGGTGGCGAAGAAGCCCGGTGAGCAACTCGATCCGCATCTCTCGCCTATTCGACGATGCCCTGGTTGCTTAAACGCAAAGGGTCGGATGTTTGGTCGGCTCTGTCCGCGGCATCTGCTAGGCGATCAAAATCACGAGCCTTGCTGTGCAATCGCTCCTTGACAGCCCGCGTCGTCACCGCTTCGGCCGATCGGCGCGCTTCCGCAGCCTTCCGGCGATAAAATCGTGCCGGTAGAGTTGGTGTGCCTTCGGGCTGATCCATATCGCAAAGTTAGCAAGACCACCGGGCAGGAGCGAGCCTCAGAATCGCACCCCCGCCCGCTGAACCGCCCTGGCGCCAGCGGTCAAATGGCTGCAAGCTGAATCTACCAAAAGACATACCCGCAGCCCTGTTCTGGTCGGTGGCGGTTCGGCCTCGACAACAGCAGGAGGATGCCGTGATCATTGCACCGATCTGCAATATCCTTGATTTATAAGGAAGCGGCCGCAACTCTGTAATCGGTCGAGACTACTAAACCCCAGGAACCTTCGAGGGATGAACGAGCGCCTGGAGCCTCGTATTCGCATTCTGCTCGGATCGTCCATAGCGATCGGTCCCGGCAAGGCCGCGCTCTTGGAAGCGATCGGGGATACCGGATCGATAGCCGCCGCTGGGCGGCGCATGGGCATGAGCTACCGTCGCGCTTGGGTTCTTACCAAGACCATGAATGCTTGTTTCAAGGAACCGCTTATCGAGACGGCAAAGGGCGGTTCTGGTGGTGGCGGTGCCCGGCTAACCGATACGGGGTGCGAGGTTCTGGCGCTCTACCGAGCGATGGAAGACCACGCAGCAACAGCCGTCATGTCGGAGATGGATAAACTGCGGGCATTAATGGTCGATGAGCCACCCGAGGACTGACCTAACAGCCTCGATATGCAAAAAAATACCATATCGGACTTGATGATCTGATGTGATGAATTAGGCCGAGCACTCTATTCAAGAGGCTCGCCTGTGCACGCCCTTCTCGATGCCCTCGCCGCTGCTTGGCAGTTAGTTCTGTCGGGCGACCCCACTCTCGTCGCCATCGTATCACTGTCCCTCAGCATCAGCTCACGGCCGTTGTTCTCGCGTCCATCCTGGGGTTGCCGCTCGGGGCGGCGCTCGCCGTGTTGCGGTTTCCAGGCCGGAATGCGGTGATTGTGGTCGTGAACGCGCTCATGGGTTTGCCGCCTGTCGTCGCTGGCTTATTCGTCTATCTGATGCTGTCGCGTTCCGGCCCCCTCGGGAGCCTCGGGCTGCTGTTCACGCCGACAGCGATGGTAATTGCGCAAGTGGTGTTGGTCACACCCATCATCGCGGCGGTCGCCCGGCAGATGCTCGAAGACCTATGGCGTGAATACGGAGAACTCTACATCCTTGATGGGGTTGGCCGGGTCCGCACCATCTACTCGCTCCTGTTGCTCGGGCGGTTCAGCCTCTTTACTGCGGTGCTTACCGGTTTAGGCCGAGCGGCTGCCGAAGTTGGCGCGATCCTGATTGTCGGTGGCAACATCGCTGGCGTCGCCCGCACGATGACGACGGCCATTGCGTTGGAGACAAGCCGAGGCGATCTCGCCCTCGCGCTCGGCCTTGGTATCATCCTCCTGGGCCTGATCCTGGCGATCAACTCGACGGCGCAGTTCTTTCGCAACACCGCCAGGAGGATGGCGGCGATATGATCGAGCGGGTCCTGTCCGTAACCTTCGCATTTCTGCTTCTGCTGGGGTCGACGTCGGCCGTCGCTCAAGAGCAGTTCATTACCGTGGCCTCTACGACCTCGACCGAGGAATCCGGGCTGTTCGGATATTTGCTACCCTCGTTCACGAAGCAGACCGGCATCGAGGACAGAGCCGGGATATTGCCGCGTCCGAAACGGAGGATCCCGATCTGGCTGGGAGGTTTCAGCGAGGCTGCGTTCGACCGGGCAGCCATGATCGGGGACGGATTCCTGTTTTCAGGCCGGACACAAACCGAAGCGATCCAAATCAAGGCGAGGATCACGGCTAAGTTGCGCGAGCTCGGAAGGGATGCCGATGCATTCGGCTTCGAGTCCATCCAGCAATACAGTCGCGGGGACAACCAATGGCCCGGCGATATTGCGGCGTGGCGCCAAGCGGGGGGGAGCCACATATCGGTCGTGACGATGGGCGCGAACCTCACTACCGTGGACGGCCACATCGAAGCCATCAAGCGTTGGCGTGACGTCTACAACTCGGTCCGTTAGAGCTCTGCAGCATGGTCAACAACCTGTGCAGGAGGGCTTTGCAATGGCGGGCATGAAGATCAGCTCCCGCTGCTAATTGGCGGCGCTGCCTCTGGGAAAAATGACAATAGAGACAGCAGATGCGTCATCCGGTATGCCGGAAATGGAGAACCAATAATCTTCAAAAGCCCGTTCTTTCGCATGAATTTCGTCGTAGGTTGCGGCGATTGCGATATTATCGGCGCCATTAATTATAAAGGCGTCTGTCGCTGGCTCATGCCCAGTGTTGCGGAATGGGACCGGGACAGTAATGGCCTCCGTTGACGGAGCACTTGGTATGCCGCTCCGTAGGAGACGCCGGGGGTCAACCTGAATCTGGGCTCGTTCGACTCGATATTGGATTCCGAGACCGCCGTTTGAGGGTCAGCTTGCTGGGAAGCTCACGAGTGAGTAGCGTCGAGGAACTGAGAGTTCGCAGACTCTGCGCTGGAGGGAGATGAATTCGAAATTCCAGTTCCGCGCCAAATCAGTAACGCCTTGAGTCGTCCGAGATGAGCCCGATCGTCCGTCGGCAGTGTGATCAGAGCAGTTGCGAGTTGCCGGACGGCCCGAGCACGCTCGCGGGCGGTGCGCGCTGGATACGTATCGGGTACGCTGCGCGCTGCGTCGTCGGCTTGCACGGCGAGCGCGCGGCCCTACCAACAGGAGAACCGCCAATGTCGATCGAGATCATTCCGACGGGCGCCGCGCTCGGCGCCGAGATTCGCGGTGTCGACTTGGCCCGACCCATCGACGACGAGATGTTCGCCGCTATCGAGCGCGCCTACAATGATCACGGCATCATCTTCTTCCGCGATCAGCACATCACGCCCCCGCAACAGGTTGCTTTTACCCGC
>Ga0306924_10007616_pt1 | contig 10882 bp, 10 predicted proteins | sample sta12Can44000111_FD_203756 | JGI IMG/M metagenome (GOLD analysis project Ga0306924, IMG submission 203756) | Lab enrichment of tropical soil microbial communities from Luquillo Experimental Forest, Puerto Rico - statanox.12C.anox.44.000.111 (v2)... | ecosystem: Environmental > Terrestrial >...
TGATCGCATAGGCGGTCTCGCCGTGAACCGCATCATCGCCGACTGCCAGCTGCGCGTCAGCCATGCGCAACGGCACGAAGATCGAGATCACCTTGAGAATGACGAAGGTGGCGATCGCGTTGAAGACGATGATGAAGGCTGCACCCGCGAGCTGGAGCAGAAGCTGGTTGCCGGTGTCGCCGTAGAGCAAGCCGGTCACACTGACCCCTGGCGCGTCCTTGTCGGTGCCGATGTATTCGAGCATGTCCGGGCACGCGAGGACGCCCACCAGCAGCCCGCCGGTCAGGCCGGCGATCCCATGAGTTGAGAACACGCCCAACGTATCGTCGACCTTCATCATGAAATTGGTCTTCTGGAACTTGTTCATCGAAGCCCATGGAATGATGCCGGCCACAATACCGATGATGATCGCGCCCCAGCCGTTGACGAAGCCGGCGGCGGGCGTGATCGCCACCAACCCCGCAATCATGCCGTTGACCGCGCCGATGATCGACGGCTTGCCGTAAGCGATCTTGTCCATCAAGGTCCAGACGAGAAGGGCTACCGCCGTAGCCGTGTTGGTGTTGAGCACGGCGGCGCCGGCATCATGGTTGGCGAAATAGGGATCGCCGCCGTTAAAGCCGTTCCACCCGAGCCACAACAGGCCGGCGCCGATCAGCGTCACGAGCAGGCTGTTGGGCGGAAATTGCTCGCGGTCAGCCTGCAGGCGCGGCCCGATTACGGCCGCAGCGACAAAGCCCGACGTGCCGGCGGCGAGATGGATGACGTAACCGCCCGAAAAGTCCTGCACACCCAGCTGGGACAGCCAGCCGCCGCCCCACAGGCTGAATGCGCCGACCGTATACACCAGGGTCATCCACACCGGGCAGAAGATCGCCCAGGCCGTGAAGTTCATGCGGCCGAGCACTGCGCCGCCAAGGATGATCACCGTGATCGCGGCAAAGACGAACTGGAAGAATATCAGAGTGGCCATCGGGAACGTCAGTTCCGGCATGCCGGCGGCCGCCGCTGGTATTGTCGCCTGACCGGTCATGAAATTCGCTGAAGTCGCCAGCGCCGGTTTCCCAAGGAAGGGAAACCATTGTTCGCCAAATGCCATGTTGTAATCGAATAGAACCCATACAACCAACACTGAGGCAAAGGCGTAGAAGCACATGAAGGCGGAATTGATCGCCCATTTCTGCTTGACATATCCGGCGTAGAGAACGGCTAGGCCGGGGATGCTTTGCAGGCCGACAAATGTCGCGGCCGCCAGCTGCCATGCGTTGTTGCCGCTGTCGAGCCACTTGGGTGATGGTACGAGCATTACTTGTTCCCTATTTTTTGCCGGTGGAGAAGCTGACAGTTTTCCTGCCCCCAAAGCAGGCCGAATGCGAGTGCGGGGATACCGCAGCGGAGGCAAGCGGCATGCCAGTTGCGCTTTGCGGGGAAAAGCCGCCCGCAAATACTTGGTTTTCGCAAATCCAGCCCACCCGACGTCGCGCCGAACGGACGATTCGCCTAAAATTTAGGCATAGATGGCGGGCCTAACGGCAATGGCGCGACCGCCTTTGCAGGAAGCTCGGCTTTGGGTATGGATCGGCACATGGCAACGTGCACGCAACCATGTTCCGCAACCGAGTCCTCGCAGCCGGGATAGCCGGGTTGGCAGCGGGTTTGGCCGTTGTGACGGTCAACTGCGAGGCGCAGGAGGGGGAAATAGCAATCACCTGCACCAATCCTGTCAGCGGTACGTCGTGGCAGATTATAATCGATTACCGCAAGGCCACCGTCGATTCCTATCCGGCCGCGATCACGCACGGCGAGGTTTCCTGGTTCGATCCAAAGGACGGCGGCAATTATCGGCTCGACCGCAAATCCGGCGATCTTACGGCAAGTGTCGCGTCGAGCACCGGCGGCTATTTTCGACATAGTCACTGCAGTCTGGACAAATCGCGGTGAGCACCTGGAGACGCGACTGATGGCGGCTGAGAGCGGTATACGGGCAAGTGTCGGGTTTGCGTCGAATACCGGGCCGCGCAAACACAATGAGGATTTCGCCGGGGCCCTGTTGGGCTCGGAGCTCCCCGAGCCACGTCAGGAGGTGATCGCCGCGATTGCCGATGGCATCGGCGGCGCCAAAGGCGGTCGTGTCGCCGCCGAGACTGGTGTGCGCGGGTTCTTGGATGGCTTTTGCGATCTGCCCGAGACGATGGAGGTGCAGCGGGCAGGGGCCAGGATCGTCAGTGCGCTCAATGGCTGGATCAATACGATGGGCCGCCACGACCCCAACCTCGCCGGGATGGGTTGCACATTGACAGCGCTAGTGCTGCGCGGCCGCATCGCGCACGTCCTTCATGTGGGAGACACGCGTGCCTATCGATTGAGCCGCGACCGCCTGACCTGTCTGACTGCGGACCACGTACGCCAACACGGTGCCGGTCGCTCGCACACGCTCAATCGCGCGCTCGGAGTGGAGACGGAGGTGCGCCTCGACTACGCGAGTCAGCCGGTGGCGCCGCACGATCGTTTCCTGTTGTGCAGCGACGGCGTGCACGGGTTTCTGCCGGACCAGAGGATTACTGATATTCTGCGCGAGCGCTCTGCCCCTGAGGATACCGCCGCGGCGCTGGTTGCGGCCGCGCTCCAATCCGGCAGCACCGACAACTGCACCGCACTGGTGTTGGACGTGGTGGCGCTGCCGACCGCACACTCCGCCGATATCAGCGCCGCCATTTTGCAGCTGCCGGTGATCCCGGTGCCGCTGCGAGGGGAGACAGTCGACGGCTTCGTATTGAAGGCGCTGATCTCGGAGGGGAGATACACCCGGCTGTTCGCCGCCGAGGACGAAATCGACGGCGGCAGCGTCGCGTTGAAATTTCCCAAGCCCGAGATGGCCAGCATCGAAGCATACCGCGCGGCTTTCGTACGTGAGGCTTGGGTGGGTGCTCGAGTGCACCATCCCTCGATCGGGCGCGTGATCGAATTGCCGCCTGGACGCCAGACCTGTCTCTATACGGTCATGCCGCTCTATCAGGGCGAGCTTCTGGAGAGACGTCTTGCGCGGCCTCCGGCGCTGGGATTAGAGGAAGGGCGGAACATCGCCGTCACGCTCGCTCGCGCGGCGGCTGCGCTGCATCATGCCGGCATCATTCATCGCGACATCAAACCGGACAACGTGATCCTTGAAGGCGGGGGATCGCTGAAGCTGATCGATCTCGGGGTCGTTCGAGTGCCCGGGCTAGAGGAATTTCCGCCAGAGAACATCCCCGGCACAACGGCCTACATGGCGCCCGAAATGTTCGCAGGCGAAGCCGGCAACGAGCACACCGATATTTACGCGCTGGGCGTCACGATGTTTCGCGCCTTCACGGGCGAATTCCCGTACGGCAATCTCGACGCCACCAGCCCGCCGCGCCGTAACCAATCGAGGGATTTTTGTGCGCTGCGGCCGGACCTTCCGGCCTGGCTCGCGGCGTCGCTCGCGCGCGCGATAGCGCTCGACCCGGCGAAGCGCTTCCATGACATGACCGAGTTTGCCTTTGAGATGGAGGCCGGGCCGCCGCGCGCGCTGACTGAAATTCCCCGGCCCCGCACGCTTTATGAGCGCGCGCCCCTCCAGGTTTGGCAAGGCTTGGCTGTGCTACTGGCACTTGCGCTCTTGGCGGCGCTGCTGACGCGCTGATTGCGCCTCGGCGCTTGATTTGTAGCGATGCAGGCCCAATCGAGCGCCAATAGACATAAATTCTGCTTAAATTTTAATCTTTGCGTTCTGCAGTCAGAGCCACCAGGTTTGCACGCGCCGAAGATGGCAACGCCTCCGCCGTCGCAGGGGGCCGATCGCTGCCGCCTCAGCCCGATGCGCGCCGGCCGATCAGCGACAGCCCGCGCAGAACGTCGATCGCCTGGGTTAATTGCTCGTCACTCGGCGAACCGATCTCGCCAGTGGCCACCGAGGGGGCCTCCGGCGGCGCCGGCGTAGGCGTGGCGCCAGCGGGGGCATCGGCCGGCGGCTTGGCGGCGGCCCTGTCGGGTTCGTCAGGGTTCTTCAATGCCCCCGGCAAATCGGCTTCGTGCCTCCCTTCGCCGTGCCCGAGCTTTGCGAGCTTGAGCGCACTGACGCCGACATCGGGTTCGAGACCCTTGCCCTGTATCTCGCGGCTGTTGGGGGTTGTGAACCGTGCGGTCGTCAGACGGATCGCCCCGCCATTGCCGAGTGGAATCATAGTTTCGATCGAGGCCTCGCCAAAACTCTTGGTGCCGAGCATCACCGCCCGATGATTGTCCTGCAGCGCGCCGACCACGAGCTCTGCTTCCCGCGCGGTGCCGCCATTGATCAGGGCGACGATCGGCAAGCCCTTTGCTACGTCGCCGGGAGTGGCGCTGATCTTTTTGGTGCTGGCCGGCTTGCGGCCTTTGACGACGACGATGTCGCCCTTGTCGATCAGCGCATCGGCGGTCGCTACCGCGGCATCGAAGCTGCCACCGGGATTGTTGCGCAAGTCGAGAATAAAGCCGACCAGCTTATTGCCGGTCTTCTGCCGCAAATCCTGCACCGCCGCGCTCAGCGCCGCCGCGGTTCCCGCATCGAAGCCGGCAACCCTGAGATAGCCGATATTGCCCGCCTCCACGCGCGAGCTCACGGTCTGAAGCTTGAACGGCTTGCGTTTGATTTTGAGCTCGATCGGTCCGCTGTTGCCACGGCGCAAGGTCAGTTCGACCTCGCTGTCCGCGGCGCCGCGCAGCTTCTGCTCGGCTTCACTCAACGTCAGATCGTAAGTCGGCTCCTTGTCGATTGCAAAGATCAGGTCCCCGGGCGTTACACCGGCCTCGGCGGCAGGCGAACCGTCTTGGGGTGAGATTACCCTCAGCTGTCCGCTTTCGATCGTCACCACCAGGCCGAGGCTGGCTTGGTTATCATTTGCCGGTTCCTGTAAGGCTTTGAATGCGGCTTCGTCGAGAAAGGACGAGCGTGGATCGAGGCCGGACAACATGCCGGAGATGGCAGCTCCGATCAGCTTTGTATCGGATATCGGGTCGACCGCGTCCTGGCGAATCCGTTCAAAGGCCTCGTCCAAGAAATTGAGTTCTTCATAGACGGTCTCATTCCCGGATTTTGGCTGCGCAAAAGCGCCGGCCGAAGAGAGCGTGAATATCAGGGCGATGATCGCCATTTTTCGCATGCGCAGCTGTCCTCCGTGGATCGCGCCGATCCTTCATCGAGACGGTACCCCAGAATCATGGCATTAGCATGATTTTCGCGGCGCCTCCCGGCCCAGCTGCGGGTCTTGCCCGGAGGCAGCATCCGATGCTTCTCTGCTGCGTGGAAAAGCCGCACGGCTCATAACGGGGAACTCAATTGGATGATCTTGAGCGAATCAGCCGAACCAGGCTTCCATTTGCCGAGCTCCTGGGCATCAAATTCACCAGCGCCTCGCCCGAGAAGATCGTCGCGGAGATGACGGTGAGAGAAGAGCTGTGCACGATTCCCGCAATCCTTCACGGCGGCGCGATCATGGCGTTCGCCGATACGCTCGGCGCCATGGGCACCATCGTCAACCTGCCGCAAGGCGCCGGGACCACGACAATCGAGAGCAAGACCAATTTCGTCGCACCGGCGCCGGTCGGGACGCGGATCATCGGGGAGACGACGGCGGTCCATCGCGGCCGGCGGACGATGATCTGGCAAACGCGCATCTCGACAACGGAGGGCCGCCTCGTCGCCCTCGTTACTCAGACGCAGCTCATGCTCTGAGCGCGTTGTCGTGGGACGCGCCGCTCAGATGACGCCCTCCGCGCGTAGCACGGCGATCGCGGCCGCGTCGTATCCGAGCCGCCGGAGGATCTGATCGGTGTGTTCGCCGATGCGTGGCGCCGGGCGGCGATAGCTGCCGGGGGTCTCCGACAGCTCGATCGGGGTCGGCGCCAGCGGCACGGTTCCCTCGAGCCCGGGAAACGGGACTTCTTCGAGAAGGCCGGCGGCCCGGATGTGCGGATCGTCGAGCGCCTGCTGTGGCGAATAGACCTGCCCGGCGACGGTCCTCGCCTCCTCGAGCGCGGAGAGGGCTTCGGCGCAGGTCTGCGATGCGCACCATTCGCTCATCCGCCTGATGGGCGGCGACATTCTTCGTCCCGCCCGGCTCCGCGTGGTCGCTGTCATCTCAGCTCACCGCACTTTGTGTTCGTTGACGCGGGTATCCGTCGAAGGGTCGTTACGATCATCGCGCCAAGTGGGGTGATTGAAGTGGATGACGAAGTCGCCATTGTAGGACGCAACCGCTTCGCCGAATACCAGTCTGCCGATGCGCCTCCAGTTGGCGAAGCGGCGGCGCTGAAAGAACACCGGGCCACAAGTCGAGCCCTCGTCCGTTATCTCGATGTGAAACGTCAGGCTGCGCTTTGGCGTGGGATCGCCGCGATCGTAGATTTGCGCCATGATTTCATCGCGAAAGTCCAATTCCTCTCCGACGATCCGCGGCTGCGCGGGATCGACCAATAGCCGCATGAACGCCGGCGCACGGGTCGGTTCCCCCTCGGGTTTGCCCAGTTCGGCGACCTGGTAGAGCTGGCGTTGTGTCGGCTGCTTGTCGGTCAGATTGAAAAGGACCGCCTCGACGAGCAGGACCGGGGCCCCGAGCCCGCGCCGCCAGCTGGTGGTATTGGGCGCGTTGCGCAGTTCAGCGTCGTTGATGTAATCGGTCCGGTCGCCGCCGATATCTTGCTGAGTGAAGAAGTTGGCGGTGCGCAGCGGCTCGAGATGGTCTGGATCGGTCGTCGGAAACAGCTTACCGACGAGCGACAGAGACCGCTCCTGGCCGCGCCGCGTCTCCTTGCAGCAGGTGGAGTAGCGCGCAATCGCCAACGCTCGGCTGCCGCTCCGAAAATAACCGGAATACGACGTCTGCTCGGTTATTTCCCAGAAACCGGTCAAGCATACGCCGTTCGGATGAATGATCCGCCGAAACCCCCTGCGATCGGCGCCCCAACGCAGATCGGCTCTCGAATCGACCGCTCTGGCAACTGCCTGCCGAAAAAAATATGGCGGGCCGAAGGGCGGCAGGCCGCGCAGCACGCTCGCCAGCGTCACATCATAGACGGGCATCGCCGGTTCACTGGGCCCGCCCCATACCTTCTGGTACGGATTGGCGAACAACGCGGCGCGCACTTCGGAAAAGCGCGACCCCACATAGGCCCTGTCTTCTTCGGTTACCTGTTCCGCCCCGATATACGAGCTGTTCATTCTGCCAGCGCTCCTGCTTTGGCAACCCGCAACGCAGCGCCCGGCCCACGGGGTCAAGAACACCGTGCACCAGAGCCGGGCAGCGCCCAAGAATAGTCCCGACGGCCCATCGTGCTATAATCCGCGGTGGCGTACGATGCGTCGACGCACTGGGGAGAAAGCGGATGAACAGGGCGGAATTCGAGACCGAGCTAAGCATGCAAGGATACGGCGAAATCGTCGATCGCCGCATGGAGGCGAACGCGGTAAACCCCGAGCATGCCCACGAGTTCGACGCGCGGCTGCTCGTCCTCGAAGGCGAGATGACGATTGCGAGCGAGGGCAAAGAGCGCACCTACCGCGCCGGCGACACGTTTGCGATGACCGCGGGATGCCGGCATACCGAGCATAGCGGAGTGGAGGGAGTGCGCTATCTTGCGGGACGGCGGTACCACCAGCAGGCGGCGAGCTAGCTCGGGGTAACGGTCGGGCCGCCGGTCGGATCGCGGGATCGCGCTGCCGCCGACTGAGCGGCCTTTGGCCTCGTCACTACCCGTCCCAATCAGGGGATGAGCTGCGATGGATACTTCTGCTGTTCTCGAGTATGGCGCACCCGAACCGGGCGAGACCGCGTCGGTAATGGCGGACAAGCTGCGCTTTCATACCGATGCCTGGGCCCTCTCCGCCGACCTGAAAGCCAAGCACCCGGCGATCGTCGTCATCGATGCCAGGTCACACGACGCCTATGTGCAGGCTCACATTCCGGGTGCCGTCAGCTTGCCGCATCGGGAAATGATGCGAGCCTCGACGCGGCATCTCGATCCCGACAAGGTCTACGTTGTCTATTGCGATGGGATTGGCTGCAACGCCTCGACAAAGGGGACGTACAAGCTCTCGCAACTCGGGTTCCGCGCCAAAGAGCTGCTCGGTGGCTTGGACTGGTGGCGCCGCGATGGACATCCAATCGAGAGGTTACATGAGGCGTCGGGGACGCGCGGTGCAGCCGAGCATCCCCAGCCGCCGCCAGCGTGAAGCGTTGCGAGGTCGGCAGAGGTTGCCCCTAGCGCTCGCGGGGGCTGGCGTCCGAAGGCCAGGAGAAGGGACGATGTCGCTCAACACGGTCAAGACCCCGACAATCGAGCAGCTGGATGAGATCGCGACAGAACTCGGCCTTACCTTCAGTGAAGCCGATCTCGCCGCACATCACAAAGCTCTGGCGCCGGCATTCGAAGCGTACAACCGCCTTGACCAGATGCCGGACGAGCTGCCGCCGGTCACCTATCCGCGGCTGCCGGGCCGCCGCCCCGCTCCGGAGGAAAACCGCTACGGCGCCTGGTACGTCAAGACCGAGATCGAGGGCGCCGCCGCCGGCAAGCTCAAAGGCAAGAGGGTCGCGCTCAAGGACAATATCTGCCTGGCCGGCGTGCCGATGATGAACGGCGCCTCGACGATGAAAGGCTATGTGCCGGATGTCGACGCCACCGTCGCGACGCGCATTCTCGACGCCGGCGGCACTATCATCGGCAAGACGGTGTGCGAATATTTCTGCTTCTCGGGCGGCAGCCATACCAGCGCCACCGGTCCGGTGCACAACCCGCATCGTACCGGCTATTCGGCTGGCGGCTCCTCCTCGGGCAGCGCCGCCGTCGTCGCTGCGGGCGAGGTGCCGATGGCATTGGGCGGCGACCAGGGCGGCTCGATCCGCATCCCCGCCTCGTTCTGCGGGATCTACGGACTGAAGCCGACCCATGGTCTGGTGCCCTATACCGGCATCATGCCGATCGAGCTGACCTTGGACCATACAGGCCCAATGACGGCGACGGTAGAAGACAACGCGCTATTGCTAGAAGTATTGGCCGGGCCGGACGGGCTCGACCCGCGGCAACACGGCGCCGCGGCCAAGCCTTACCGAGAAGCATTGGGCAGAGGCGCCACCGGGCTGCGCATCGCCATCGTTGAAGAAGGCTTCGGGCATCAGCAATCATTGACGCAAATCGATGCGGTCGTGCGCGAGGCCGCTGAGCGGCTCAGAGGATTGGGCGCCACGGTCGATACCGTATCGGTCCCGATGCACCGCCTCGGCTCGGCGATCTGGCTGCCGATCGCCGCCGAAGGCGCCCTGATGCAGATGATGCTCGGCAATGGCTTCGGCTTCAATTGGCAGGGGCTCTACGTCACCTCGATGGTCGATTTCCACAGCGGCTGGCGCAATCGGGCAGACGAGCTTTCCGACACCCTCAAGAACACGATGTTGCTCGGCCACCACATGGTGACGCGCTACCGCGGCCGTTATTATGCCAAGGCGCAGAACCTGGTGCGCCGGCTGCGCCGCGCCTATGACGAGGTGCTGTCGCGCTACGACTTGTTGCTAATGCCCACGCTGCCGATCGTCGCGACGCCATTGCCGGAGGCCAATGCGCCGGTCGCTCAGATCCTGCAGCGCGGCTTCGAGATGCTGGCCAACACCGCGCAGTTCGACTGCACCCACCATCCGGCGATGAGCTTGCCCTGCGGCCTGGTCGACGGCCTGCCGGTGGGCATGATGCTGGTCGCCAAAGCCTTCGCCGAGGAGACGATCTACCGCGCTGCTGCCGCCTTCGAGCGGGGCGTCGACTGGAAATCCCTGCGGGCGGGGTAACGCTTCACGCTGGAGACATTGATGGAAGAGACCGTCACGGCGGCCACGGCGAATCGAGACTTTTCTCGGCTGCTGCGCGGCGTGCGGGAGGGACGGAGCTACCTCATCACTGCACATGGAAGACCGCTGGCCCGGCTTGTGCCCACGGAAGACGGCGATGTTAAGGAGCGCCGGTTGCGCAGCGCCGCGTTGCGCGCGCTGATTAAGCGTGTACGATCACAGCCCACCGTCAATGTCGGGCAATGGACGCGCGACCAGCGTTACGACAGATGCCATCAATCAGTTACGCAATGACCGTGGCATTGTCTAATCAAGCAAGATAATCTAAGCTCCGCCCGCGTCTAGACATGTGAGGGTTATCGGTGCTCCCGCTGTCGTGATTCCGGCACAAACGATTGCGAGAACAAACGAGCTTGCTCTTCGTACCTTGGCGCTCGGGTTCCCCCTTTTCTACCGATAGGCCAAGCTTCAATGTTGACCATCACAGCTTGCGCCCGACAATGCGTATAGTTGTTAAATTCCGTGCAATTTCCATTCCGATTCAGAATAAATCCGATATTCATTTGGCCGGTCTGTGTGCGCAAAATAAACTTTCTCAACTTTAGCTATGCCAATTGGATAACGCTGTATAAACCACGTTTTCAATTTTCCAGGTTTTCCTAGACATACGTAATTCTTCCTGTTCGCACCCTTTATCAGTGGGATATTTCGGTATTGTTCTCCGGCCACGTCCACCAAATCTATGGAGTTACCTACTCTGGGGTGTCCATCAATTTGTTCGAGTATAATTTCTCTCCGCCTCCATCCATCAGTTGTCCATAAGGATAAATCGCGAATTAGGCCGGCCAACACCTTCACTGAATCAGCTATTTCCTGTGGAACTGATGAAATAATGTCTGAGTCGGAGATGGAAGCTCCGACAGTGTTGCCTAAAACGGATAATGTCTCAGTTTGAAATACCTCCCACCCCTCGCCTTCGGAATATCGGTCGGCCCGATGAAATTCATACCATATTGAGCTGGTCTTAGCGGGCTTCTCACGGACCT
>Ga0306924_10007619_pt1 | contig 10880 bp, 14 predicted proteins | sample sta12Can44000111_FD_203756 | JGI IMG/M metagenome (GOLD analysis project Ga0306924, IMG submission 203756) | Lab enrichment of tropical soil microbial communities from Luquillo Experimental Forest, Puerto Rico - statanox.12C.anox.44.000.111 (v2)... | ecosystem: Environmental > Terrestrial >...
TCTTCCTTTTTTCAGGCGCGATTTCCGCTTGAAAAAAAGAAGCAAATGCCCTTCGTGGCGGTCCCCGGCGCTTTGCCGCACGCGCTGTCAAGGCCGCGTATTTTGCTTCACGGGAGCGGAGCGCACGGCCTTGACAGACTAAGCGAGCGGAGAAGCGCACTCTTGCGCCAGGAAGGGCAGGAGGGTTTAGTCTTTGTTCAAAAGGGAACTAGGGTATGGGTTGGGCTCTAGGTGCACGGGAGTCGTCGCCGAAAGGAGGCCAGGATATTCTGAAACTTCGCCATGTAGATTGTGGATTAACAAGGGAAATGGAAAGCACCGGCCAAGAGGCGGTGGTCCGCAAAAATCGCGTACGCTGTTGCAGCCAAAAACCCAAGGATCCTTTCGGTGTCCTCCGACCGGAATTCATCCATGTAACAATGCGTTACGGAGCCCCCGTATCTTGTTGATTTTGAAGTCGGACGGAGTTTTCGGGACCCACAGTTCAATCGTGATGCAGGTGAGGGGCGAGGCCCCAATGATGTTCACGTCGTCGGGCGAAACGCCAGCCAAACCAAACCGGCGAAATTCGTAGTGTTCCTGGTTAAGGACAAAGGCGCCCCGCGTTGGTGCCGGAGAAGTAAATCAACATTTGCGAGCATTCGGTGCCGCAAAACTTAAGGAGGAAATACCCATGATGGACGTATATGAGGCAGTCACAAGCCGACGGTCTGTGCGCGGATTCAGCGACGAGCCTGTGTCGAGGGCGGTGCTGGAGCGCGTGCTGTCCGCCGCGGCTTGGTCGCGTCCGGATCGAACATCCAGCCGTGGAACATCTACGTGATGACCGGCGCGCCGGTGGCCGAGCTTAAGACGCGCGCTGTCGAGCGCGTGTCCCACGGCGAGCCCTGGGACGAGCGGCACTACGAGATGTACCCGCCCGCGCTGAAGTCCCCGTACGGAGAGCGCCGATCCGCTTTCGGCAGGGAGCGCTACAGCGCACTCGGCATTGCGCGCGAGGACTTGGAAGCGCGCCAGCGGGCGGCCATCGCGATTCCCCCGACTGCCGTTGCCATTTTGAGTCACACTTCGTGGCGGTCGCACAACTCTTTGGCGCTCACATCGAACATCATGGCAAGAACGATTCCGGAGTCGAATAAATTCCTGAACTTGGCTCGATTTTTCAAACGTCTCCACCAGCCCAGACCGAGTTGTTTTTGAATGGGTTCCACTTCCTGGTCGAACACAGCATCGAATACGACCGACGGAAAATTCGCAGAGTGGGTGTCGTATCCTCGAAGATAAGTGGACGCGGTCAGACTTTTGACGAGCCAATCCTCATACAGAGCATCCAAATCCATCGAGTTATCAGTACGACGATAGTTGTAGGGACTCGCAAACAATACGCAGTGCGTGCGCAAACCCCAGAACACCAGTCGTCGAGCAGTACGTATCGTCCGTGGCCATAGTTCTAAAGGTATTTTGCTCAGATTAAACCCTCTCACGAACTTGAGCACCATTGGCTCCAATAATCGTGCGAGAAGGTCTCCATCTGCCAACTGCGGCTGAGCGTCAACCTTGACTCTACCTCGGAGCAAGCGTCTAAAGTCACGTCCGTGCCCTAAGCTGACGGCTTTCAGCACCGATTGAATATCGTGGTGCGAAAACGGTCTTAGTAACGGCTCGACCCAAAGCCCCTGATTTCTAAACTCCTGCGACAACTGCGTGCATAAACCACAATCGGAAATGATGAAAACAGTTGTGGGAGAGACCGGGGCAAGCGATTTGACCAAACGAAAGCCATCCATTCCGGGCATGACTGTATGAGAGATCAATAAATCGAAGTTGGCTGTCGCGACAGTTTCGATGGCGTTCTTGGCGTCCTCCTCGCTCGAAACCCGTTTGGGAAGCGCCTCGTGGCCCCACTTACACAGCAAAGCAGTCAGATATTCCAGAATTACGGGGTCATCATCCACGACCAAGATTCTCAAAACCGCATCTGCATCAACGGCGGGGAAGGATTCCTCAGATCGCTCGCTGGGAGCGTCAGCAGGCATGTCGGGGGTCGGAAATATTCTGTCGAGTTCTCGACCTATATCTAGATTGTTGCCATTCCTCCTGTCATCGACTTCATGGAGTGATTCATCGTCATCGAGGACTTGCACGCGGCCAAGCGACGTGGGCTCTACGTGTATTCCTCCCCGAAGAGTCCAATGTCGCTCCAAGACGACCTCTTTCCTTCCGCGAACGGATGCGTCATCCACCCAGTGGATCAGCCACGCCTCGCTACAAAGCGGCCCACAAACCTCCGCAAACTTTGCTGCGGCCTGCTGCCTGTCCCTGAATCTCCACTTCTCGCCGGCGGGTTCTCCATCAACCAGTCGCGCTCGAACGGTGTAGAAATCCATTTTAGTTTCGCGTCTCCCGCTCGAAGGGGATTTGTGTTAGGGGTACTATTCAATGATGCATCGGCAAACGGCGCAGGGGGCGAGGTCTTCGCCGTGACATTCTAATCAGTAACTCGAAGCGGAGCGTCAGAACGCATGACTGCGTCTTCGGGTGTCTGCGCCTCCACTCTTCCCTCGCTGCCTGTAGTTGTGCCTTCCACGGGTCTTGGGCACACCGCTGAATGTTATTCCTCCGGTAAGCGAATTCGATGTGGCAATTGCGGAGGAACCGTGGAAAATCGTGACTGCACAGGTCCTATAGAAAGAGCCTCTTCGTCCAAGATGATTCCTGGTCCTCACAATGAATTCTCTTTTGCCTAGATTCCGGCTGTCCCTTCATTTCGGATTTACGCCACGATTGATGGCCTCTGTGTGAGTGCCGTCTCGGCTTCGCGAATTCCTGCTTCGATGTCTTGCTCCAAATCCAAGTGGGGGACAGCGGAAGCTGACGCCACCCGATACAACCTCAACGCCTCGTCTGGACGGTCCAATCGAGTCAGCAAGATTCGTGCCGCACCGATTTGCGCCATGAGGCCTTCGCGCTCGGAAGGATAGGTGCCCGCAAGTCTCTGGTATTCGCTCAGCGCGCGCTTGTAGTCGTGTTGTTCCTCTGCCACGCGGCAAAGCTCAAGCCAAGTGGTAGGAAGCATATTTTCGCCGCCCAGGTTGAGGAACTCCTCGTAATCCTGCCAAGCCGCTTCATACATCTTTGCTTCGATATTCAATGCGCAGAGCTTGCCTGCAACTTCGCGACAGGCGGGAATTTCATTGCTTCGCCAATGAATTGCCCGCAGCATGTTCCAGGCACCGAGAGAGTCAGGCCTTTCTACCAGGTACTTATTGAGGATGCCGGCAGCTTCATCGAGCTTTCCATTTTCAATTAGGTCGTTGGCCTGAAGGATTTCGCGATCAGTTGTCCAGGTTATCTTTTCTTCGATCGCTTTGTTCGCTTTGCGTTCTAAGCCCGAATAGCTCAGAGCAAGGGCACCAAGAGCACCAAACACAAATCCTCCGACGTGCGCCCAATGTGCAATGCCGTCGCTCTGCCCCGAGGGTTTCCCGTAGTAAATCTCCATCACCAACCACAACGGCAATAGCCAATAGGCCCGCACCCAAATAGGCCAAAAGCCGGAGAATCCAAAGTCAAAGAACCACATGAGCCTGATCCTCAGCTTAGGGAAGCGGACGAGAAACGCTCCCATAAGCCTGCCACAGCCCCCGACGCCCCCAACGATGCGCCGAGGCTGCCTGGACTCGCCCAAGCATGAAGCTGCGTCGCCGCAACGCCCGCCGTGAGGTAGAAGACCAAATACAAAGGACGGCCCCAAACGTCCTCCAAAACGAAGCCGGCCAACCATAGGAACCACATATTGAAAATCAGATGTAACCATCCTCCGTGGAGGAATGTAGAACTGACATATGCAATCAGCTTCGGATGAGCCGGAATGAAAGCGTACCTCTCCGTAATGGACGCGGCCGCAAGCTTGGAATACTCGGTCCCAAGAGAGTCCATTTCCGCCTGCAATTGCTGAAGCTCATCCGCCGATTCTATCTGGGTGTATTCACTCTCGTTTGCCTCGCCGTTTGGATTCTGCATCTCCGCCCAATCGGCTGGGTAATAGCGCTGAAAATCAGTGACCAACTGTCGGGTCTCAAGAGGGACCGTCAGTTGTGGATGCTGCGCGGCCAGCACCAGAACGTGAGCCTTCACGGACAGTAAAGGATCCTTCTGGTCTTCCATGGCCTGGTGGGTACCCAGAAAGACCAAAGTGTTGACAAGAATCAACCCAATCGTGACAAACGGCCAGCGTCTCGCCTTCATGTTTTCATGCTTGATGGGGAAAAGCACGCAGGCCCCTTTATTTCATCCACACCATGACAATGACTGGAGGCGGTTTTACTCCTGCACGTGTAGCGAACGTTAGCCAGAGAATAGCAACCGTTAGAAGCACACCTGGATGGTACGGCGGTACCTATTCTTGAATGACACGCTCATTAGTAAATAGATTTCGCCCCAAGTATGGCCTTACCTCTTCTCACGCTAAATTAACTACATTGACCACTTCATCATCCGTACCATTGACGAGAGCGGCGAGTCGAGTAAATCTGCCAGAAGAGGGGAAAACCCAGCCGCTGCTAGCAAGATGCGTGTTCCCGACCATAGATTGGACTTGCTGAGAGCCCAAATACCTAGGGGCATGACCAATCAATGAAGATTCATCGAAGGAATTTGGTTTGTAAAACGAGGAGGTCAAATGAATTGTCCGCGCTGTGGGAGGGATACGCTGTCTCCAGGACCAGACGCCGTAATTCATCCGTGGGATGGTTGGATTCAGTGTCTCAACCTTGATTGCATGGACAAGAACATTTGGGTGTCACCGGATGGCAAGAAGTTTGAAAGTTTGGCGTCGCAGCCCCCTGATCATAAATGACGATCGGCGAGCTGAAACCGAGAACCGGAAAGCTTGGTCGCATGCAGGCGGAGTCGGGCCCAGGCTCGAAAAGAGCGTGGCGAACTACCAGGGTTCATGAAGCACAGGAAGGGGAGGGCCGCATGAGCGCCGACAGGAGATAAAGATGGGTAACTATTTAGACGCACATGAGCTAGCCATGCAGTTAGTTTACGGGCGACACTATACCCCTCCCTGGGAACGCTGCGAAAAACTGAGCAGCGTCCGGTTCGTGCGTCGTCAGCATAGCGAAACTTTGGTACGGGACGTCCGTGAACCCCTCCCTAGGGAAATAGAGGAACTTTTAAGTCGCGGATGGGAAATCGAAAGCAAGGAAGAGCTAGGAAACAGCTTCTCACACCAGTTCATTTACGGACCGCGCTGTGCCCGCATCCGGCTCTTACTGCCGCCTGAGCATACTGAAATGTTTGCACCGGACACACCAAGCCATGATGCCCGTGAACACCTCGCTAGGGAAATAGAGGCTCTTTTTAACGGCGGATGGAAGGTTGAAAGCAAAATCGAACAACATACTCCCGTTTCACTACCGCCGAAACCCCAAGTCGAAAATAAACAACTCATACTCATCCCTCCGAGTTTTTGGGACAAAGGATGGGCGAAATCTATCCTTGCCGCGCTAATTCTATTTGGCATCTTATATTTCGGGTACGAGGCACAAAAACACAATCCGACACCTGTGATCGATTGTGACGTGACAGATTGTGTTGCTGAACCCGAGTAGGGGACGCGGAGAATTGAGGTGCACGATCGGGAACTGAGCAACGATGCGCACGTCACGGCCCATCGCCTTGACGGTTTTGCGCAGTGTTGACAGCAACAGATCGCTCCGTTTTTCAAGTCGCGAAACGCTGCCCTGGGTGATTTGCTCGCTCCCGGTGACCCGATAAGGTTAGCGCGCCATGCGGCGTCGAGGCTTAAGTCTCGATGGAGCGGATAGGGCCGAAAGGACGTCCGCTGAGGATGGGAGTTCGAGCCTCCCAGAGTCTTGGCAACGCGGGCCTGGGTAAGCTTGCGAGCCTTTCGGAGGTCGGCGCGAGCTCATTTCATCGGTCGGCTTTTGCTCGAATACACGAACTGATCCCGAAAACCGCGGGCGCTGCGATTTTGCTTGTGCTGAGCTCGAAGGCCGCCCGGACTGCTGTTATGGTTCCTGTGTCAACCTGCAAGCAGATGTCGTCAATTGTGGGCGGTGTGGATATCGCTGTCGTACGGGTGAGATTTGCGTTCAAGGAATCTGTGCTCCGGATACTCCGATTCAATGAAACTAATTGTCGCGGGAGAGTTCGAGTATCGGCTTCGACGTAACGACGATCCAATGCTTGGCGAGGATCCATCTGTCACTAACGAAAATTCCGTGTGGCGCGCTGGTGGGTTTTCCGTGAGAACCGTGACAAGGCGAGCGGCTCGAGTAGCAAATTCGCGCACAGAACCTGAGAACCTGCGGACGAGCGACCTCAACCCTGGCCACCATGTTCTTTAATCACCGTGCGTGCATCCTTGTCCTCTCGTAGCCCAGCGAACTTGGAATGCCGCAGATGGTCGACTTACGCTTCATACTGCTCCCCTTCATGGCGTGAGCCACCAAATCGCGGGCCCAAAGACCGCTCCGTGTCGACGAGGCGCAACGATAGCACGACTTTCAAAACGTTGTATGCAAATCCCGCCGAAGAGCAAGGCGCAATTTGGATGGTTGTCACACCGGCAGGTACTATGAGCCATTTTACCGATTACGACTACAGAGGAGTTGGCCCCCGTGGTCGTGTGGCCGTCCACTAGTTCTTGGGAGTCTATCCAGCTTCTTCTGGATTCGGCACTGATGTCTCTTTCTTGAGGGCCTTGAAGTAGAGCCAGTGCAGCAGAACAAACCACCAGCAGGACAAAAAAGAATCTGACAACCTCCGGCAGCGCATCTTGGAGTGAGAAGCCCGGCAGAGATGTTGTGCCTGGCGCCAATCCGCCGTAGTCTGGTTGGCTGTATTTGGGTCTGGGACGATCCGCCGCGCCACAGAGAGAGCGCGCAAGCTGCAACCGCTCCCCGCTGCCACGAGGATTGAGTTAGACTGGCATCCAAAAGCTGGTGGCTGACGGCAGGTTACAAAAAACTGACCTCATCGCAACAGCCCGGTAGTGTTGGACGCCTGGCCGATAACACTCCGACAGCGTTGGACAAAATACAAAGGAGCTGTCTTTCATGTCGAAACAAGAAGAAGCAGGGCTCATCCTCAAACTCTACGAACTGCGCCGCGAAGAAACCATGCGCAAAGCGCGCGATTGGTATTTCCGGGAGTTCAATCCGCAGTCCTTTGCCGATTTCCAGGCGGCGCTGTTCAGCGAGCATGACGGCCATCTGCGCATGGTCGTCACCTACTGGGACATGGCCGCGGCGCTTGTCAACAACGGCGCCATCAACCTGGACCTTTTCTGTGACAGCAACACGGAACACATTGGCGTCTTTGCGAAGATCGAGCCGCTGCTCGGTGAGATTCGCGAGGTGTTCGGAGCGCATTTCGCGGCGAGCTTCGAGAAGCTGATCGACGCGATGCCGGACGGTCGCAAGCGTGTCGCTCAGGCGCGTGAGCGGATGAAGGCTATCCGCGCGCAAATGGCGCAGAAACGGCAGGCAAGGACCGCGTAAGAGCCGAGGTCTATACGTTCTGAACACTATTAGGAGGGCGGATGAAACTACTTATCGTTTATCACAGCATATACGGCCATGTTCAGACGATGGCCAAAGCGGTTCAAGAAGGTGCTCAGGAGGTTGTCGGCATCGACGTTGTTCTCCGCCGTGTCCGGGAATTTTCAGATTATGTGCAACACATCGAAGCGGAAAAGGGGTACTCCTACCAGATTTACCAATCGCAGGTTTCCATTCCGGAGTGCACGCTTGATGACTTACGTGATGCTGACGGTGTTATCTTCGGAAGCCCTACGCGTTATGGCAATATGACTGCACAGATGAAGAGGCTCATTGATAGCACGGCCCAACTCTGGTTGAGCGGGCAAATGGAAGGCAAGCCTGCTGGCGTATTTGCCTCGACTGCATCTACCCATGGCGGGCAGGAAACAACTCTCTTAACGATGATGATTCCACTGCTGCATCTAGGCATGGTGATTGTAGGTGTGCCCTATTCTGTGCCCGGAATGATTCACACGGAAGCACGCGGCGGGACGCCTTATGGTGCAACCACTATTGCCGGCCCGAAGGGTGAACTCCAGCCAACGGCGGATGACCTTGCAATTGCACGGACTCTGGGCAAAAGGGTGGCAGAGACCACAATGGCCTTACGGGCACGAAAGAAGTCGTCTTAGTAGTGGGGACTCTGATTGCCTCCTACGTGGATACTACCGGTCGCGCCTCCGCCGAATCGTTTCTTTCAGCCAGATTGAGAATGCCGCGCTAATCGGAAACATGGGCACTGGAACGTACTTTTCCGATGTCCGGACTTACCAAGACCTATTTGCTGCCTTCTATCAGAAATACCTGTTTTCCACCCTTTCCTTTTGTGGCAGAATCCGCCGTTGGGAGAATCGAACGATGAAATTTGTCGCTTACTGCCCAATATGCAAATCTCGCGTGGCTAACGCTGTGCTGAGGGATGGTTCTTCGGCAAATCTTGAGAGTGGCAAAGGTGAAGTCGCCCTTGCTCATTCAACTGGCAACCCGTGTGAAGAAGACCACAAGTGGGTTGTGACTGACGCAAAGGAGTTGGCCGACCTGAAATCTTCCTACACGCTGTCGAAGGCGGCCAGCGCGGGTCGATAGCAGGAACCCCTACGGCTTGCATCCGTTATGATTTCCAACATCTGTTCGGACGATGCCGTTCCGCTTGCCGAATCAATCCGCCGGAATTGCTAAGAGCTCTCACCAAATATTCGAGCTTCCATTTCTACAGACTAACTACACTTTCTCGGAACAATCCGAGCGTGGTCGGAACCACATGCGCTGAATTGAGCTAGGTCGAAATCGACTTCAGGGCTTGGCGCCGGACAATATCAATGTGCAACCTCAACCCGTATACCAGCGGCTTGAAGGCCGAGGGAACCGAAAGGTGGCTTGCCTGGTCTTCCAACCGATTGAGTCGTTCGATGAAATCCTTATGGCCTCCTCCCCTAACAGCCGCGTAAAACATCTCGTCTTCAAGGTGCTTTAATTCCGAATACAGTCGGTAGATTCTTCTCCGTTCCGCCCAGTCATAGACCGCCGGCGCAAGGCGGAATACCGGAAATAAAATGACAAGAAAAGGAATAAGCCACACCAGAGGTTGCTCGAGAAGCACTGCCAGCCAGAAAGGGACATGCCGCAGGAGGAACGGCGACCCCGTTTTGTAGAAATCTTGCGCATACGGGCTGAGCGGCAGATCGACGGATTCAGCCGCCGGAAACTGTCCTGCGGCGCGGAACATGCTGGGTGTGGAGTGGATTTCTACTGCCGCCTCCAGCAACCAGTATTGGATGACCGCATGAAGGTCACGGCGCACCACCAAGCTGGACTTGGGGCCGATGAGGATCACGTCCGTCGGAGGCCGAGGTTCAGCCGGGTCGACCGCGCCAGCGGGTAACACCAACTTGTTCAGGTATGGATATATCCGAACAAGAGCATCCGCTCTAGGAATGCTTTCGAGGTTAATCCCGTTGGTCCTAAGAAGCTGCTCCACAACGGGGCTTTCCCAGCCGTCGACGAAAATTGCGGTGTCGATGTCACCGCGAATCAGCGCCTGAGCCGACTCCACCGGTGGCAGTGCCAGCAGCGTGGTTGACTTTTGGTCGATCCATCCCGCGCGCCCGAGAACCTCGAGCGAGAGCGCACGCGAGCTACTGCCCTCAGGTCCGATGGAGACCCGTCGGCCTGTAAGTTGAAAGTGCCCATGAGCAAGACCGCCATGTGAGAAGACCCAAAGCGGTTGGTAAAGTACCGTCCCCAAAGAGACTAATTCTGGCGAGTCCTGCTTCGTTGTGATGCCGCCCGGAACGAGAGCAACACTAACCCCTGATTTCGGGTTCCGCAGGTCACTTAGACTTTCGACTGCACCCGCCGACTCATCCAGCTTGACTTCAAGTCCCTTACGAGCAAGAACCTGCTGGTAGCGTTTCACCAGCTCGACATTGAGACTGCCTTCAGGATATATAGCCATGACCACGGTTCGTTGTCGAAGCGACCGCAATACCGCGAACGCCAGCCATGCCGACAAGGTGATAGTTGCGACTAAGCCAAGGAGTACAACGAGCCGTGTCGGTCGACTTTCGCGCAGGTGGACTGGGATATCCATCGCGAGTTCCTGTGGGGGTCATCCTAGTGTGTAACAAAGGTCAAGTCAACGACACGAAGCGCGACACGAAGCGGAGATGCTCTTGAGCCGCCGCCCATTTGAAGGACCGTCAAAGGACTGATTCACGAGCAAACCGAGAAGTGAATCTAAGTTTTCGATTTGCTGGCATAACTTATCAGGGCCTACTACAGTATGTAAACTATCCGAGTGAAATCAAACGCTACGATTCGCATCTTGCTCATTGTCCTGTGCGCTCTTTTTCTCGTGCTGTACGTGGCGAGCAAGATTCACTTTCCTATGCGGTACAGCAGTGTCGAAGAATATCTGCGAGCTCACAGTTTGTATTGGGTCGCGCTGGGAGCCACTGCATTCTCAATTTGGCTGGTAGAAAGAATTCGCAGAAGGCGCAACCGCTAGTGGCAAAGACCAAGACTCATCCGCCACGAGCCAAATGCCAGCACCCACATTACCGTGCCGCTTTTAGAGCTGCGGCCACCTGTATGACGCGTGTCCCCTGATGTTTCGCGACCACAAGCTCGTCGGCGGTCGGCTTGGCACTGTTCTGTCCTGAAATCGACGACGAACCGTAGGGCGTCCCATGTCCCTGAACAACCTTTTCGTGGGTGTAGCCGTTCGGCACGATGATGAATCCCAAGTGCGCCATCGGGATATAGAGCGAGATGACCGTTGCCTCATTTCCGCCATGCGGTCCTGCT